>Ga0315281_10001243_pt1 | contig 37421 bp, 53 predicted proteins | sample YL17G07_0_MG_FD_204540 | JGI IMG/M metagenome (GOLD analysis project Ga0315281, IMG submission 204540) | Sediment microbial communities from Yellowstone Lake, YNP, Wyoming, USA - YL17G07_0 | ecosystem: Environmental > Aquatic > Freshwater > Lake > Sediment | place: USA: Wyoming | collected...
AGGTCGGCCCCGGACAGGTTGGCCCCGCACAGGTCGGCCCCGGACAGGTTGGCCCTGGACAGGTTGGCCCCGCACAGGTCGGCCCCGGACAGGTTGGCCCCGCACAGGTCGGCCCCGGACAGGTCGGCCCCGGACAGGTTGGCCCCGGACAGGTTGGCCCCGCACAGGTCGGCCCCGGACAGGTCGGCCCCTGACAAGTTGGCCTTAGCCTTCACAGCCGCACTAACGAGCGTATAAAATGACTCAGCCTCGTCAGCGTATAGAATCTTCCCATCCCATCGGCTCTTAATTTCAAGTAGTGACATTTTGATTCCCTCCTATTTATCGTCAGATGAAGTGGCCCCATGCTCGGGGGATATCATCACAACGCTTCCCAGCAATCGGCGCAGATTATTCTCGATCTTACGACGACCAGCCCCCAAATCTCATTAAGTTCTTCAATCTCGTACGCGCACCCGGTACACGTCGGCTTATGACAGTCGGGGCATCGGAAGCTGGCGTATCCCGAACACCCGTTCGACTTGCAAAATGCCGCCCAGCCGGGCGGGTGCGGCCACGCTGTTCGTATAGTCATAATGGTTTAGGTCTGACGCTCCACTCGACGACGTACCAGCCCCTTCTCTGAACGACACGCCAAATATACTGCATCCGATTCTCGCATAGCGATTTATGCCCGCGCGCATCGAGTTCGCTTCGAAACATCGCGTCTTGATGCCACACGACCTTCTTGCTCCCATCACGACGCATGTTCGGGTTGCGCGGGCATGTACATAAATCTTCTTCATTCCAAAAAATAAGTCGCGGGCATTTTGAATTATGATCCATTCGACCCTTGCGCCAATGACTCATAATCTTAACCACCAGCGGCTCTTGACGCCTTTGCCCGGAGTTCGGCCATCTTCGCTTGGTTCAAATCCTCTCGCCTTGGTTTGATCCCGCTTTCGTAAATCGCCAAGTCCATTTCGTGCATCTCAATCGCCTCCAAAAGCACAGGCTGTTTTGACGCCTCGGCCACGCTCATCTTCTCGTTTGCCTCCCTTCCGCGCTCGGTGATCCCACGCCATATCGGGAAGATGGCCCGTTCAAACTCCGTCATGCTGGCGTACTGAGCCCCCCCATCCATACCTTTCGGCCAGTACCCGTTAGGAAAAATCCTCCCCATCGCCTCCAAAAGTATCCAATCCCCCCGCCACGTTCCCAGGTTCTTTTCTTGAAACTTGGGTCTGTTCAATGGCCCGGAGCGCGTCGCCAGCAAGCGCTCGCGATGTTGTAGCGCGTCCACCTCGTCCCGGTCCATCCAAACGAGCATTGACCACCTCGCTGTCTTTTCGTCCATGTTCCCCCCCGATTCGGTTATACTCGCGCCCCGCCGCCTTCACGACGGCTTCCAGCCCCCAATCCGACAGATGCTCCCACTCGACGCTTTTTGCCAGCACATAAGCGATAGCCGCCAAGGGGTCGTCATTAAACGCCGTCAGAAGTTCCTTCGCCGGGCGCGTCTGCCTTGCAAAAAACTTCCGGTCCCAATCCTTGTTATCGGCGTCGATCCCTTTGGCCTCTTTGAAGCCGCGAATCACTTTTTGGATAGCCGTCAGTTCGGTTGACTTTGAGATTATGGGGTTCAGTACCCCCTCCTGTGCCGAAGGCACTATACTCATTTCCCTTACTTTCCCTTCCTTTCCTTTCCCTTCCCTTCCCTTCCCGTCCCCCCGGGTTTGCCCGGGCGTGCCCGGGCGTGCCCGGGTTATGTCGTCTGACGTGGGTGCCGGGATGGTGCTGTCTTGCTCCCGATGATTCGGTCGTTGGTGTTTTTCCCAATTCCTGATTGAGAAATATCGTCTTTCACCTACCGCGTAACGGATTACGAACTTTGGGTATAGCGACGACATGATCGCTTCTGCGTCAATTTCCGGTTCGTACGGGAAAATTAACGCCCTGAGTCGTCCGGGGGAGTCCTCCCCCCTTCCCGACTTGTCGGATTGCGTCCACAGCAGGATAAAAAATAATCTTGCGACGTGTGGCAATTTTGCGAGTTCTTCATCGAACGCAAAATCAGGCTTTATGGTTCTGATCCGCGACATACTTCCTCCACTTTGTTAAAGGGCTCCCCCGACCCGACCCACGGGGGAGCAACGTCGGCGGTAACAGGTTGAGAGAATAACCCTGTCGGGACCGCATATAATCAAGACCCCACTCCCGATCCAAGGCCACGACGTTCAGACTCATGTTGTTTTAACAGCGACATCCCCAGCATGAGCCTTAGATTTATAGCACGCGCTACCCCGTCAAGTCTATCTCGGAAGGCTCTCACGTGCGCTATGGCCGCGACCTGTGCTGTTTTGCGGTCCAGTTCCGTTCCCGATCCCTTGGGAGGGAGCGCCGCGCCTTCTCCCACGTCGAGGAACCCATTCGCGTCCGATAACATCCGGGTCACGTTTGAGTAGAACGACTCGGCCCTTCTCAGTTGGTAGGTCAACTGCTCGGGATTGTCGGGGAGCATCGCTGAGAGGATGTCCTCGATTTCAAACATCTGTTCAGCGTTGTCTTGAACGAATTTATTGAACGTTCCCGGCGAGTAGTTATAACTCATGATCCCCTCCTGGCTGATACGACGGTTTCCTCGTAAACCTCGATGCCTGGGATATTCGTGGACTTCCCCTTCAGCCTTACTTCGCCTCCGATCAGGGGCTCGTTCAGCATCCAGTAGTCGTCAGGAATTTTCTTGCTGTCCACAACTCGGTATTTGAACACCGTCCTGGTGCTGACCCCTTCAACCTTCGGCCTCTCGACATTTACGTTGCTGTTCAGTACGGCGTTCGCCATTTCCGTACAACCATCGTCCTCCATTTGTTGTGCAAGGACAAGCTTCGCGTCCTCCTGGCGCTTTCTCTCTGCCGCTTCACGCGCCGCCATGTATGCCCCAACCTTCGGTTTGACGATGGCCTCGGCTTTCTCCAGCGGCTCTAGATGCTTTTTCTCAGCGGCCAGCACGGCTTTGTGAGCGTCGTGTGCCGCCTTCTTCGGTGCGTCGAACGTGGATTTGATTTCCCCCATCAGACCTTTCAGTAATACGAGGTACTTTCCAGCGGCTTCTAACTCAGCATCGTTCGACACCCGGATTTTGTTCGCCCACTCCATCGCTTCCGTTGCGCGCTTCTCCATCTCCGTCATTTCGTTCATGCTCCCCCCTTTCCAAAATTGAACACTTTCAACGCCGCCATCCAAACGTCGTAGTCGTTTCTGAACTGGAATTCAACGATCTTATACGTCCCGTCCTTTCTCAATTCCAGGCCGAGTCGTAGGGAGTTCGACACTCCGAATGACCCGCGCAAGATGTCGTACCCGGCAAGCTGTACTCCGGTCCACCTCATGCACTTCCCGGTCTTGATGTCGAGGCACACCTCGCCTCCCTTCCAGCGTACGAGCCTGTCCATCGTTCCCGCGTACCCGAGGGCTTCGGACACCATCTTTCGCTCGGTCCACTCGGGGATAACCTCCACCCCAGCCTCTTTTTTGAACGCTCTCCACGCCTGGAGATATGGGAGCAACCTGGGGTCAAGCTGGGTTTCGTCCAGCCTCCCCTGGTCGTCAAGTTCACAAGCTTCGTGCGCGTAGGACCCGCGCATCATCGCGGCCTCCATGATGGCGGCGGGGATGGACGAATAATTAACCATCCCCACCGCCTTTAGGATTTGCGTGACGCTCGGATACTCGACACCCCGGAAGTGGTACTTGTGTTCGCTGTCCCTCGTCGGTTCCGGGGGGAGCATCAGGCATCCTCGTTCGTTGACTTGTCGCCAGCCCACTTCACGATTTCGTCGTACATCCCGCCCTTGGCGATTTCCCGTGTGGATTTCAACCCGTAGGACTCGGCGAGGTGCTTTTTAACGAACGTGTCCGATTTCCCAGCACCCTTCCAGATGGCGTACAACCGCTTCCCTTGGGCCTCGGATATGACAGGCTTTAGGGCGGGCTCGGGCTCTTGGGCTGTTCCATGGTCGCTATCCTCCGGGTGGTACTTCTCCACCTCATCAGAATCGCCCGCATTTGACGCCTGGCCTTCGATTGGCTCCTTTTGGGTGGGAGAGGTGGGGGGGAGAGGCTTCGCCGCAGGGCGGGCCATTTCCGGGCTGTTTTGACCCCTTGTTTCTGCCTGTTCCATCTCCTCGTTCGTATAGATTCCCGACATCTCAGCCGGGAACGCCTTCCTGAGCGCCAGGGCTTCGGCGCATTTCCCCAACATCAGGTGGGGCATCTTTTTCCACATGAACCCCTGTGCCTCGCCAGGGAAATACTGATCCCACCGCGCCGTCGCCGTGAACGCGCACCTCTGTCCTCCGACGATTTTGTACACTGTCACGCTGGCTTTCTTGGGGTTCTTCTCGTCATCGAACACCGGATCATCGTTCCCGGCGTACTTCCCGGTCCTGTCGGCGATGAGCCGATACCCGTCAATCGCGGTCTGGATCGCCATGCCGCCCTTCCGCTTGACGCAATGGATTTGCTTGGCGAGTGGGTCCAGCCCCGATCTTTTCGCGGCGTGTAGGAACAGGGCGAGTTCGTCGTTCGTCGTATCCTTCGCCACCGTACGTTTGATAAGGTCCACCTGTTCTTGCGTCCACGCGGGCATCATCTCCCGCGATTCCCGAACAGTCGTTATTTCATTTTCCATGTTCTCTCCTTATGGGGTTGAGGTTACTTCGTCGCGCCAACGGCTCGCAGTTCGGCATGACGCTTCGTTTGGAACTCCCGCGCCGCCTTACAGAGTCGCCCGTGTGCTTCCGGGTCGAACGCTCGCACGCCCTTAGGCCCTCTCACAACGAGGCATCGACTTCCGATATTCGGAATCGCCGCGCAGATGCGTTTAATTTCATCTCGCTTCAACTTGAACGGCACGAACTCCTCGCCGCACACTCTGGCGAGAATTTTTTTGACTGTTTGCGCTGGTAGCGCGTAGTCGTTCAGCGCGCGCGTCAACATCGTCTTATTGCTCGGCCTTGACATGATTCCTCCCTCTCGGGTTGGCCCGCTGTCCTCAAACAAACAGAGGACAGTCGGGGAACTTCGGATGCAACGTTTCACGAACGAACGGATGCGGCTTCACTCCGTAGCACCACTTCGACGCGGTGTTGTAGCTGACGCCAGCCTCCCGTGCGAACGACTCCACAGTTTGCTTGCGCTTCTTCAACCACAGAACGAAGTCGCTCTTTTTTGATTTCATGGGAACCTCCTCGCCATATCTTATCAGTATGGCGTGCTGTTCCGCAAGCCTTATTTTCTTTGACACAACACCCCCTCCGCTTTCTTGATGGCGTTCTCGACAGACACCAAACAGCTTCCACCCGTAAGACCTCGGAGCGCCATCCTTGCTTCGACCAGGGCTTCCAACATATCCGGCGCGGCCAACTCCAACAGCCGCTTCTTCCTGGCAAAGTACACCCGCCGCTGGGCGGCGATCCGTTCCCTTCCCTTGTCGGTTGAGTATCTCATTCGACCTCCGTTCTGCCGTTGATAGCCTCTCTGGATTGCCAGGAGGACACCCTACGGACGGCCTGGGTGGCCTCGCTGGCCTTCGTTTGGGTGTTAGGGTAGGGCCAGGACTTTCTGGACCTTATCCGCGTCCGTCATTCGAGCCGCCGTCATGAGCCGATCCCAATTCCCGTCCACCAGCTTCGCGCTTAATGTTTCCATCATCTCCTGGCCTTCAAGGTTTCCCACCTGGGCCGCGCGGGTTAATCCCTGGACAACTCCGAAGGCAGACAACAGGACGGATTTTGAGCCGGGCTTGGTGTTCGCGGCTTCGGTCTTAAACCCTTCATGCCACGCCTGGCACAGCTTGTTCGTCATGCGTTCGCGTTCTCCAACTGTCACGATGGCCTGTTGAATCTCCATCTCGGACAACGGGATGTTCTTCAACCCAAGCACCTTTGCGATGTTCTCATGCACCAACGGAATCTGACGTTGGAGATTCAAGACAATCGCTTCGCGGAAGTCATTCCAGTTTATATCGCCCTTGTGGTACTTCCTGACCTCGATCCCGTCAGCTCGGTCCCACACGTTCCCGTTGAAGCAGATGGATCGGAACACAAATGGCCTTTGCACGTACGGATAGCGCCCGGTTTCATTATTCAACACGCTGATCCCCCCGCCGTAGTCGCTGTCGTCCTCCTTCCGCAACGTGTCGGGGATGAGGATGTTCGCCCGGAGCGTGTCGCCGTCGTACGCAAGGTGCGATACCCGACCACCCGGAATCAACTGCGCCAACGTTTCGATCACCGGGAGGTTGTTAAGGAGCAACCCTGCTATTTTCACCCCCCCCTGGCGTGGTATAGGGAGGGTCAGACGGTCAAGCGCAATGGGACAAACAACGCCCCGACCGACGGGGGGGCGGTCAGGGCGTGGGGAAAGCTGGGCGGGCTTACTTCGGCGGGGCTGGCTTTGAGGCGGCGACTTCCTCGTCGATCTCCTTGTCGAGCGTCTGCTCAATTTCGTCGATCATCTTTTTGAGTTGTTCCGGGTTAGATAGTACCGCCGCCCGGATGAACGGGACCTTCATCGCGGTATTGAACGCGAAGGAAACCATCTGCGGGACATGCCCCAGCGCGTAGCCGATGGCGAATCCGTACAGGTACTCCCGATGCGCCAGCACGAAATTGACGATCATGTCGGTCATGGCTCCCCCTTCCTTTTCTTGGCCCGCGCCTTCGCCTTCTTGCCGTGGATGACGAACTGCTCGATGATGGCCCGGCCCAGGTCGATGAGTAAAATTTTCAAGACTTCAAGCGCGAGCAACATCATACAATTTTTTCGATCATCTCGTATTGGCCGTCCTTCGATGTCATCACTTCGCCGCACTTGTCGATGGGACGGAATGGAGCCCCGAGCGAAACGTGGACCCAATGCTGGCCGTTCTTTTCCTCTCGGATCAACTGGCCGAACCCATAGCTGGCCCGCTTCGCCCGGAATACGCCGCGCGTCTGTTCGAACAGACGTCCGACGCTCTCCTTCGTGCATGGCCCGTATGCGGAGATGTCGGCGGCTTGACCGATCATGTGCTGAGATTTTGCCGCGCTTCCCGGCGTCAGGCCGTTGATTTCGGCGCATCTGAACCCGGAATGGACGTACAGCGGTCCGGCGACTAGCCGTATTTCCTCCAGCATGATCGCCACCAGCTTCAGCGATGCCGTGAACTCCATCGCGACAATTCGATTATGTTCTTGGAGCGCAACGTGCGATGTGGCGGTCAATTCGTCGAACGTAAAGTGATCGCTCAATAGCATTTTAGACCTCGACGTACAGGTCAGCCGTCAGATTGCCGGACGGGTCCTCGCCACGGCTTGCACGACGGATATCCCAATGCGCCCGGCCCCAGGCCATCGAGGTCGGTCGCATCATTCCCATCTCGATATAATCGGGCTCATCGCCCATCGTGTAGCCGCGCGTCATGCTCCCGATATTCAGCAAGCCGATGGTTGTCGCTTTTAACGATTTTGTGACAGAATCTCCCTTCATCGCCCTCGGTCCCAGGCGATCCAGCTTCCCGGCCACGGCCTTGCAATCGTGGGCGCGAATCAGCAAATCAGCTTCGGCCCATCGTGCGGTGAACTCCAGCTTATTCAGCGCCGACGCCAACGTCTGCCCGCCGCCCTCTCCATGCTGGATATGCACCAGCCGCCGAACGGCGTGCCTCGCTGTCCCAACACGGAACGTCAGCCAAATCCACGCCGACATGATCCCGAAATACGGGACCGGGCGCTTCGTCAGCCGCCCAAGTTCGGCGCAAAGGTACTGCGCGGTGTTGATGTAGCGCTCGCCGTGCTGGTCCTTGATTTTGACGTGCTTCCAATGATGCCCAGCGAGAACGCCCTGAATTCCCCATTTCGTCTGCGCAAGCGGGAGCATCAGCGGGACGACCTTGGCGTCGAGGAAAAACTTATGATCGCGGGCCTCATTGTCGAGGACTTCCTGACGGCCAGCGAATAGCGAAGCGCGCATGGTCCGGGTCGTCGGTCGATCATCGTCCGTCGTATCGCCAAGGATGACGCACGCCCCGCCGCTTGGGTCAGCCGTGACCATTTCCAACTTATGCCGCAATAGGTAGGTATCGCAGGATTTTGAGCCGTACTGGATATCGCCGATGGCGTGAAGCGTTAGTCGTCCCTCTTTCGCCATGTTGAAGATTCTTGAACCGATGTCGGCCATGACCTCTCCTTGCGACGACTACACGATCTTGATGAACACGGCATCCGTCCCGGCCTGGGCAGAATCGAGGCTTGCCGCCATCGTATGCCCGAGCCCTGCCACATAAAAATCGCCATTGATCCCGGTATTATCATCCACGACATTCACCCGGTCGCCAAGCTGAAGCGACCATGCCGGGCGAATCGCGTGATTCGGGATGTACAGGATCGGCGTCTTAAAATTCGACACCAGCCGATTCGCGATGATCCCGGCGATGCCGCTGTTGATGATATAGTCGTTCTGAATGAACAGGCTCCGCTTTCCGTACAATCCCTTGCTCTGCGCGTCCGTCACAGTTGCGATGTAGGGCGTTTCCGTGGCGCTGAACTTCTTGCCGACGACTCTCAGGTCGGTGATCGTGCCGGGGCTGGTGATAGTCAACGTCAGTACTGGAAGCGTCGGGTTTATCGTCGAGAACACCCATGAGCCCGCCGCGCCGCCCGCGAACGTTACGACCGCCGCCGCAGGGCTCGCGCCGGACATCAGGCTGGTGTCCATGCCGCCGTTGACCACGCAGTTGAAAACGAGCGTTCCGACTGATACCGACAGGGGATTCGCGACGGCGATGGCCTCGGGCGGCGTGTTCGTCGTTCCCTGCCATGCCGTATCGGCACTCGTCCCGGTCAGGATGATGGGCGATGACGCGACCTTGACCTCGTTCAGAATCGCCGTGTCGCCGCCCAGGTTATCGGCTGACTGATGCGATAGTTCCAGCCCGGTCGTGTCGTAGCGAATGAACATCGACGGCGTGGCTGAGTATTTCGTGCGCCCGGCCCCGGTCGTCCAGTTGACCGTGATGTCATAAATATACGTCTGCCCGGTCAATTCGTACACGTGCTTATTCGGGTCCGGCGTGGCTCTGACCTTCAGCCAACGGCGCGGCGTCGAGCGAATCTGATACGGCGCGCTTGACCCACCGCCTTCTTTCGATGATCCATACGGCAACACCTGAAACCATGCGCCATAGGTGATATTGTCATCGCTGGTCGCGGTGTAGTACGCATTGATCGCCGAGCCGCCGAGAACTTCCGAGTACACGAACAGCCCTTCGTCGGTAATGAGCGCGCCCTGGTCAATCGGCGCGGGCTCCCATGTCGCGATGGCCGTCGTCACGGAGGTCAACGGCAGGATGGGCGAGGTTGAATAATAGATATCGGTGATCGAGAAGCTGTACGACTCCCCGGCCCCGTCGGCGATGCCGAGGAAAGTTATTTTCTGGAGCGATGAGTACCCGAAATATGTCGCATCGTTGACCGTGCCGAGAGATGCCCCGTCAAGATACACCGTGAAATTCGCGCCGCTGTCATGGCTGACGGCCCAGGTATGCTCTCCAACGGGGATTGCTCCCAGGCTGATGAGCATCGTCGGGACACCGCCAGCCCACAGATCGGTCCCGGTCCAACGCGCGAAATAAATCGACCCGCTGACGGCGTACAATCCGTATCCGGTCGGCGCGGTCGAGCCGAGGGATTCCCACAGCAGAAGATTCAGCGAACCAAGATTCGGAGCGCCGAGCGTTCCCTTCAGCGAAATCGTCCCGGTATGGAACGGGCTCAACAACGGCCAGGGCGTTTGTATGGCGATCTTCGCGGGCGCGGAGGGGATGACGAATGATCCGGTTGACTCCAGATGCGACGATACGACGCCGATGGTCGCGTTGCCCGTCTGCCCGGCGACGGTCCATGACGGCGCGGGCGGCGCGGGCGTGTACGTCCCTCCAGAAAAATCGCTTATCAGATACCACGCCCGGCCCAAGGCTCCAGGGCTTGAAACGGTGTCGGTGTTCACCTGGACCGCGCCAGCTTCCCAATTCGCCTTCGACGTGAACACGCGCTGTTGCGGGATGGCGTTGTTCATGAACATAAAGAACGACGCGATGCCGTTCTCGTCGAAGAAGAATGTCGCATCGCCCGATGCCTGGACAAGATTTTGGATGATCGTCAAAATAGACGCGCTCTCCGCGAAAAAATAGTCGATGGGAATGGAGGTCAGATCGACGATGCTCTCGTATGTGCTGATGCCAGCCAGGTTCAGCAAGTATTGAACGTTCGTGCCGATATCCTGGGCCAGCTTCAGCTTCGTATTCACCACTTGGTCAATGAGCGCTTTCATGCCATCGCGGGCCACCAGCGATGCTTCGCGCGCGGTCGGCTGGATGCTCAAAGAGTCGAGCGTCCCGGTGAACGTGGTCACGACTTCCGATGTGCCGCCGAACGCGAACCCGTGCTTGATGACGAGCCCAAGGCCCGGTCGCAATTCAGGATTCACGAATCCAGAAGCGGCTTCGGCGGCGGTCGGGAAATATGCTGTCGAGAAGTATCTGTCGAGGTTATCGCACGCGACGGTCGCTTCCGTCGCCAAGTTATTGTTCAGCTTGTAGTCGCGGCTCCGGCTGATGCTGACCGATTTTACTCGGTCGCTGATGTCGATGACGCGATACGCCTCGATGGCGACGACTTGGGCGGGCTCCAGCGCCACTTCTGTATCGAGAGCGTTCAATCGAATCTGAGTCGTGGTCACGTCGGGGAAGTTTATCACGTCCAGCTTCTTCGTCGTCGTGATGCTGACAGCGGAAACAGTCGCCCCGCCATACGGGAGGTCGCCATAGCCGCCATCTCCGTACCCGCCGATGCCCGTCACGACATCGCTAGTCGCGGCGATATACTGCCACGCCGCGCCGTCCCAATACTGAATCGAGTACGACTTGATGCCGTGGCCGTTGACGTGATACAGCTTGATGCGATTGATCGTTCGCGTGGCGTGGAAGTCGATGGTCAGAATCGCGCTCCCACCCGAGCCAGGAATGGCCGAGGACTTCCAAGAACTGCGCCCTATCCCATTTTCGGAGGTCGCCGCTGGCCCCATGTTCAGTTCGGTATGGTCGCCGTCGGTGGCCCCCAGCGCGGGGAAGTCGGCGCTGAAATCGCCGGAACTGATCGCCGTCGCCAGATACGCCGCAGAATGGCAATAATCGCCGATGATGAGGCTGACTTCCGCGACGGGCTGGTTTACATCAGCCTCCTGGGCCGCGAGGAAGTTCGACGATACGGGAATTCCCACGGTTTAGAACGTGAGCGCCGCCCCTGCGAAGATGGCCAGACGCCCCTTCCATGCGTTTACCGGGAGTATGACGCCGTGTTCGATGGGCGTCAGGCCCCAGGCCGGACCAAAGGACGCCGACACGTCCGGCCCGTCGACGGGCTGGGAGCCGAGCAATCCCTTCAGCGCGACGAGCGAGTCGTCCTTGGTGACGAGATTTAGCGCCCGGAGGACTCCCAGCTTCGCCAGCGGCGTCAGGTTTACGGCTGGCCCCACGTTCAGCTTGACGCGCCCGGCGTTGACCGACAGCCCGGCCATTAGCGGCGACCACGCCTCGCAGACCACAGATGGCATGATGCACCCGTCCTTAACGCTGTGCGTGATGAGAGCAATCGACGTTCCGACGGACGTGTTGCCGGGTTCAATCGGGTCCACATAGGCCCCTGCGATCTTCTGAATATGCGCCGGGTCCATCAGCCGAAAATATGGCGAGGCGTGCGCCTTCCCGCATGAGAGCAGAAGCGCTAGCGCGAGCAAAAGTTTCGTCATACGTCCTCCTTATTTTGGTTGGGTTCTGAACAAAGCGATGCACGCGACGATGACTCCCGACAACGACAGCAGAGCCGTGATGACCATATCCCAGCGCTTCACTTCGCCCTTCTTCTGACCGATCAATTCTTCTTTCAGCGCGACGGCGTGGGCGTCCTTGTGTGCTTCCAGCGATTGCTCCATGCGCGTCGAACGTGTTTTCAACTGCTCCAAATCGGAACGTACAGCGCCCTGAAACTCGCTGACCTTTTCGACGAAGGCGTCGAATTTTTCTTCCATGTTCATACTATTTATCCCGACGATGAAGAAGGTACAATCGCCGCGCCCGTTCAGCCGCCATAAATTCGGAAATCTTCAGGCCGACGATGAACACAGCTTCCATCAACAGAGCGAACACGCATATCAGCACCACCGCTACCGACATCGGCAAGTTCCAGAAGTCGCAGATGGGCGCGTCCGGGCAAATCATTTTGACGCCGCCTCGATGGCCTTGCACGCCCGGACCATCCAGTACCCGACGTAAAAGCAGAACGGAAATAGAATGATCCCCTCGATCCAGTACCCAATGGAGGCGAACAATCGAACCTGATCGGCGCTCATTTGAGGGAGCCCCCCTGCGCCTCGACGGCGGCAATTACGACGCCTCCATTCGTTTCGTTTGGTTCGCTTAATATCACTTGCAGTTCGCCGTTTTTTATGACGATGAACCCATCCGGTTCTTGATCTCCAGTTTTCTGAAGCATGACCCCATTGGCGGCGCACACATCGAGAAAAACCGAGCATAAAAATTCCTGCGGAATTGAGAATATCATTGCGCGCACTCCCTTACATAAAATTGGCAGTGATGCGTTGCATCACAGATCACGGCTCCAGTTCCTCCAGTTACCGCAACCGTTAAGGCAAAGCTATGACTCCCAGCCGCCAAGACGGGTTGAAGCGCATTAAAACTTAAATCAAAATCTTGGTTCAAGCCCGGCGCTCTTTGAGATACAAGCGACCTGTTGCCGAAGTCTGAAGAAAATGAGCTGTCAATCAATATCGTCGCCAGAACATTATTCGACGCAAGATTGGTTATCTGAACCGTCGAGAGCAACCCTAAAGTTACCGGGTGTCCGCGTGTCGTCATAGTAACCGTGGCGATGGCAACGCCGAAGGCCGTATTGGTAAACGCCGCGACCGCAGGAACATCTGTTTCGCTTGAACGGCAAACTCCCGTTAAGCCCGAGCCATTCCCGAAGAATCCAGAGGCATTGACCGACGACGCGACTACAAGCTGAGTCGAGATGGTGACGCCAACGGTGTCAATCTTGATCCGATTCACCCCGTTGATGAGAACGTTAACCTTGCCCGGCCCGGCCCCGAGGGGAGCGCCCGCCGATTCGATGTTGACGTTGCCGCTGATTCCAGAGGCAAGGCCCAGCCCGGCGCTGACGTGCACATCGCCGCCGTTGTAAGAGCCCTGCGCGTTGCCGCCCTTAATTCGGACCATGCCGCCGTCTGCGTTCCCGGTCGCCAGTCCTCCCGCGATGGTGACAGTATTCGACGACGCGCCGCCGTAATACCCGGATAAAATATCAATATTCCCGGCCAGCCTCGGGTTATTGATTCCGTTGCCCGACCGAAGCAGAATCTCGCCAGCCGACCCGCCAGCGGAGGTCAGATCATTGGCGATGAACGACAGCCCTCGACCCTCGCCAGGATAGGCGAAGAACGCCGAGGCATTGACGGACGAGGCAATCGTGGCATACCCGTTCGTCCCGGTCGTCGTGACGGATGAGTTCGTCAGCGTGAGCGAGCCAGTCATCGTGTCGCCCGTCTTTAGAACGGCCCCCGATCCCAGCACTCCGGTCAATCCCGCGCCGTTGCCGAAGAACGCCGACGCCGTGACGGATGACACGCTCTTGATATAGCCGTTCGTCCCGGTCAAAGTGATGGACGAATTGCTCATGACCAGCCCGCCAGTCATCGTGTCGCCCAGCTTATTCACGCCGCTGGTTCCCACGATGGTCGTCGTCGCCAAGGCAACCGCGCCAAGCTGGGCGTCGATGGTGTCCATATCCCCGTTGATCTTCGGCCCCCACGAAAGCGAGCCAGTCGATGGCTTGTTGAGAAATAGATTCGTGGTGTAAGTGTCGGCGTGAAGCGGACCGACGAGGGTGAACAGCGCGAACAGAATCTTGGTCAACATTTTACGCTCCCACAAGTTCGAAGTCGTATTGAAATCGGTCCATCCAGCCGCCCTGTATGCGATGATTCAGCGACTTTAGCATCACCAGCCATCCGGTATAAGTGTACGTGACATAAACGGGAGCCGTGGCCGTCGGCAAGGAGGTCCCGAGCGTGATCGCGCGCGTGGCCGAATTATACGAGCCGCCCGTCCAGTAATTCGTTCCCGTCCCGGCAGGGTTCAAGAATACCCCCGTGATCGTGACGGACGGCGAAGAACCGACCGCCACCAGCGCGGCGCTCAACTTCGTGACGCTGGTATCCTGAATGATGACGCTCGACACCGAGGCGGGAAGGTTGTACTCATACATGACCGCCCAATCATCGCGCGTCTGAAACGATAAGAATGTGTCCGAGATTCCGGCCATGCTCGCGAACAGATCGCGTTGAGTTTTCAGCAAGTACGACGAGGAAATCTTAATGGACACCGCCGATGTCTTGATGATGGATCGCTTCATGTGACCCTTGATGTTGCGCGTCACGACATCAATGGGCTGTTCAACGATGTCCATGCCTTCCGGGTTCACATCGAACAGAACCTCGTAGCCGGGCCGACCCAGCTTGAATTGGCTTAACCAGGGCATTATGCGGTCCTCGCAAAATTCAATTCGCCCATCCCACGGATGCGCCGAATGATCTGTTGACCGACTTGATCCGCGATGGCCTTGGCGTCTTGCACTCCGTTGACGGTCGTGGTGATCGAGCCGATGTTGATGCCACCACCACCACGCCCTCCGGTCGGCGCGCTCCCGTATGATGCGTTCAGCGGCGTGATCGTGACCTTCTCCATCCCGGCTTCTCCAGCCATGAACGTCGTCGGTCCCTGAACGACGCCCTCAAAGCCGGAAGCGTTGAAGCCGGGCAAGGGCTTCCCGCCGCCCCCGCCGCCCATCATGCCCATCCCGCCGCCCATGCCGCCCGTCATGGCTTGGAACGCCGCCCATTTTATCATCATCTCTGTCACCTGGGCGATGAACGCTCGGACCATGTTCTTCAGCCCGGCTTCGAATGACTCAAAGAAGTTTTTGCCATCGACGATCATCCCGGCCATCGAACTGCCAACGTTCGACGCGAAGCTGGCGAACGCCGTCTTGCCAAGTTCCGAGGTCGCCGACGACATCGTTTGAACCGCGCCGAAATAAGCCGCCCATTCCCCTTTGCTCTTGCCGCGAAAGGCTCCCTCTGTCGCCGAGTTCGTGGCCGTTCGCTGGGCGTCGATGCGCGCCTTCATGGCGCTGGCCGTGGCATGGTCCTTCACCGTCGCGTCAACGTGCTTTTTTGCTTCAGCCGCCGCATTGTCCGTGGCGCGAATCTCCACATCGTACGCCTTCTTGATGACGGCCAGCTTATGATTCACTCCGGTTTCAAGCGCCGCCTCAGAATCGTCAATGGCCTTCATCTGCGTCGTGCGCATCTTCTCGATGACCTTGGCGACTTCCTTTTCTTCCTTTTCGGCGGCTTCCGTACGCTTCGCCGCGCCCTCTTTGCTGGCGTCCGTGAAGCCCTTGACGGCATCTTGCGCCGACTTGTATTCCGCTTCCAGAACTTTCAACTGCGCCAGATTTAGCGACAATTCTTGGCGCGTCTTAACATTGGCGGCGTCTGCTTTCGCGGAAGCGGAAACCTCGTCGGTGAACGCACCCTTTATCTCATCCCAGGCAACGCGAACGTCGCCGAGAATACCCTTCTCGCGCTCCATCTTCTGAAACGCCGCCGCCGTTCCATCGAGAGCCGCCGTCTGTTCGATGATGGTATAATTCAGCTTCTCCATTTTTATCCGAATGGAGTCCATATTTACGGCGGCGACATCTCGGTCCAGCTTTGATAAAATTTCCTTTTTCTGAATCAGAGTCATCATCGACGTTGCCAGCTTGTCGATTTCCTCGGCCTGTTTCTTCGCGGCCTCGGCGGCTTTTTCGTGACCCTCAACCACCTTAAATGCGATGGCGGCAACGGCGGCAAGAGCCATGACGAGGAAGTAAACGCCGCCAGTCGCAACACCGAGCATCGCCGCAAATTCTTCGACGGCCAACTTCATCGCCGAAAGGATCGGGCGAGTATGCCCTGCGATGCCCTGCATTTCAAGCAACTGCGATCCGAAGGTGATGACGCCGATATGTTCGAACTTCTCGGCGAACTGTTGCTTCGCGTCGCCGTGAATTTTCTGCGTGTCCTTGAAGGCGTCATTGATCTTCTTGACCTCGCCAGCGGCGGCATCGCCACCAGCGGCGGTGATCTTGACGTTGACGGACATATCAGCCACCTGTTTCGACCTCCAGTTTCCGCTTTAACGCCGCACTCTGTTCCGCTTCTTCTCGACGAGCCCTAACCGCTTCACGCGCGCCCTCGATGACTTCGAACGCTTGCATCAACCATTCCGGCTGATCGAGGACGCCGCCCATGACCGGGAGGGTGTTTAGCGACTTGCACCGCCCCCACAGCGACAGCAGAGCGACTTCGGCCCTCTCGATCTTCGGCATCCCGCACAGCCCGCACGGCTTTCCACCGGGACAGTCCCGGCGCTTACAGTCGAATGTTCCCGCATCGGCGTACCATTCCGCTATGCGGGCAAGACGTTTTTTGCTTCTGCGTCCTCTTTCACGATGTCCGTCGAATTGAGGATGAAATTCCCGAGCGACAAAAGGACATTATCCTTTCCGTTGGGGAGCATATCGAGCAACGCCGGGTTGTACGCGATGGGCTTGCCTTCCTGCGTGACCCCGCGCCAGCCGACGACCATGCGCTCAATGACGGCGCGCATGAACGAGGCGGTGTCTTTGCCCATGATGACGACGAACTTGTCTGCCGCTGACGCCTTCGGCTTGACAAGGAACGTTACGTCACCCGCGACGAACTCCAGCGGCCTTTCTGCGACCATCAGTTCCATAATGCCCTCCTTTTTGGTTGGGTGCGACTCAGTACGCTGACGACTTGCTGTTCAGAAGCGCGATGCTCAACGTCTTGGTCCCGGCCACGTTGTAGCGGACGATCCCGGCGAACGGGATTTTGAGGACGCCAGCGGCGTTATGAAGCGGCGCGGCGCTGTAAACGACTTCCGGCATGTCGATTGTCAGAGATGCCTTCGTCCCGGGCGTAGCGCCGGGGATATCCTCGTCGGAGGTCAGCGCGATGTTGAACGACGCGCTGGTCCCGGCCAGGAACTTGTTATACTGCGCGGCATCTTCGAAGTAAAGGTCGGCGCTGATCGTCGCGCGCATACCCTCAGTCCATATCTTCGACGTATAGATAGACCCGGACAGGGCGTGTTCGGCCATGACCTTGTTGTCGATGCTGACCTTCAGATTGTCATAGTTCAGAACGGGCGAGCCGTCAACGGTGACGACCGCCTGGCTGAACTTGAAGGCGTGAAGCGGCGAGTACGACGGGGTGTGAATGATCCCGGTGTCGTCGTAGCGCAATCCGGTCCACTCGGAATCGACGGTCACGAACTCCTTGGCCTTGATGTCGATGTCCAGCTTATGCAACATGCACCCGACGAACTGCGTGAACTTCGCGCCCTTGTCGAACCACCACGTATAAGTCGGGAGGGCGGCGCTCGCCAGCCGGGTGAACGTGTGAAGATACCCGGCAGGGGCCGAGCCCGTCAACGTGTCCGTTCCCAGCGAGGCCATCAGGACGTTGCCGCAGTTCTCGGGCTCCAATTCGAACTTTACTTTGCCGTTCTTGATGGCTCCAGGTCCCTGCGAGGTCTTGATGACGACATCGGGAAGGTGACGGATACCTTTCGATTCAAGGACCGCGATGTCGGTCGAGAAACCATCGGGCGGGATATACGGGAGGTACTCGGTCGGCGGGGTCGTGAGCGTCCCGACGGACGGTTCCTTGGCGAGTCCAGCGGCGCGAAGTATTCCAACGTAAGGCATAGTCTTGTCCTCCTTTTATTTTAGAACGCGATCCATCAACTCCACCGTCATCAACCCGGCTCGCGCCCATTGTGCTTTATCAGGCCGCGACCATGCGAACGTTCCCGAATAGTGAATGGCCGTCATTTCCGAATCCAGCCAGAAGCCGGGATACGTCTTGTACTGATTCGTGTGCGTCGTCAGGGCGTCATCCAAGGCGTTGTTGCTTAACAGCTTGATGAGCGCCTCCATCACTTCCGTCTGTTTCTTCACAAGGTCGTCGCGATTCGACTCGACGAGGTAAAAGTAAATATTCACCGTCCACGATACGTCATACTTGCCCGTCGTGTACATGTGCGCCTTCGAATCCACCACGTCGATCATCACGCACGGAAACGTGATGTCGTCCGTTCCGATGGGACGATGCCCAAGATATCCGGCGCGTATGTGACCGATTTTCAGCGTAATCAGATCGAGCAGGGCCTTGGTTCGGACATATGCCTCATCCGTGACGTTTAGCGTGGTTTCGATGCTGACGCTCATAATGCCCCGCCCTCGCCACGGTACATCATGGTCAGTTCGTAATCCATGGCCCACTCGGCGTCCCTGGCCTCTCTGACAGCGGCGGCACGGGCCGACCGGATGCTCTTGAAGTCGGGGCCGTCCTCGACGTATCCCTGAACAATCTTGCGAAGCGAGTTCATGTCCCGCTGATCGAGGAAGATGGCCTGACGACGCTCCCAATTCCCCTTAACCTTCATCACGTCCTCGGGGTCCATCGGGCTCCCGAAAGTGGCATCGGTCGGCGTGACCATGCGAAAAAATGTTTCTTCGTTCGTCATCACGGCCTGAAGGTCGCCCGTTCGAACCATGAGATGATCGGCGTATCCCTCGACTTGCTTGCGATGATGGTAGGCATCTGTCAGCGGTTGCCAGGACGGCTCGGGAACGAAATCGACGCCCATCCCCTCCATCCCGGCCCCGGCCCGGAACTTATCGGCGTTATGCCTCGCCCATTCACCGATGAAGGCGTTGAACGCTGGCGACATATCGCGCAACCGGGCTTCCATGATTTCGGTCATGTTGCCCCGCTTGGCGATGTGAATTCCGAAGGTGACGGCCCCTGTGGCTGGCATTATCTGATCGGAGTGTACGGGTCGATCCCGTACGACGTGACCCCGCTGGACGGATTTGCGCGACGGCCCTGCTTCTTGTAGAAATCATCTCGGAAGGAAACGGCGTCAGCCAGCGCTTTATCGGATAGCGCCTTGAAAGCCTTGGTCACGACATCGACGGAATGACCCACGGCCCCGCCACTTGAAGCGTAGCGATGGGCGTACTGCGCCGCCCGGCGCTCCCAAAAGTGATGTAGGGCGTAATGGAGCATCGACGAGATGAGGCCGACTGGAACAGTCGTCGGGTCCACACCAAAGCCGAGCGTTTCCGCGCCCCGATTCAGGAATTCCGTGTGGTCGGTGTCGCTGAACCAATAATAATTGTAGTCGGCTTCGAAGGGCTTGGCGTTGGCCGCTGGTGCGGCGGTGTATGTGATGATCCCGTTCACAAGGTCCACGGTGAACCCCGTCGCGCTCCGAAACGAGGCCGATGTGGTCATCAGCACGCTCCCGGCGACGACCGGGTAGTTTTGGAGCCGGAAATACTTATTCGACCCGTCGAGCGCGCCCAGCGGCGTTTCTTGCCGGATGGAGTTCGCGGTCGGCGTGTCATTCGCCAGCGTCCTCAACGACGTGATGATGTCGGCAAGCGCCATATCAGACCCCCAGCCCTGCGGCCACGTCGGCCAGTTTCGTCGTAGGGTACAGCGCCACATATCTTATGCCGATCTTGTCGAGCGCGGCGCGCTTTATGTCCACCGTCCAGGGCTCGACTTCATCCATGGAATAAAACTTATCCACGGCCACGTTCTTGTTCGGGAAAAACTGCGTCACGAATAGCTGACGCATCCGACCACCAGGGCCTTCGACGTACAGCGAGGGCCAGGTGTAGTCGGTTACGTACACCGGGTCCGAGAGCAACTGCGCCACCTTGTCGCCCGTGGGCGCGATGGCTGGCCGCTTCTCGGCGGCTTCCTCGGCGTCCTGACGGGCGATGGCGTCCTTCGGCTCGTACTGCGGCGCGATGCTTCTCGGCTGTTTCATGCGGCTCATCGGGGCTCCCATAGGTTGCTCCCTGCTTTTATTCTCCGGTCCCGCATCCTTTCGGAACGAGAGTGCCGGGAACGACGGTATTGATCGCAGAATTGAGCGTGGCCCGAAACGATCCGAGGGATGCCGCCGTCGCCGCACAGATGTCGTACGGCACGGTGCAATCCGAGCAGAGGTACATATCCCCGAGCATAGGCGTCGTCGCGTCGAACTGCGCCTTGGTCTTGGTCCCGACTCCCATCGCCATCACGTTCGTTACGCCTGAACCGTTGCCGAAGAAGCCGGATGCGGTTACGGACGAACCAGAAGTCATAAATCCAGCCGCGCCGGACATGGTGAAGCTGGAGCCGGATGCGGTGAATAGATAGCCCGCCGTCCCGAATCCCGACTTGTTGGTCCCGAAGGTCGCGGGGCCTTGAACATCAAGAAGGTTGATCGGCGTGATGGTACCGATGCCGACCCGTCCAGAGGGTTGAATTTGCATCCGGGTCGAGCGAGTGATCGAGCCCGTGGGCGTGGTCTGGAAGCGGATATACGCTGGAGTGCTGGTCGATGTCCACACTTCAGAGGTCAGCACTTCGAATCTCCCGCGCACAGTCGTCGTTCCCGTCGCCGGGTCGTAACTGCCGCCGCCGATAGAAAACAGCGCCGTGTCGGCAGGGCAGAACGCCGGGACGGCTGGAGTCCCGCACCCGGTTTTTCCGTTGACCGTGAAGCCATTGCTCGTCGCGCCCTGCATTGATATTGCGTCGAGCGTGACGGAGCCATTGGAACCATGCCCGAAGAAGAAGGTGTCGCGCCCGCCATTCGAATCAAGCGTAAAGCTGGAAGCCTGGACATAATATCCCGTCGCCGGGACAGTCAATAGCCCGCTGTTCAGCGTGATACTGCCAGCCGTCAGCGAGTAGGTCGCGTTCAGATTCGGCGAGGTCAGGTCGCCCGTCATCGTATCGCCCGCTTTTAGAACCTTCGTCGAGTCCGTCCCGGCCACGCCTGTCAAGCCAGCGCCATCCCCAAAGAAGCCGGATGCTGTGACGCTCGACTGAACAGTCAGCGCTCCGGTCATGGTATCGCCAGCGAGCGCCACCTTAGATGGGTCGGTCCCGGTCACGCCTGACAGCGCGGAGCCATCACCGAAGAAAGCCGAAGCCGTCACCGAGGACTGAACGGTCAGGGCTCCGGTCATCGTATCCCCAGCCTTCAGAACGCGAGAGGCGTCGGTCCCTGTGACACCGGACAACCCGGCCCCGCTACCGAAGAAGGCGCTGGCCGTCACGGAAGAAGCGCCGACGATACGCCCGGATGGCCCGGTCAGCGTAAGGCCGACGTTCGCTATGGTCAGCGATCCCGTCATGGTATCGCCAGCCCTGAGAACCCTGGAAGAATCCGACAGCGTGGTCGAGGAACAGCTTACATACAGCGGGTCGTTCACCGTGCCGATGGGCCTCCCCGAAAAGCCGTTCGGAGTCGGTGACGAGCATTGAACGAAAACTGGGTCTGCGTTGCTTCCGAAGGGAAGAATGGCGCACGCCGATTGAACCAAAAACAGCCCGGCGACTCCGAGCATGAGCGTCATCGTGTTTCGCATAATCCCCTCGCGCGTGTTGGTCTTGCCCTGTTCCCCATCCTCCCCCACGGCTTTCACCGTGAGGGAGGTCCGAGCCGCACCGAGCGACACGGAGGGAACGGGTACTAGATGCTTCCGTCGGACCCGAGCGCCCAAAAGCGCGGGTCGATCCAGTCGGGCTCCCAGCGGGCGCGGGACCGGAAACGGAACTCGTCTTGCGAGAAGGCTTGCCCGGAGGCCGGGTTCTCCTGCACGACCTCCAGCGGATCGCGCCGCTGGAACATGATGCCCTTGCCCGCCTCGCCCAGCGCGTACGCCTTGCGCGGGAGGAAGCGGCTGACGACGAGGTTGTACAGGCCGTCCAGCACGTTGCGGGCGAAGGTCGTACCGACATCGGTAGTCGTTCCGGTCCCGCTGATCTTCATGGCGGCGGTTGACGGATACCACTCGCTGTTCAGCAGGGTGCGGGCCGAGAACTTATTGTCCGTACCGACAAGCAACGTATTCGGGTTGACCATCATCTTGTTGCCCAGGAGGTCCAACTGGTTCATCAGGATAATGTCGAGCGCCTGAACGTTGCCGGAACCGAACGCCGCATACGACGCCAGCTTATTGATGCCGCCGCCCGACAGCGCAACCGACCACACGGTCGGATACGTGACGGAAGCCGGAATCGCATCGCCAGCGTACGACCCGGCAACGCCGATGAACCGGGTGAAGAACCAGGCATCCTCTAGGATGCGCATGTTCTCGCCGATGTCCTTGGCGCGCTGGGCAATCTGACCTGTCTGATCATCGTCGAACAACTCGCGTTCGAAGCCGACGATTGCACCGAACTTCTCGTTGGCGATCTGAATGTCCAGGCCCGCCAGCTTGGTTTCGGGGAACTTCTCGCCGCGAAGGACGCGACGGGGAACCGCGCCGCGATGAAGCGGAGCGTACAACTCGATGGCCTTGTTGCTGATGGCCGTCGCGCCGACCTGTTCGTGGTTGGTTTCGACCAACTCGTACCAGGTATTCGCGACGTTGTTGATGCCCGCGCGGAGAAGCTGGCCGAACACGGCCTCCGCATTGGCTTCCTTCAGCTTGCTCGCGAGCGCATACGCCGACTCACGGGCCTTCGTCCATGAGAAGCGCGGCGAGGCGAAGTCGAAAATCGCCTTGTCGTTTACGTCGATGTCGTACTGCGCCTTCAGCGACTCGGTAAGCCGTGCGCGGGACATCTCCTGAAGTCCCTTCGTGGCCTCCCTGTTCGCCTCCATCACATGCTTCGGGTCCATTGCTTTTCTCCTTGCGACAGGGTTTTTACGCCACGCCAGCGTACGGCAACTGCGGGATGATGAGAACGTCCACAAGCGAGCCAGCGACCGCCGTGAAAGCGGCCTGTCCGGCGCGGAGGACGATGTACCCGATGGCCTTGTGCGAGCCGGGGTCTGCGACAACGACGGTCTGCGCGTCTGCGCCGACGTACACGGCGGTCATGTGGGCGATGCTGTCGCCGACAGTCGCCTTCATCGAGTGAAGCTGTCCGATGATGGCGTTCATCTGCGGCTGGTACACCTTCGTACCGTAAACGTTCAGCGCGGCGCTGTCCTGCGCGACCCCGACGAACGTGGCGGCGGCTCCGTCGGTCGCGGCGACCAACTGAGTGCCATCGTAGCACAGCATGTCGCCCGCATTGAAGTCATGCGAGCCAGCCATGTCCACGGGATACGGAAGCGTCTTGTACGCGCCAACGACGCGCACCAGGTTGTTCTGCGGCGTGGTAGCCATTTTGCTATCCTCCTTTTATTTTCTGACCACGCCCGCGAAAAGGGCTTGGTTCGATTCGGCGGCGTTCCCCGACACACCCTTTGACGGATGCCCGGCAGGGACTTCCAACTTGCGAACGATGGCCCGAGTCAGCGACTCGGACACTTTCTTGGTCTGCGCGATGACGGTCTTGGCGTCCTTCAGCGATCCCTTGCACAGAGCCTTCAGGTCCACCATGTCCTCGGACACGCCGGACTCTTTCAGAAGGCTCTTGATCGCAAGGCGCATCGACTCCATCTTCTCGTCAGCCTCGCCGCATCCCTCAGCCTCGGACTCGTCCTCCTTCTTGGCGGGCATGTGCGCTTCGGGAATCTTGTGGCCCATCGCGACGGCTTTCGCAACCATCGCGTGACCCTTCTCGTACATCTCGGCGGCTTCAGCGGCCTTCTCGTCGGCCTCGGCTTGCTTGACCTTCGCGACCTTCGCCTCGTCGGACTCGGCTTCTTCCTCTTTGGGCTTCGGTTCGTCGGCCTTGGGGGCTGGTTCATCGCCAGCCTTGCCGGGCTTATCGTCGGCATCGGCGTCGTCGTTCTCGCTTTCCTCGGCCTCGTCCTCTTTCTTCGCGGCGGCGACAGATTCCTTCGCCTTGGCGAGCAGGGCCATCAGGCTTTCGCGCACTTCCGCACGCGACTTCGTGGCCTTATCTCCGGTCAGCTTCTCAGCCGCCGACAGCCCGGCCAGGGCCGCTTCCAACGTCTTGATGACCATGCGTGTATCCTCCGTCGATGTTTTGAGGGTTCCCCGCATACTCTCGACGAGCGCGAGAAACCGACCGCCCCTTGCGGGCGTCGTCACAAGGTCGCATGAAGCGGCCTCGGTGAATTCGGTGACGTAGTTCACGTCCATCTTTTCCCCATCGACGGACATTGACCGCTTCTCGACAGCGCCGTCGGCATTGACCGACAAGCCGACATACTCATCGCTGGATAGCGGGAACTCTTGGCGATAATGAAGGGCGGTGCGTGCTTTTTCACACGCAAGCCGCCCGGTTTCTGATAGGTCGAAATGGAGTTCTCCGATGACGGATCGACGGCCATCGCCGCCCTCGGCCACGCTGACGTTCTTAAAATAGCCGCACTTATCTTGCACCCGGCGCTCGGGGATATCCTGCTCATCGGTGACGGATGGATGATTCAGAAAACAGGGCTTGCCTTCGAATATGGCGGGGGCCGACGCGATTGCCTCGCGCCCGTAATAGTTCATGTTGCGACGATTGCCGAGCCCCTCGGAAATAAGCACGACGCTGAACTTTATGCCTTCGGCGCCGGCGGGACCGCCTGGCATCACGGCTCCCAATTCGCCCGCCTCGGTCAATCGCTTGGTACTGAACGCACCAAGGACGACGGCGAGTTCTCTTGACTCGCGCGCCGTCCTTCGTGCTTCCTGCCGCTTGATTTTAGATGGTTTCATTTGCCCGCGCACAGCGACATCGAACATCGCCGCTGTTTCTCAACTTGCGGGCACGACAAGACGCCTCGGCTGAAATATAGCACCACGCTCCCGGTTTTGTCAACCCCTATTTTTTATGCGCGTGGAACTTCACGAAGCGTCGATGGCAACGTTGACAGATCAACCTTATCCACCGTCCACAGCTTGACCAGCCGCCCGTCCTTGACCGACATCTCCAGATCGCCGTGACGCTTCTCGCGCAAGCGGCGGTACTCCCGCAGGACCAACATCTCGTCTGGCTCCAGATCGTCAGCCATTATCCCCTCGCGAACTGCGCCACGATATCGCCGTCCTTGCTGATGAACGCCTTGGTGATCTTTAGGTCGCGATATCTCCAACCGCGCTGTCGGCACACATTGAACAGCGCGTCGAGCATTTCGCACAGCACCTTGTTGAACTGCGAGTTCTGCTTCATCGCCAGCATGAGGTATCCAGACTTGGCGGCGAGGTAGTCGTTCATGTCGCTGTACTGACTCGACAGAAAGGTCGGCGGGCGACCGATGGCAAGCGTGCTTGACCGAACCGTTGACTTCAGCGTGTCGCCTTCGATGTAAACGTCGCCGAACGTTACGCCCTCAATGGGCCTCCCGGTGTCCTGACAATCGACGACACATCGCGACAGCACGCCAAGAAAAAGGTTCGCCACGTCCTGATTCTCGCTGGCCCGCGCGGCATGACCCTCGCCCTTCTGAAGCAGGAATTTCAGTACGCTGTTGTTCACTTGGCCCCCACGATGTTGCCCTGCCAATCCTTAAAGTCGATCCATATGAGCCCGCCGATCTTTCCGGTTTCGGGGTCACGGAGCGCCATCGCATCGGGCGCGATACCCTTATCATCGAGCGCCCTGGCCTGTTCCGGGTCGAGCGAGCGAAGATACTCCGACCACGCCTTCGGCACGATGCGCCAATAACATCGGCAGTTCGGGTGAAGCGGGATGGTGTCACCGCCCTTCTCAGCGTCGGCGCGGGAATATCCATCGAGTTCATCGCAATCCTCGCACGTCGCTTCATCGCCTTCAGCTTGCCAGATTTCCTCGGCCAGCATATCCTCGTTCTCTGCGCCGAACATCACCGATCCCTCGGCCTCGGCACGCTGGCGTTCGTTGCGAAATATGCTGTCGATCTTATCCCAAAAATCCATCGACCTGTTCCCGGTGCGCGCGGCGTCAACCTCCTGGGCGGCGTCGTCCGGCGTGCTGTTATTCAGGGCTCCGAGCGTGATATTTCGGTTCAGCGACTCATCGTAGCCTCGTAACCATTCCCCGAAGCGCTCCAGCCAAGACGCCTCGGCCTCGGGGCCGCTGTAAACGTGGACAGACCCGGTGACATTGGCTTCCTTCAGCCGTAGCCGCGCGCCGCCGACCTTGGGCCGGACCATTGGCGGGGAGGTCATATCGAGCATCCAGGCCAGCCGCAGGACCCTTTCCTTCTTCGCTTGGTTCAGATGGGTCGCCATGAAAGGCGCGGCGCTGGCCCCGAACAGGTCGAGGCACGCTGTCGTATGCTTCTGGATGCGAACCAGCGCCCCGGACGAACGGGCGCGTGACAAGTCCCATACGCCATGCGCGAAAGCCTTACGATATTCCTCACGGATGCGCGACTTCATCGTGTACTTCGTCGCTTCCCACATCGTCCGAAGCCGGGCGGTTTCTCGTTCCTCGGCGATGCGAGATGAACCAATCGTGTCGCGCTCCATGCGCTTCAGCCAGGACTTCTGCTTCGGGTATGCCATCAGGGCCTCGTCCCGAACGACCACGCAATAAACAATGAGATTCCCGCGCCCAGGAATAGCCCGCACACGAAGGCGTCGAACACATCCAGCATGGTCGGCTGGTTCATTACAGCGATCCCATGTCCTTCTTCAGCCCGACCTTGCCCTCGCCGTGAATCTCCGAGCCGCCTTCTGCGTCGGGGTCATCAGCGGGCTGGCGGGAGTCGGGCGGCATAACGCCGGACGCCTTGGTCAGATCATCTTTCTGAAGGTCGCCGATGCGCTTCTGCTCGTCCTCGTAGTCGTATGTCGTGATGTTCATTTCGGCGGCGTACATTTGACCAGCGGTGTCCTTGGCGATATACCCGGATGCCTCCCCGGCCATGATGTTCTTCACCGTTTCGCTGGTCGTGTCTTTGGTCACGGACGGGAACACGAACTCGATATCGCCGTCCTCGTACGCCACGCCAGCCTGTTCCATCGCCACTTCAGCGATGCGCGTCAGTAAATCTTCGAACTCGGCCTTGATTTCCTCGATGACCTTCGCGAAGGGCTCCGAAGCAACTAGGGCCGTCGCTCGATTGCCGCCGCCCTGAGAGAGGACGTTCAGATGATCCTTCGGGATGCCGATGGACGTCGCGATCAGCGACATAATCTCGGCGGCGGTGTCGGTCGTGCCAGCCGATGCCCCGGCCTGGGACGGGCTCATCGCCTTACGCTCGATGGCCTTGTTGTGCGCGAAGATGGAGCCGGGCGAAGGCATCCCGCTGTACTTCGACAGATGGGCGCTGATGTCGGAGTCGGACCCGTCGATGCAATCGTCCCAAATGAACGACGAACGCAACCACTCGCCGATGACGCGAGCGTTGTACAGGTCTTTGATGCGCTTCAACCAGCCCAGGATCGGGAACAGCCACGACCGCCCGCGCTTCTCGTTGCTGACGCATTGCGACTTAATGTGAAGCACCCGGTCCCACGGAAGCTGTCGGATGATGAACTCGATGGACTTCACCTTCTCCGCGCCCGGCACGCCAGGGACTTGCTTCCCGGTAAATTGCGCGTACTGCGTCGGGTACTGCTGATGATAATAATACACGTCCTCAATATTGTCGGGGTCCGTGATGACATCCCAAACAGTCGAAGGGTCGATGCTCTGCCACAGCGCCTTATCGATCATCAGTTCGCCGTACAGCAAGAACTCGCGAATCCAGAATCGCGACACCTTCTTCTTGATGCCGTACTTCTTATCGAAGTCGTCCCAAGCCTTCTGTTGCTGATCGTTCCCCTTCTTCGCGATGGCGCTGTACCCGCGCCCCATGGAATACTGCGCCAGGATATTGATGACGCGCTTGGCGACCGGGTTGTGGTTCCACATTTCAAATGCGCGAGCGTGCATGGCGAGATAGTCGTATAGGTATAACTGCTTGAAATGCGGCCCGCCCATGATCGGCGTGTACTCGGTGTATTGCGCCGGGTCATAATTGCCGATGGCCGTGTCGAAATCAAAGCCATCGCCCTCGACCAGCCCGGCCTCGCGCGCCTTTCGCATCGCCGCTTCACGGATCGACTGACGCTCCAGCCATCCCTTACGGTGCGCTTCCATCAGCTTTTCGGACTCAACGGCCCTCGACTTGAACGCCGCCGTGCCTTCTATCTTCTCGATAGTGTACGGGCGCTGACCCTTCATCGACTCGATGAGCCCGGCGTCCTTCAACAGCTTCCCGTCTGGATTGTAGCGCCCAGCGAACAGGTATGCCTCGCGCACGGATGACTCGTCTTTCGACAGGGACTCCATGAACGCGACGATGGGCGCCCTGACGGGCGTGGTCGCGAGCGCTTCAAATTCGTTATCGGCGTCGTACTGCTCGGCGTGACCTTGACCAGCGGAAGGCTTCGTCGCGGCGGGAGGCTTGGGCGTCATCCAATCACCCGGCTTGCTTCGTGTGAATCCGAGCCACGCCGCCAGCATGTCAAAAGATTTCATACGCCTCCGTTACGCCCAATCCGGCCTCTGCTTCGTCGCCGTCCACGGCGCGCCGACGTTCGTACTGTACCCTGCCGCTGGCGCGCCGCTTGTCCTCGCCCGCATGTACTGAACCGCTTGCGTCATGCTGTCAACGTCGTCGTCGTGTTCGGCGTACGGAAACTCGCAAAGATTTTCACGGAAGTCCACCACCCACGGACACGATTGCGCTTCCGGCAAGAACACCATCCCGGCTTCGATGGTCGGTGCGACCATATTAACACGAACCACCTTGTCTTTGTCAACCTTCACCGGGACGATGGGCAACTTCAACAGCTTCAAGTCTTGAATCAACGATTGCCCGCTTGATGCGTCCTCGACGAGAAGTGCTTGCGCTGGCCTCGCCGCGAACTGTTCCATCACCTCGCGCTTCAGCGCGGGGTATTCCATCTTCCCTTTCACGCGATGCAGTAGGCAGAATCCTTCCGTCGTCGCGCTCCAGTACGTCCCTACCGAGTAATCGTTTTGCTCGCCCTCTTTAACCGCCGTGTCCCAAGACCAAATACGGAACAACTCGCCCCGCATCGGCATCGCCGGATTATAACTCCTAAACCACGCGCGTTTCAATAGCGCTCCTTCTTCCGCGCTCGGTCTTTGGAGATATTGCGCTTGGTAGGCACGCGATCCCATCAGGATTTTGAGGGGAGCAAGTTCCGCTTCGCTGTCACGTTCAGGTGCGAGCAACTGTCCAGACTCCTTCACGATGACGCGACCGGACATGGGAAGGATGTACTCGGTACGCTCATCGTAGCTTACTGGCATAATAAGCTGGGTCCATCCACCGCGCTTCGTGAGGTGTGCCGTCACGTCTTGGGCGTGTAGCCTCTGCTCGACAAATACCATCTTCCCGGTTCGCTTGTCGTCAAGACGGCTTGACCATGTGTGGTCGATGAAGTCCAACGTTCGTTCTCGTTCAGCAACGCTTTCGGCCATGTCGGGATTCAGAACGTCGTCACCAATCAGCGTGTCGCCGCCCTTGCCCGTCACAGTTCCCCCGGTGCTGGTTGCGGTCATGAGGCCGCGCCGGGTGTTCTCAAACTCCGTCTTGACGTTTTGGTCCGTCGCCATACACACAAGGTTCCCCCACCTCGCCCGGAAGTCGGGGCTCTCCAATATGCGACGACGCTTTATGGAATGTTGGGTTGATAGGCCGGATGAGTACGAACAGAACATGAAGCGCCGGGAAGGGAACTGCGTCCACTCCCACACAGGCCACATGACCGTCACGATGTTGCTCTTGCCGTATCTTGGGGGGATGTTCACGATGAGCCGCAACAGCTTCCCATAGGTTACGGCTTCAAGGTGTTCGCATATCACGTCCAGGTACTCGCTGTCGATGAACGCTCGCCCTGGCTCAATGACAGTCCAGAAGTCCGTGACGAACTGCTTCAACCTGATCTGCTCGGCACTTACGTCCCTCGCTATCGCGAGGAGAATGTTACTCGTCAGCGGCTTCATTGGGCTTGAAGCGCTTGGCGATGGTTGCAAGGTCAGCGGCCAGCATCTTCCTGAAACCAAGCTGGTGCTGACAGGCCGGGCATACGTCGGGCATCCTTGAATGTACGATCCCCACGATGGACTTCACGACCTCTTGGGCCGACTCGTTCGTTTCCGCAGACCCAAGGTGGAGGTTATCCTTCCTTCCGAAATCCTTGCTGTGGCGGCGCTCCAGCCACCAAGCCGACGCTTGCCAGCTATTTTGCGCGGCCACCTGGACCACACCAACGTTCCGGCTGATCGCTTCGGCATCGCTCTTTTTAACACGCTCCGCGAAGTCCGGGTTGTCTGCCACGTACTCATACAGGGTGGACTCCCCGATCCCAGCTATTGCGGCGGCGTGTTTGCGGGGAACTCCGTTACGAATCTCGCGGCAAATGACCTCGATCAACTCAGGCGTTAACTTGGTTTTGCGCCCCATCTTTCGCTTTCTTTTCATTGGCTTTCTTTATTTCAAGGGCATCCAACGTCAACTCACACATCCGTCCGAGGATCGTCGTGATGTTCCGAATGTTCTCCGACTTGGCTACTTTGCGCGCGGCGACCTTGAAGGCGTCAAAGGTCGGCCTATCGGCAACAAGTATGTCCGAACCACACTCCGCTGTCAAGACCTCGACGACTTCTTCGAATTTCTTACGCTGGTGGGGGAGGAACACGATATTGACCACCTCAAAGTCGATAGGGAGGGTGATATTCTGGAATCCAGCGGTTTCAAACTTCACTTTGAGGTCGATTTCTTCGATGGCGGCTTCGATTTTGGCTTCCACGTCACCGATCAGGTCGTACAACTCCTTCAACTTTTGTGGGTCGTCCTTGCCGTTTATTGCGTTGTGGGCCAACTGCTTCGCCATTCGGGATTCTGCGAGTTCCTCGGGCTTGGTGACGAGGAAGTATTCGTACTTGTCCTTGCCGACCTCCTCCGCGAAGAACACCTCGCCCTTTTCGAACGGCTTCAAATCCTTGCCGTAGTATGACCAAATGAAGGACGCCGGGTTGCGCCGGGACTCGTCGAACAAGTCACCGAACTCCTTCTTAAAATCGAGTTGCGCCACCCCGCTTTGCTCGGCCCCGGCCTCAACCTTGAACATCTTCTCATAGCCACGGCTGTACGCGGGGGCATGGATTATGACAACCGAATCGGCGGCGGGGGTGCTGATGATGTCACGGAGGTCGCGCTCGACGTATGTGACCCCTGATAGGGCCGCTTTGTTCTTCGCCAACAGCGCCCCCACAGCGCCCGCGTGCTGGGCTATATTCTCCCGGTAGTGGTGCTTGTACTGAGCCTCGTAAACCACCTCATCCCGAAGCTGGGCGATTTTGAATAGGGTGATGATCCATCCCGCCTTAACCTCCTCGGGGAGCCCATCGGGAACGCCCGGATAGTCCGGCACGGGCTTTCCGGCGTAGTAGTACCCAAGCACCTTTGAGAAAAAGCTGATGTCGGACAACTCGATGTTCTCGGGCTTGTACCCCGCCGCGATGGCGACGCTTGCCAGCTTCATCGTGCCACAACACGGGATCAACAGCTTCGGCTTGGTCTTGACGAGGATGGACAGGGCATCGTGGTAAAACGAGCATTGCACCTGTTTGGAAACACCGAGGAAAACGCTCTCGATGTTTTTCATGAAATGGCTGCGGGTCCAGGGATCACACCTGTATCTTCGGAGCAGAGCCCCGACGTCCTAGTAATTAGACGACCCCGCAATGGAACGGTTAAAACAAAACGATTTGATTGTCGGGCGGCGGCGGTTCGTGGCCCCACTCGGGAACGAACACTCCTGTCTTTCGCTGAATCCAATCCGCAACCATCCGTCTGTGACACCAATCGCCCGGCTTTTCGAAACACATCATAGCCTTTCCGTCGAATCGTTTCAATAGAGTGGCCGGGTTGAACCTCGACAGCACCTCGTCCTCGTACATTTTGACCCACGCCTCTCGCCCAATGATGCTCGACGCGAATGGACCCTTGGGCATCATCTTCCACGGCGGGGCAAGCTTGGGCTCCCAATCCTCGCAATCCACGGCCCACGACGGAACCATGTTGCTGATCGCAACGCCCGGAATATCTCGCTTCCGGTTGGAGTAATAGGAAGTGAATAACATTCCTCATAGCATAACAGGTTTCACGCATTATTGCAAGCCCTATTCCATGCCTTAATTTCTCGCCCTCTCTCCAAAACTGAGAGGTGATGCTTGCACAACTTCATGCCGCCGTGCTTTCGAACATTGTGACGCTTCTCGCATCGCGTCACAGCGGGCTTGTACGGCGTCGGCAATGTGGCGGCGTCGCATCGCATCACGAAGCGGCCCCCTCGTCAAGCAATTCGATGCCGATGAACATTCCCGGCTCGACGGAGTACACTTTTCTTTGATGCACTTCTGACACACGTCCGTCGTCCGTAAACCAGCCGATCTTCTTCAACACGTCGAGAACTAGCTTCTCCATGTTGTCGATGTCGGGCTTGCGCCAGCAGTACGCTTTGTCGTGAATCTTGCTCGACAAAGACTTCGGGCGCGGCATCCGATACTCGATGACCATTCGAACCGGGCCGTCGTGCGGCTCGATCTGAATTGGTCGGCACGCCGTCGCGATGCTCTGAGCCCAGCCCTGCCACTTGCCCTTCGGAGTGTACACGCCGCCGAATTTCCCGCGCGAGTAATGCTTGACGCGCGGCATCGGCTGGGGCTCGCCGGGAACGAAGAAGTGGAATGAGCGCGGGCTTGCGGTATCGCCGCCACACACGCTTCCGCGAAACTCCCCTTGGGGTTGGCCCACCCCGGAAGCATATCAGACCATCCGGGGAATGTCAATAAAAACGGAAGTACATTCTCAGCGCGGCGTTCTTTAAGTTGTACGCGAAGTCGTCAATGCCTCGTCCGAGTCACAGCGGCATCCACTCCTGATCCCGGTCGCCCAACGCCTTCTCGTTTGTTAGGAAGTCGGCGCGTTCATCGACGGGCACGCTGACGTTGCCCACCCTGATCTTCGGGCCTTCAAAGGCGCGCACGTTGCCGTGATAGGTAATGACCCGGCTGTGAAGCGATAGCCGCCCGCCCAAGAACGCCTCGCCAATTCCGGTGACGTACCACGTCCCGGCATCCTCGGTCGGTTCGGCAAGCCCCCAATATCTCAACTTCTGGAAGTTCGCCGTTTCAGAATACGTCAGGTCGGCCCCCTTCAAATGAAGCGACTCGATCCCTGCCGCCCGGTATAGCTTCCCCAGCGCCGACACCAACAGCTTCGACAACGAATGGCTGTACTCGACCATTCTCGCATCGCACGTCGGGCATCGCTTCTTCTCTCGCGTGTATTTCATTCTTCCTCCTCGCTTTGACCTTCCTCTTGCCATGAGAACGTTCGCCATTTCGCCGTTCCGTGGAAATGTCGATGGATCGCTTCATGACACGACTCGCAGACGTGCGCGAGGTTAATCGACTCATTGCTCCCACCACGACTTCGGAACTTCTTATGGTGCATGTGCGAGGCGGTCCCCCGACAATCGCGCAGACCAGCCTCACAGCGTCCGGCGCTTCGCTTGTGAATTTCGGCTAGGATTTTGGCCGGGACTTCATGGCTCATGGTCTGAACGCCTTTTGACGCCGCTTGGTCATCGCGTTGTTCGCTTGCGCCTGAAGGCGATTGCCTCTCGGGTAGTCGGGGCCATAGCCCAGCACTCCCGTCTGAATCATCCCGGCCAGCGAGCGCATCCCCGCTTTAATCCCGGCGTGGTAGCCGAGCGCCATCCCAAAAAGAACGCCAGCCGCGAACCCGCCGCATCCTATCCCTATTTGCTCAATCATTTTTTTCTCCTTGTGCTGACCTTGACGATGCGACCAAATCTTTCGGTCGTCACCTTGACCTCAAAATCATGTGGGAAGTATTGCGCGCACCCACAGGACTTCTCGATCTTATTCCGCTTCCAGATCGGATGCACGCAGACGTTGCCGCCCCAGCCGTGCCACACCAGCGCGTGACCGCAGACGCATCCACTATTTTTCATTTTATTGATCTTGCTCAATTACTGCGTTTTGCAATTTGCGATATCCTTCAGCCATGAAACTCATCCTCGCCCTCATGCTGGCCCTGCTCGCCTTCTCCGCTTCCCGCGCTCACGCGCAGTTCCGGCCCTGCGTATGGCCGTATACTTGCGGCTGATCCCGTAAGAAGTTCGCGCACGATCTTCTTACTGGAATAGATGCCATGCGGGCCTTTCACCCGCTACCAACGCCACGCATGGCGTCATGTCGGCCCTTTTAATCGGGCTAGGTGTCATTTTCCACCTCGATGGCAAAATCATTTTGGTAGCAGAAGTGCTACGTTTGCGGAACGGCTTATTCTTGCGCTTCATGGCTTCCCGCGCAGGGCGGCGAGGCGGGAGAGGGCGTCATCGAAGGCATTGAACGAGGCGCACTCAGGGCTGTTGAATCCGACTTCGCCCTCGCACCCGCATTTCTTGAAGTCGTGGGATATCTCCGGGCCGAACTTGCGCCAGTTCTTCGCCGCCTCAATCACCTCCCTCTCAGCCCCCGCAATCTCAGCCGAGGGGGTGGAGAGCTTCCCGCCGATGTAGCAATGGACGCAGTAGACCTTGGCGTGCGCTTCACCGTGACATACGCATCGCCCGTTGTCGTAGAGATACTGAAGTGCCTCCCGCATCTCGCTCGAAGGCGGGGGAGAGGGGCGGGCTCGGAGCCGTAGTACCTCGGCGTGGAGTATCTCGCCGCAATCCGCGTCCTCTAGTCCCGAACAAGAACCGTTCCCAATGCAATCCATTGCCCTTTCGACGCCCTGTTCTTCGCTCACTTGCCACCTCCCCGAGAAGCCTTAATCTTGGCGCGAAGCACTATCCTATCCCCGCATCCGTCCGTCTGTCGAATCGCCCCGCAATCCTCGCACCACTCGGTTCCGTTATGGTCATGGTTCTCCGTGACCCAGTACCATGTATGCTCATGCGTCACCCTCTCCTTCTTCTTCATGGCTTCACCCCTCCGACTCGCCCAGGAGTCTGCGTACAAGGGCGGCGAGGACGGACATGGCCCGCGCATTGCACTCCTGGTCCTCGTAGTCGCACCCGCACTTAGGCCAACACTTCCCGGTTTTTTCGTGTATCAACGCCTCCTTCTCCTCCTCACTCAGCACCGGGGCGCGGCGGGACAGATCGGCCTCGGCAACCTTCAGCCTGTCTATTTTTTGGACATGGTGGTCCACCTCATTGGCCAGAACTGCGCGGAGCCTCAAGACCTCGGCGTAAAAAACATCTCTGCATTCGGGGTCATGAGCGCAAGTATGCGGGGGATTCGTTCTGACGCACCACATGGCCTCGTCAACATCTTGCGATGATGGGTTGAAATATCGCGGCTTAAATTCTTCGCTCATCTTGTCCTGGTCGGTCATCGGGTAGCCTCGGGCTCGTAGGTGGCTTCAAAGATGTCGGGCTTGCAAGCGTAGAACTCGCCCGCCACGCCCTTGATAATCCAGTCTCCAGGAGACACCAGGAACGAACCGCCGCCGCTTTCAAGTGTCTTAATGCGGAGTTCGCCGCACCAACCTGGACGAGTTTCGTGGCCGATGTTTCCGCACCACTTCATGCCCAGGTCCATCAGGAATCGCTTCATGCCCTCGGTTTCATCCCATAGCCAAGCGTCAATTATCACCGGCTTCTTCCTGAATTTCATCGGGGTTTCTCCTTGGTCTTGCGGGTTCGGCGGGCGAGGCAGTTCTTACAGGTGACGCCGCGCCACGAAAGCAGACAGGACATCTCGGGCCAGAAGCAGATGCGCTTGCACTCCGTTTTCGATCCCTCAATGCCTTTGTGTTTGTGGACCCTCACGGCAAATCCTCGGAATCGTCAAGCTGTTCGTCTATCTGAGGGAACAGCTTTTTAGCGATACAGTCAGGGCCACAGAAAGGCTTTCCCGCCAAGTAAGTCATGTTCGATTCCTGCTTCGCTTCGTTGCAACCCCAGCAGAGGACCATCTTGCTCATCTCATTTCTCCTTTCCGGCCTCGACGGTGGGGGGCTTGGGCGCGTTCATAGAACAATACGAAATCTGAAAAGAGCAAGAGGGGCAAACTATCGAATCTCCCCTCGTAGCAAAAAGCTCTTTAATCGCGCAGTAAGAGCATCGTCGGCATATGAAAAATACCGGAGTTTCTGATACGCTCATACCCTATCCTCCTTGGTCTTGCGGGTGCGGCGGGCTAGGCAACGCTTACAGGTGACGCGCTTCCATGTGCGTGCTATCTGCTTATGACGAGGGAACCACTCACGCCCACAGGCGAATGTCCCCGGCTCCTGCAAGTATCTCTGCCTTCCATCATCGTAGTGAACCTTCACTTGCTCCCCTTCCTCGACGCTCTGATGACAGCAAGGCATAGGCCGCAAGTGGTTGACCCCGGCTTACACTCCTGAATGCCGTCCCACCAAGCCTTATTGCACAGCGACCGCCCGCCATCATCAAATGCGTGTTTCGTAATCGCCGTCCTCTTGCTCGACTTGCGGGGGGATTTCATCGGGCAATCCACCGCGACAGACGCCCAAGCCAATAGCCCATCCTCCACGACACCTGCTTCCATTTTGGATACCGATACAGGTTAGAATTGTCATGCTTCGGGAGGTAAAAAATCCCGTCTTCAAATCCCTCTTGAAATGAAGTCGGCCACAGCCAGTAGACTTCTTTCCCGCAGTATGTGTATCTCATCGGTCAGTCTCCTTTCCGGCCTCGACGGTAGTGGGATTGCAACCGCATTCAACATAGGACCCACGGAAGTCGTACTCATTGCCGTCCTTGTCCACTCGCCATGTCTGGTAGGCGTGGACTCGCCAGGAACCCCTGCGGTATTCGTGTTCCCACATTCCCATTTTCTTGTCGTCGATGCTTCGTCCCATCTACTTCCCCTCCCCGCCTTCGGGCTTCGCGGGCGCAGTCCGTTTGTCATAGTCGGCCTTGCTGTTCTCGGCCACCAATTCCATAACCTTGATGCTGGCGGCGTACCACTTCGCGTGATAGGTGTTCTTGTGGGTCGCCTTGACGAGCGCGGCAAACTCTTTGAGCGTCACGGTCTTGCACCCGCAATGGACCATGTAGCCTCCTTCTTCCCATCGCGCCCAGGTGTAGGAATTGCGTGAGCCTCCGGGTCCGAAGGAGTGGTAGCCGGACAGGTTGGCCCCGGACAGGTTGGCCCCGCACAGGTCGGCCCCGGACAGGTTGGCCCCGCACAGGTCGGCCCCGGACAGGTTGGCCCCGGACAGGTTGGCCCCGGACAGGTTGGCCCTGGAC
>Ga0315281_10001244_pt1 | contig 37419 bp, 36 predicted proteins | sample YL17G07_0_MG_FD_204540 | JGI IMG/M metagenome (GOLD analysis project Ga0315281, IMG submission 204540) | Sediment microbial communities from Yellowstone Lake, YNP, Wyoming, USA - YL17G07_0 | ecosystem: Environmental > Aquatic > Freshwater > Lake > Sediment | place: USA: Wyoming | collected...
TTCGCGCGCTTGTCGCCGTTCGGCGAGACGCTGGTCGGCGCGACGGGCTCGCGCGAGCCGCGGTTCACCTCCATCGCCCGCTTCGTCATCTCCTCCAGCGCGTCGGTGACGCGGCGGAAGAGCGTGCCGGCGGCGTACGTGCCGTCGGCACGCCGCTTGCCCGCGGGCACGCCCGTCAGCAACTCGGCGCCCTCCTCGATCGTGGCGACGGACCAGATGTGGAAGCGCCCCGCCTTCACCGCGTCCACGACCTCAGGCTTGAGCATGAGGTTGTGGACGTTGTCGCGGGGGATCATCACGCCCTGCGCGCCGGTCAGCCCCTTCGCTTTGCAGACGGCGTAGAAGCCCTCGATCTTCTCGTTCGCGCCGCCGATCGCCTGCACCTCGCCGAGTTGGTTCACCGAGCCCGTGACGGCGATGCCCTGGCGCAGCGGCGCGTCGGCGATCGCGGAGAGCAGCGCGTACAGCTCGGTCGAGGAGGCGCTGTCGCCGTCCACCTCGTCGTACACCTGCTCGAACGTCAGGCTGGCGGAGAACGACAGCGGCTGCCGCTGCGCGAACTTGCCGTTCAGGTAGCCCTGCAGGATCAGGAACCCTTTGCTGTGCGACGGGCCGCTCTTCTGGATCTCCCGCTCGAGGTTCATCACCTGCCCGCGGCCCATGCTCACGCGCGCGGTGATGCGCGACGGCCGCCCGAACGCGTAGTCGCCGAGATCGTACACGGAGAGCCCATTCACCTGGCCCGTCACCGCGCCGTCCACGTCCACCTTGATCGTGCCGTTGGTGATGAACTCCTGCACCCGGTCCTCGACGAGGCTGGAGCGGTACACCTTCTGGTCGATCGCCTGATCGACGTGCGCTGCGGTGATCGTGTCGGCGCCGGCGTCGCACGCCCAGTAGTCCGCCTCCACCACCAGGTCCACGATGTCGATCATCCGCAGCGAGAGCTTCCGCTGGTCCGACACCATGCGGCTGCTCTGCTCGATGATGCGCGCGACCGCGCCACGGTCGAACGGCCGCGTGGCCAGCTCCTTCACCTCGTGCGCGATGAAGCGCGCGTAGAGCAGCATGTGCTCCTCGGTGCGCTCGACGTCGATCGTGAAGTCGGCCTTCGCCTTGAACAGCTTGCGGAAGTCGTCGTCCATGGTCTGCAGGATCTGGTAGATGGCGTTGGTGCCGATCATCGCCACCTTGACGTGCAGGGGGATCGGCTCGGGCGAGAGCGTGACCGTCGGGATGACGCTGAACTGCTCGCCCATGTTCTCCAGGCGCACCTGCTCGTTGCGCAGCGCGCGCTTCAGCGTCTCCCACACCAGCGGCGCCGTCAGCACGTCCAGCGCGCGCACGACGAGGAAGCCGCCGTTGGCGCGGTGCAGGTCGCCCGGCTTGATCAGTGTGTGGTCCGTGACCATGGAGCCGAAGCTGGAGCGGTAATCGACGCGGCCGAACAGGTGGTAGAACGTCGGCGAGTCGGCGATGACGACAGGCGCGTGCGCGTCCTTCGGGTGCGTGACGATGACGTTGACCTTGTAGCGGTCGAAGACGCCGTCGCGTGCCATCACCGGCAGCCCCGGGATCATCGGCTGCTGCTGCTCCTCCGGCGAGCGGAAGTCGCTGATGTGCGCCAGCAGGTCGGCGCCCAGCGCGTCCAGGTACGCGACGACCTCGGCCTCGTCGTGGTAGTCGCGCTTCAGCTCGTCGAGCCGCGGCGTGAGCAGCGCCAGCATGAGCTGCCGGTCCAGCTCGGCGAGCAGCTGGCCCGCCTCGCGGTCCAGCCGCCGCAGCTGCGGCGCCATCTGCGCGATGATCGAGTCCAGCTCGGCGGTGCGCCCCTGGATCTGCTGCTTGTGTTCGTCGGTGAGCAGGTCGTACTGCTCCTTGGTCAGGGGCTTGCCTTCGATGAGCGGCACGGTCGTGATGCCCATCGGCGTCACACTCACCGCCATCTGGCGAGCCTTCGCCTCGGTCTCGAGCGCCGCGAAGAAGCGCTCGCGCTGCGCCTGCACCTCGCGGTTGACCTGGTCGTGGCGGCGCGCGTACTCGTCGCTCTCGAACGCGCGTGGCACCTCGGCGCGCAGCGCCGTCACCAGGTCGTCGACGTCCGTGCTCAGCTGGTGGCCGCGATCGGGAGGCAGGCTGAGCGCGCGTGGCCGCGCCGGCTCCGCGAAGTTGAAGACGTAGCACCAGTCGCGCGGCGCCGGCCGCGTCGCGGCGATGCGATCGAGCTGAGTCCGCACCTCCGTCGAGCGGCCCGTGCCGGGGATACCGGCGACGTAGACGTTGTAGCCGCTGGCCTCGATGCCAAGCCCGAAGTCCAGCGCGCGCACGGCGCGATCCTGCCCGACGGTGCCCTCCAGGGGCGTCAGCTCCGCCGTGGTGCGGAACGACAGCGTCCGCGGATCGCAGGCGCGGCGCAGGTCACGCGGCGCGACGCGGAGTGACCGTTTCGGGGTGGCTGCCATGATGCCTCCTTGCGCTCGCCCACATCGTAGCGCGGGGCGGCGGCTGGCGGGTTGCCCGCCGCCAACGTGGCGTCCGCGTCGATCGACCGACTACCATGCCGCCGGAGCCAGCGAAGGAGCGACGATTGAGCGACGAACCGGGGACAGCGGTCCAGAGCGGGGCGGACGGGCCCCGGCCCGGCGGCGCGCTCCCTCGCCTCATCGCCTCGGCCCGGGCCGCGCGGGTCGACATCGCGATCGTCCTCGCGATCACGCTGCTGGCAGCGGTGCTGCGGCTGTGGCACCTGGGCTCCGTGCCGGCGGGCCTCCACGGCGACGAGGCCTGGACGGGGCTCGATGCCCGGCGCATCCTCCGCGAGGGCTGGATCGGCCCGTACGTCGGCAGCGCCCTCGGCCAGCCGACCGGCCCGCTCTACTTCACGGCGCTGCTCTTCAGGTTCATGCCCGAGACCACGTTCACGGTGCGCTTCTCGATCGCGCTCTTCGGCATCGCTACGGTGCCGCTGATGTACCTGGCGTTCGCGGCGATGTTCAACCGGACGGTGGCGGCGTTCTCGGCGCTGCTGCTGACGGTGATGATGTGGCACCTGCATCTCAGCCGCACCGGCTTCATGGTGACAACGTGGCCGTTCATGGAGATGCTGGTGCTCTGGCTGCTGTGGGTGGCGATGCGCCGCCGCAGCGGCTGGCTGTTCGTGCTTGCAGGCGCGGCGCACGGCCTCGGCGTCTACAGCTACAACGCCTACACGCTGTTCTTGCCCGTGCCGTTCGTCGCGATCGCCTGGTGGTTCTTCGAGCAGCGCACGGCGCGCGAGCGGCGCCACTGGCTGCGCTGCGCACTGATCTTCGGACTGACGGCGCTGCTCGCGGCCATGCCGATGATCCGCTACGCGCGGGAGCACGAGCACACCTACCGCGCCCACGAGAAGGTCGTGGCGGTGACGTACCAGGCTTCGTGGCGCGAGGCGGACGCGCTCGGCAAGGCCGAACTCATCTGGGATCGCGCAAAGGAGTGGCAGAGCGGCCTGATCTACGGAGATCGTCCGGACATGGGCGACGGGCTGGCGACGCAGGGCCATCCGGTCGTCGATCCGTTCGTCTTCCTGCTCGCCATCGGCGGGCTGGGGATCGCTGCCTGGCGTATCCGGAGGAAGGAGTACGCCGCCGTATTCGTGGCCGTGGCGCTGCTGCCGTGGGGCGCGCTGCTAACGGTGCGCGACGGACTGTTCCGCCGCACGCTGGGGCTCGCGCCGTTCATCGCACTGCTGGCCGCGCTGGTGCTGGCGTCGTTCTGGGAGTACGCATGGCGACAGCGGGACCGCTGGCGGTACGCCGCGACGGCGCTCGTCGCCGCCGCCCTGGTCTTCGTGGGCGGGCATACGGCGTGGCAGTACTTCGGCCCGGTGCAGGACAACGCCCGCTTTCGGCTGGTCTACCCGTACCAGCTCGAAGCGGCGTCGCAGTACATGGACGCGCTGCCGCCCGGCACCTACATCTACTTCTACAGCAATCGCTGGCCGTTCAACTACGAGACGCGGCGTTTCCTTGCGCCCAACGCCACCGGCGAAGACCGATCGACCGAGTACCGCAGCAGTGCGGCCGGGGCGGATCCGCTCGATTTCGACGCCGACCCGGCGCACGCGCGCGTCGCATTCGTGTTCATGGGGCATTACCTGGACGACGTGGCGAATGCGGAGGAGACGTATCCCGGCGGCGAGGCCACCGAGCGGACGCGTGGCAACGAAGTGCTGTTCCGGGCCTACTACATCGAGCGCCCGGGCGAGTGACGCCCGTCAGCCGCCGGGCGTCGCGGCCGGGGAAACTCTCGGTAGGTGTCGTAACGCGAGGCCGGCGCGACTCCCGCGTCGTCAACGCGACAGCGCGGAGGGAAGCGCAAGATGCGGGAGATCACTGATGGCCGCCGCTGAATGGCGGCGGCACAATCGCCGCATGATGAAACAGCAAACAGACACGCACACCGCCACCGGCACCCGCCGCAAGGGCACAAGCATCTCCGAGCTGCGGGCGCTGATCGATCAGCGCGACGAGACCATCCGCATGCTCAACGAAGCGCTGTCCCGTGCGCTGGACGAGCTGACGGAGCTGGACCGCGCCGCGTAGCTACGGCAGCGCCTGGAACTGGCCGTTCGTGACGCGGTAGATCGTCAGGCCCAGCGCTGACGGCCGGTCGCCGGTGCGGTCGCCGTCGTCGCCGAACTGGATCGGCCCGGTCAGCCCCGCGAAGCTTTGCGCGCGCAGCGCATCGGCCAGCTTCACGCGATCGATGACCAGCGAACCGCCGGCCCCCTGCGTCGCGGCAGCGTTCAGCGCCGCCAGCAGCACCGACACCGCGTCGTGCGCCTGCAGCACGAACGTCGTGCCGGGCGCGCGCTTGAAGTTGTCGCGGAAGCGATTGACGAACGCCTCGTCCGGATTCGCCCCGCCGGTGATCAGCGCACCTTCCGCCGCCGGCCCGCCGGCCACCACGAAGTCGCGCTGGCTCAGCACGCCGTCCGGCGCCATGAACGCTCCCGCGTAGCCCGCGTCGTGCAGCGCCTTCGCCAGCAGCACGCCTTCGGGATTCAGCCCCTCGAACACCAGCACGTCCGGCGCGGCGCTCTTCACCTGCCGCGCCATCGCGGCGAAGTCCGCCTGCCCGCGGTCCACGCGCTCGCGCGACGACACGCGGCCGCCCAGCCCCTCGAACGCCGCCACGAAGGCGTCGCCGAGCGCCTTGCCGTACGGCTGCGCGTCGTCGACGACGATCGCCGTCGCGGCGCGCAGCCCGTTGACCGCGTAGGCCGCCTGCACCTGCGACTGGAAGTCGTCGCGCCACGCGGTGCGGAAGAAGAAGTGATCGTCGGGCGACGCCAGGTCGATCCGCGTCGCCGACGGCGAGATGTGCACGACCTGGGCCTGCGCGTAGATGCTGTTCGCCGCCTGCGCGCCCGTCGTGCACATCGGCCCGACGACGCCCGCCAGCGTGCGGTCCTTGACGAAAGCCCGCGCCACGGCCGCGGCCTTCTCCGCGTCGGCGCAGCCGTCATCCTTGCGCGACACCTGGAGGGTGTGGCCCTTGAACGTGCGGCCCGCGTCGATCACGGCCAGTTCCGCCGCGTCGGCGATGTCGTTGCCGAGCGCGGCCTGCTCGCCGGAGAGCGCCGCCGACACGCCGATCGTCAGCGGCTGCCCTGCGGCGATCACGATCTGCGGCTCGGGCGTGTCGATGGGCGTCGGCGCGGGCGTCTGCGCGCCGCGGGAGCCGCCGCCGCAAGCGGCGAGCGCCGCGACGGCGACGAGCGCCGCCAGCCGGGGAAACATCCTGTGCATGACACCTCGTGGACGCCGCCGGAGACGGGAGGCAGCGCCGCGCGTATTATGTCCCCGGACGGGCGCAGCCGCCACCGCGGCGCCCGCGGGAGTGCGCCGTGTCGTTCGAGAAGGCCTTCGCCATCCACGCGCCGCCCGAGGCGATCTTCGAGGCGCTGGAACGCGAGCTGGGGGAAGCCGCGCCCGACGCCGGCGGCACGTTCGAGGTGCTGCGGCGCGATCCTCCGCGCGCGATCGACCTGCGTGTAACGATCGGCGGAATGCCGTGCTGGTTGACGTACCTCATCGAACCGAAGCAGGAGCATACGGAAGTGACGGCGCGGCTGACGCCGTTCGGCTGGCGCTACCTCGCGTTCAAGATCATCACGCTGGGCATGCGCAACGACGGCTTCGAGATCCCGCTCGTTGAAGGGCTCGCGAACCTCAAGGCCGCGGTCGAGGGCGCCCCGCGGGCATTCGCCGGCGACAAGCCGGACGAAGGTTGACACGCAGGGCCGGGATGCCGGGTGTGAGCCGGTATGATGCGCCGGACCCCGCGCGAATCACCGGATGATGCAGATGGACGGCGCAGCCGACGCGGCGACCCCCCCCGCACTGGAACGCGGCGACACCGGGCGGTTCGTCGTCATCGACATCCTCCGGGGGCTCGCGATCCTCTGGGTGATGGTGTTCCACCTCTACTCGGACATGACGCTCCACCTCGGCGACACGCCCGGACTCTACTCGGCGTTTCGCGATCGCCTCGGCGAGGGGCGCCCGATTCCCGCGCTCACCGCGTTAGGCGAACTGATCCTGGGGCAGGGTTTCTTCGGTGTCGGCATGTTCATGATGCTCAGCGGACTTTCGCTGACGATGAACGCCTACCGCCGCGGCGAGCCGTCGCCGCTGAGCGGCTACCGGGCGCGCTTCCGCAAGATCGTGCCGGCGTACTGGGGCGGCGTGCTGATCCTGACCGGCACCGTGGCGCTGATGGCGCTGCTGCAGATGCTCGTCGATGGCGGGAGCTTCCGCGAGCAGTGGTGGAACGTGCGCATCGCCGAGATCGGCCTGGTGCGGGTCCAATGGGACGATGTGCTCTGGGCGCTCAGCATCGTCGGCTTCCAGTTCCGCACCAAGATGAGCACCGCGCCCGTCGGCTCCCTCTGGTTTGTGGAGCTGCTGTTGCAGTACTACCTGCTGTTCCCGTTGCTGCTCATCGCGCTGAAGCGGGTTGGACCGTGGCGCTTCGCGGCCGCGGCCGTGGCATTCACCACGCTGACGCGGTGGTGGTTCATACCGTATTCCGACGATCACTTCGGAGTGGGATACATGCTGCGCTACATCGAGGCGTTTGCGCCGTTTCGGGTGTCGGAGTTCTGCATCGGCATGAGCCTCGGCTACCTCTTCGTCCATCGCCGCGCGCAGGTGAACGAGTGGGTGCGCTCGCCGTTCGACATCGCCGGGATCCTGGTGATCGGCAGCCTGCTGGTCATGGGCGGCGTCCTGGGCGCGGACAAGTCGGATGGACTGTTAGCGATCTCGGATCCGATTGTGTCGATCGGGCTCGCGGTCTGCATGCTGCCGCTGCTGTTCAAGGTGCCGGGGCGGCTCGAGGTCAGCGCGCCGGCGCGGGCGCTCGTGTTCCTGGGCGTGATCTCGTTCGCGGCGCTGATCGTCGACGACCAGATGCGATACGCCGCCAGCTTCCTGCGCTACGAGGGCGTGCGGGGCCCGGCGTGGTGGTTCTTCCTCTGGGTGGTGTACGTGCCGGTCGGGACGCTGCTCGCCTATCCGCTCGCGAAGGTCCTTGGGCTGCTGCCGAAGCGGCGCGATGCGGTGGCGCCGCACGCGGCGCGACCGGCCGCCGCACTGGCCGGCGCAGGCGACGCCTGAGCCGGTCGCTCAGCGCGCCGCCGCCGCCGGCTCGCGCTGTTCGTGGATGATGTGCACGGCCTCGGGCCGGATCGACATCTCGATCTGCTTGCTGCGGTCCAGCCCGAGGCGGAAGTAGGTGTACGCCGGCAGTTCGATCTCCAGGTCGTGCGGCGCATCGGAGCCGGCGACGCTCACGAAGAGGCGGTAGACCTCCGCGCCCATGATCTCCTGGGCGATGCGCCCCATCAGCACGTTGCGCCGTGCCTCGTAGGTGTCGCCCGGGCGCCGGATCATCACCTGCGTCGAGCGTACGCACGCTTCGACGCGCTGGCCCCGCGCAAGCGGCGGCGCCGCGTGGGTCGGATAGATCGCCGCGGCGATCGGCCTGCCGGCCCAGTCCAGGTCGACCACGCCGTCGGAGAAGCCGGATACCGTCATCGACAGGATGTTGCGGGTGCCGACGAGGTGCGCGACGCGGCGGCTCGCCGGGCGGTAGAACACGTCCTCGCGGGACCCCTGCTGCAGCACGCGCCCGCCCTCGATCACGACGATCCGGTTGCCCAGGCTGAACGCGTCGGCCAGGTCGTGCGTAACAACCAGCACGGGGATGCCGCGCGACTCGCGCAGCGACACGATGGCGTCGCGCAGCTCCGCCCGGATCGCAGTGTCGAGCGCGCTGAACGGCTCATCCAGCAGCAGGATGTCCGGGCGGCAGGCGAGCGCCCGGGCGAGCGCCACGCGCTGCTGCTGCCCGCCGGAGAGCTGGCGCGGGCGGCGGCGCTCCAGTCCCTCCAGCTCCGTCAGCCGCAGCATCTCGGCGACGGCGGCGTCGCGCGCCTCACGCCCGCTGCCGCGCAAGCCGAAGGCGATGTTCTCCGCGACGGTCAGGTGCGGGAACAGGGCGTAGCCCTGCGGCACGTAGCCGACGCGCCGCGACCGCAGCGGGACATCGATGCGGCGCTCGCTGTCGTACAGCACGCGCGGCCCGACGGCGATCCGGCCCGCGTCGAGCCGCACCAGCCCCGCGATGGCCTTCAGCGTCAGCGTCTTGCCGCCGCCAGAGGGTCCGAACAATACGGCGGTGTCGTCGCCGGCCGAGAACGCGACATCCAGCTGGAACTCCCGGAAGCGACGCTGCGCACGCACATCGACGTCGAGCGGCGCATCGCCGGAGTCGGCCGCGGGCTCCCGCGCGCTCACGGCGTGCGCCTGAAGAGCAGCGTGGTCCAGCTGAATAGCAGGAGGCACGCCAGGCTGATGCCGACCAGCAGCAGCGCCGTGGCGTTCGCGCGCGCGATGTCGCCCGCCTGCACGGCGTCGTAGATCGCGATCGGCAGGGTGCGCGTCTTGCCGGGAATGTTGCCGGCGACCATCATAGTAGCCCCGAACTCGCCGGCCGCCCGCGCGAACGCGAGCGCGATGCCCGCCGCCACGCCGCGCATCGCCAGCGGCAGCGTGATCGAGAAGAAGACACTGACGCGCGAGCGCCCCAGCGTGGCTGCGACCTGCTCCAGTTCCGGGTCCACCTGCTCGAAGGCGGATTGAGCGGTGCGGATCAGCAGGGGCATCGAGAGGATCGCCGCAGCGATGGCGGCGCCCTGCCACGTGAACACCAGCCGCACGCCCAGGTCGTCCTCGAGGAACCGTCCGGAGGCGCTGCTTCTTCCCAGCGCGCGCAGCAGGTAGTAGCCGACCACCGTCGGCGGCAAGACGAGCGGCAGCGTCGTCAGCGCCTCGACGATCGCCCGTCCGCGGAAGCGGTAGCGCGCCAGCACCCACGCCAGCGGCACGCCGACGACGATCGAGAGCAGCGTCGCGAGCGTCGCCACCTGCAGCGTGATGATGATGTCCGACGCGTCGATAGCCGTCATGGCGCCTGCTCTCCCGGGAGGACGAACCCGTACTCTCGCATGATACGCCGCCCCTCCGCCCCGTTGACGTACTCCAGGAACGCGCGCGCCACATCCGCGTGCTTGCTCTGCTCGAGCACGGCGGCGGCCTGCCGCAGCGGGCCGTGTAGCTTGTCGTCGATCAGCACGTACCGGAGTTGGTCCTTGTTCTGGATGGCGAGCGACAGAGGAATGATGCCGGCGTCGGCGTCGCCTGTCTGGACGTACTGCGTGGCCTGCGCGGCGTTCTCGCCCAGCACCAGCTTCGGCTCGATCGCGCCCCACAGCCCGAGCGCGGTGAGCGCTTCCTTCGCCGCGCGTCCGTAGGGGGCGTGGTCCGGGTTTGCAATCGCGATCCGCTTGAACCCGGAGCCGGCGAGATCAGCCAGCGCACCGGCGGTCAGCGATGCGCCAGCGTTCGTCGCCAGGACGATCCGTCCGATCGCGTAGTCCTGCTTCGTGCCGGGAAGGATCAAGCCGTCCTTCTCCAGCCCGTCGACGTACGACACATCCGCGGACGCGAAGACGTCGCCGGGCGAGCCCGCCTTGATCTGCGTCGCGAAATTGCCGGACGATCCGTAGCTGAACGTGACGTGGCAGTCGCAGGTCTTCGCGAACGCCGCGCCGATCTGGTCGAAGGCGCCGCGCAGGTCGGCGGCGGCGAGGACGGTGATGCTGCCCGAGGGCGTCTGCCCCGGCACGGCCGTCGCTGCGGGGCTCGACGAGCCGCCGCACGCCGCGAAGACGAGCGCGAGCAGGGCGCCGGCGATCAGCGAAGGAACGCGGATGTATCGCACGGGGTCCTCCGATCGAAGAGTGATCTCGCGCGCCGAGATCAGTTGCCGGCTCGCCGTGCCAGCTCCATGCGGACGAACGGGTTGCGCTGCCGCTCCTGTCCGATCGTCGTCTGGTCCATGTGGCCCGGCAGCACGATAGTGTCGTCGGGAAGCACGAGCAGGCGGTCGACGATGCTTGCCATCTCCTCGTCCTGGTCGCCGCCGGGCAGGTCGGTGCGCCCGACGGAGCCCTGGAACAGCGTGTCGCCGGCGAAGAGGATGCCGTTGGCGTAGAAGCAGACGCTGCCGCGCGTATGGCCGGGGGTGTAGAGCGCCTGCAGCTTCAGCCCGTCCACGTCGATCTCGTCAAGGTCTTCGAGGAACGCGTCCGGGTCGGGCGGGTTGGGCAGGTCCAGCCCCATCCAGCTCTTCGCGGACGCCGCGGTGCCGCGGGCCAACTCCAGATCGCCGCGGTGCAGCAGGAACTTCGCGCCGGTCGCCTCGCGCACCGCGCCGACGCCCAGGATGTGGTCGATGTGGGCGTGGCTGTTGGCGATGTACTTGATGCGCACGCCCATGTCGCGCGCCATCGCCAGCACTTCGTCCGGCTCGTCGCCCGGGTCGACGCAGATCGCCTCACCGGTGCGGCGGTTGCCGATCACCCAGCAGTTCTCCTGGAACGCGCCCACGACGATGCCGTGGACGATCACTTCGTTCACGGCCGGATCGCCCGCGGGAGGCCCGGATTCGCTCATACGCGCACTATACGCGCCGCGCCGGCCTCGATCGAGCGATCCGGAATGCTGCACCGAACGTAAACGTACGGGATCGCCCTACCGGGGGCGGTCAGGCGGTGTCCGATAGTTCATGAGCCAGATATCTCTTGTGTTGCGATCTGCGAGGCAATACAATCTGCCGACATCCGCAACCCCTACGACGCTAGAGGACCCATGACGTACCAGGCAGAAGACAAGGCCCGCGTGAAGCGCGTGCGCGCAGAGCAGGCGATCCAGTTCGCCATGCAGAGCCGCTGGGACGACGCGATTACGGCGAACCGCGCCATCATCGCCATCTTCCCGGACGAGCCGGAGGCGTACAACCGCCTCGGCAAGGCGTTGAGCGAGATCGGCAAGATCAAGGAGGCCCGCGAGGCCTACACGAAGGCGATCGAGATCGAGCCCTCGAACAACATCGCCCGCAAGAACCTGGAGCGGCTCGCCAGCGCGAAGGCCAAGGCCGAGCCCGACAAGGCGCAGCAGGTCGACGCCAGCCTCTTCATCGAGGAGATGGGGAAGAGCGGCGTCACCGCGCTGAAGCCGGCGAACCTGAAGGTGCTGCCGACGCTCTCCGCCGGCGACGAGGTTGCGCTCAAGCAGGTCGGCTCCCGCCTCACGGTCGAGACGATGGCGGGCGAGTACATCAGCGACGTGGAGCCGAAGCTGGCGCTGCGGCTTGCCAAGCTCATCGCTGGCGGCAACAAGTACGCCGCCGCGGTTACGGGCATGACGCCGGACACCGTCCGCATCATCATCAAGGAGACCTTCCAGCACCCGACGCAGGCCGGCCGCCTCTCGTTCCCCGCGGGCAAGGCCGGCGACGTCGTGCGCCCCTACACCAAGGAGAGCCTGGTCCGCTCCGACATGGACGACGACGACGAGTCCGCGGACGAGGGGGATGACTGGGAAGACACCGACACCGAAGCCGAGCCTGACGCCGAGCCGCGTGAAGTGACGCTGTTCGACGCCGCGCGCGACGACGACGCGGACGAGGTCGAGTTCGACGAGTAGCCTCCGCGGCCCAACGATGCACCTGGTGACGGGGCGGCGCATGCCGCCCCGTTTCGCTTCGCGCCACGCCGCGGTCGCGTGCTAGGATCGTGGCTCGGCGGGCACCGCGATCACAGGAGCTTGAGCATGGCGGACGAGCCGCGCATCGGCGTGACGCGCTGGGAAGACGTGCCGGACGAGGCGCGCGACCGCTACTGGACGCGCGTGCGCGAAGCCGGCGGCGCCGTCGTCGATCTCGACGAGGCGGCTGCGGGTCGCGTCGCGGAGCTGGCGCCCGGCCTCGACGCACTGCTGCTGACCGGCGGCATCGACGTCGATCCCGGCGCCTACGGCGCCGGCCGCCACGAGAAGGTGAAGGAGACGGATCCCGCGCGCGACGCGATGGAGCTTGCCTATCTCGAGGCGGCGCTGGCGCGCGACATCCCCGTGCTGGCGATCTGCCGTGGCCACCAGCTCCTGAACGTCGGGTTCGGCGGCACGCTGCTGCAGCACATCGAGAGCGGCGAGCATCGCGCCGACTTCCGCACGCCCGGCTACCCGTCGCGCTGGCACGATGTGCGGCTGCTGCCGGACACGCGCCTGGCCGCGGCGCTGGGCGCCGCCGGGTTCGAGATCAACTCCCGCCACCACCAGGCCGTGCAGCCGCGCGACCTCGCGCCCGGCCTGCGCCCGATCGGATTCGCGGACGACCACGGCGGCGAACTGATCGAGGCGGCGGAGAGCGAGCGGCACCGCTGGGTCGTCAGCGTGCAGTGGCACCCGGAACGGCTGGAGGAGCACAGGCCGGCGTTCGCGCCGCTGATGCGCCGGCTGTTCGCCGCGTTCGTGCGGCAGGCGCAGGGCGCGACGAAGTAGCGCCCCTTAACGCGGCGACTGCACGACGCGGAACGGCGCCGAGCGCGCGAGCGCGCTGTCCAGCGACAGCTCGGCGACAGCCTCGCACGGCCGCTCGACGCGGATCCCCAGGTTCATGGTCAGCATCACTCGCTGCGTCGTCCCGGGCGGCAGCCCGGTCGGCCGTCCCTGCTCGAATTCGCCCTGGACCTCGCCGAAGGTGGTGCCGTCCTCGCTGCGGACGAGGATGCGGAAGTGGTGGCGGGCGTTCGTCTCCATCCACGGCACCAGGATGCCCGCCGCGATGGCCATCTGGTGCGTGGCGGGAAACTCCTTGACCCACACCTGCGACCAGCCGCCGCCCAGCATGTAGAGCTTCTCGCCCTGCACCTGCGCCGCGTCCGCCAGGATCAGGAAATCGGCTGAGATGTCGCTCACGGTCGCCTCGCTTGTCTGTCTGCCATGTTCATCCGTGCGCGCTGGCTCACGGTGTAACGCCTGCGGCCACCAGCAGCTCCGCCGCGCGCACGCCCGCGTTCTTGTCGCCGAACGCCTCGGCGATGATCTGCCGCACCTTCGCCGGGTCCAGCAGCTGGATCGACGAAGTGCACTGCACGCACGAGACCGCCGCGTCGCCCAGCGACTTCGTCTTGAGGTTGGCGTCGGACACGCCCTTCAGCATCGTCATCACGCCGGCCGACTGGCGCAGGCTCATGTCCGTCGTTACCGTGCTCTTGTAGTCGTCGTACATCCCCGGCAGCCGCAACAGCGACGCCGGCGACGCGAGCTTGTGGATCATCGCCGAGCCGACGCGCTGCTGCCGCTCGATGCGGTCGAAGTCTGTCGAGCCCAGGCGGATGCGGCCGTACGCCACCGCCTGGTAGCCGTCGAGGTGCAGCGTCCCGACCGGGAACTCCTGCGGCACGACGTTCACGTCGTCGTCGGAGTAGTCGGCCTGGCCGATCTCCTTCGGGTTGTCGATCGTCACGCCGCCGACGGCGTCGATCAGCCCCTCGGCGCTGCGCTGGTCGAAGATCACGTAGTGGTCCACCTTGATGCCCAGGTTGTGGGCGATCGTGGCCATCACCGCCTTCGGGGCCGCGCTGCTGTCCTTCGCCGACCAGTTGTAGACGAACGCTGTGTTGATGCGGTCCTGAGAATAGCCGCCGTCCGGCGACGGCACCTCCATCAGCGAGTCGCGCGGGATGCTGAGGAACGCCGCCCTGTGCGCGCCCGGGTCGATGCGCAGCAGCAGCACCGTGTCCGTCCGGCTCGGCCCGGTCTCGCTGGGGCGGCGGTCCAGTCCGATCACCAGCACCACGTAGGGGCGATTCGGCAGCCCGAACAGCAGCGGCGCACCGCCCGGAAACGGCACGCTCGCCCGGATAGACGTCAGCGGGACCGGGATCGGCTGCACGGTCGTGACGACTGCCAGCAGCAGGTAGGCGAAGGCTGCCAGCACCAGATTGCGGAGCCGGTGCGAGCGGCGGCGGCGCGGCGGCGCCAGCACCTGGGGCGGCGCGCCCGTTGCGGTCGCGGGACGTTCGCGCAGCTGTCCAAAGGCCTCGAACTCTTCCATGGCTACGGGATCATATCGGATGCGGCGCGCGCCAGCGGCGCCGGCGGGATAGAATCGCCACATGCGGATCGGACAGGGCATCGACGCGCACGCCTTCGCCGACGGCCGCCGCCTGGTGTTGGGCGGCGTCGAGATCCCGCACCCGCGCGGCCTCGCCGGCCACTCCGACGCCGACGTCCTGCTGCACGCCGTCATCGACGCCATGCTGGGCGCGGCCGCGCTCGGTGACATCGGCGGCATGTTCCCGTCTGGCGACCCGCAGTGGGCCGGCGCTGCGAGCATCGACCTGCTGCGCCGCGCACACGAGCGCGTGCGGGCGGCCGGCTACGCCGTCACGAACATCGATGCGACGGTCGTCGCGCAGGAGCCGCGGCTGGCGCCGCACGTCCCGGCGATGCGGGAGACGATCGCGGCGGCACTCGAACTTGACGTAACGCTGGTGAGCGTGAAGGCGAAGACGACCGATCACCTGGGCTTTACGGGTCGCGGCGAGGGCATTGCCGCCCTCGCGGTGGTGCTGCTAGAGTGAACAATAACGAATCTGCCGGCCGTGCCCGGCATCGCGAGTTGAACGTGGCGACGTCTTCCTTCCACGGGTTCCCCGGCAGCGCGGCCCCGCTTCGCGGCGCGGCATCGTGCTGTTGTCCCATGGGGCGCACCGCCTAACGGGCGCTCCATCGCACGCCGACAACACCGTCAGGGAGTAGAAGGGGACCTCGTCCCATGTCCGTCCTCAAATCCATCAAGCGCGATATCGACGCCATCCGCGAGCGCGACCCCGCCGCGCGCAACGCGGCCGAGATCATCCTCGCGTATCCCGGCTTCCACGCGCGGGAGTTGCACCGCCTGGCGCACACGCTCCACCGCCACGGCGTCCCCGTCATCCCGCGGGCTATCTCGAACTTCAGCCGCTTCGTGACGGGCATCGAGATTCACCCCGGCGCCACGATCGGCGAGGGGCTGTTCATCGACCACGGCATGGGCGTCGTCATCGGCGAGACGGCCGAGATCGGCGACGATTGCCACATCCTGCAGGGCGTCACGCTGGGCGGCACCAGCCTGCACCGCAGCAAGCGCCACCCCACGCTGGGCAACCGCGTCACCGTCGGCGCGGGCGCGAAGCTGATCGGCGCCGTCGAGATCGGCGACAACGCGCGCATCGGCGCCGGCTCGGTCGTCGTCACGAACGTGCCGGAGAATGCGACCGTCGTCGGCGTGCCCGGGCACGTCGTCTCGTTCCACGACCCCGGCAGCGACACGCTGACGCGCCTGCCCGATCCCGAGTGGGATCGCATCGACGCCCTCGAACGCCATATCGAACGCATGGACCGCCGGATGCGTGCGCTCCAGGAGAAGCTGGAGGCGCTGGGCGCGCAGACCGGCGAGCAGGAGCGCGATGGCAGCGAGCCGATGCACCTGCACCGCAGCCGCGATCTCGCCCCCGTGCCCGACGCGCCGCCGGATGCTACGCTCCCGGGCAGGGAGGCGTCCGGCGGTTGATCCGCTTCACGAACACGCTCACACGCCAGCTTGAGGAGTTCAAGCCACAGGGCGACATCGTCACGATGTACGTCTGCGGCATCACGCCCTACGACGAGTCGCACATCGGCCACGCGATGAGCTACATCGTGTTCGACGTGGTGAAGCGGTACCTGACGTGGCGCGGCTACCGCGTCAAGCACGTCCAGAACTTCACCGACATCGACGACCGCATCATCGAGCGCGCGAACCGGCTGAAGATCACGACCGACGAGCTGGTGCAGAAGTTCATCGGCCTCTACATCGACGACATGCGCGACCTGAACGTGCTGCCGGCCGACGTGTACCCGCACGCCACGCGCGAAGTGCCCGAGATGATCGACATCATCAAAGGGCTGATCGCGAACGGCTACGCCTACGAGGCCGCGTCGCCGCAGAGCGAGTGGTCCGACGTCTACTATCGCGTCTCGGCGAAAAAGGACTACGGCAAGCTGTCGCACCGCACGCAGGATTCCCTGCTCGCAGGCGCGCGCGTCGAGTCCGGCGAGCAGAAGGAGAACGCGGCCGACTTCGCTCTTTGGAAAGGCGCCAAAGCGGGCGAGCCCAGCTGGGACAGCCCGTGGGGCAAGGGCCGGCCGGGCTGGCACATCGAATGCTCGGCCATGTCGCTGAAGTATCTCGGCGAGCGCATCGACATCCACGGCGGCGGCGAGGACCTCGTCTTCCCGCACCACGAGAACGAGATCGCGCAGACCGAGGCCTACACGGGCGCCGAGCCGTTCGTGCGCTACTGGCTGCACAACGCCTGGGTGAAGATGGGCGAGGAGAAGATGAGCAAGTCGCTCGGAAACTTCATCACCATCCGCGACGGGCTCAACAAGGTCGGCGGCGACGGCCTGCGCCTCTGGGTGCTGACGTCGCACTATCGCAAGCCGCTGACCTTCAGCGAAGACACGCTGGAAGCCGCGAAGACGGGCGCCGAACGCCTCCGCACCGCCGCCCGCGCGTCCGCTCCCGAAGGCGGCGACGCGGGCATCGATGCCGGCGCCTGGCGCGAGCGCTTCACCGCCGCCATGGACGACGACCTGAACACGCCGCAGGCGCTCGCGGTGCTGTTCGATCTCGCGAAGGACATCAACCGCGCGCGCGACGACGGCCGGGCCATCGCCGCGGCGCAGGCGCTGCTGCTGGAGCTGGCGGATGTGCTGGGGCTGCGGCTGGAGCAGTCCGCGCAGGCGATCGAGGCGGCGCCGTTTATCGACCTGCTGGTGCGCGTGCGCGGCGAGTTGCGCGCGGCGAAGCAGTGGCAGATGAGCGACCACATCCGCGACGGGCTCGCGGCGCTGCACGTGACGCTGGAAGACGGCCCCACCGGGACGACCTGGAAGCCGGAGTAGCCGCTACGCCGCGCTGAGCAGCGGCAGCCCTTCGATCGCTTCCGCGTGCTCGGGGAAGTGGTAGATCGTGACCTGCCATGAGCCGCCGTACGTCGCGATCCGGCTCCGCACGCGCTGCATCGCGTCGCGCATGCCACGCAGGTCGGTCTCCACCAGCAGCGCCACGATCGTGTCGTCGAACATCTTCGCCACGGCGTCGCACGACCGCACCGACTGGCACAGGATCGCGATGCCCAGCTCCATCTTCTTGCGGATGGGCATGCCGTCGGACGACGGGACTACCTCGAACACGGCCAGGCCGAAGGTGCGGTTGTGGCGCTGGGCGCGCGCCAGCTCCTCGCGGATGCGGGACTGCATGTAGGTCCGGTCGTGGATCTCCGTCGTCGGCACGGCTTCGCTCCTCCGCGCTCAGGCGCGGATGTCACCAGTGAAGTATCGGCAGACGCCCGCGAACTGATAAGCCGTTCGGCGACCTTCTTGCGGGCAGCTCCCAGATTCAGATTCGGTTGCCAGTACGCAGGGTCGTACTTATAATGGCGAGACGCCTGCAACGAGGCGTCTGAGCCTCGCGGAGTAGACGTAACTTGGCTGCTACCGACCCCCTGGCGGGCGTTCGCTCAATCCTCGTTCCTGTCGACGGCTCCCCGGCCAGCCTGGACGCCGTCCGGCTCGCCTGCTCCATCGCCAAGAAGAACAAGGGCATCGTCTACGCCGTGCACGTCATCGAGGTGCGCCGTTCGCTGCCCCTCGACGCGGAGCTCTCGGACGAGGCCTCCGTCGGCGAGGAGGTGCTCACGCGGGCCGAGCAGGTGGCGGCCGACGCGGACTTCCGCATCGAAGGCGACCTGCTGCAGGCCCGCGAGGCCGGGCACGCCGTCGTTGACGAGGCGGTCGAGAAGAAGGTGGACCTCATCCTGATGGGGGCCGAGCACAAGGCGCCGCTGGGCGAGTACCAGATGGGGCGCATCACCCAGTACGTCATGCGGGCGGCGCCCTGCAACGTCTGGCTGTGGCGCCACCCGGTGCAGGAGTGACCACACAGGCGGGAGCGCGATGAAGAAAGTCGTCATCATGGGCTGCGGCCGCGTCGGCGCAGCGCTCGCTGCGGACATGGACGCGGACGGCCACCAGGTGCTCGTCCTCGATACCGATCCCGCCGCCTTCCGCTTCCTGCCCGAAGGCTTCCGCGGCACCACCGTCGTCGGCAACGGCATCGACCTCGACGTCCTGCGCCGCCTCGGCATTGAGGGCATGGACGTGTTCGTCAGCGCCACGCGCGGCGACAACCGCAACGTCATGGCGGCGCAGATCGCCAAGCACATCTTCGGCGTGCCGGTCGTCGCCAGCCGCGTCTTCGACCCCATCCGCGAGGAGATGTACCGCAACATGGGCCTGCGCACGATCAACCCGACGCGCGTCCAGGCCCGGCGGCTGAAGAAGATCATCGAAGCGCCGGACGACGACGCCGCCAACGTGATCGCCCACGAGTTCCTGGCGCAGGACGGAGCATAGCAGCCATGTACATGATCATCGTTGGTGGCGGGAAGGTCGGCCTGCAGCTCGCCAAAGACCTCCTCGCCGATGGGATGCACGAGGTCCTGATCATCGAGCAGGACGCGGAGAAGGTCACCGAGATCGGCCAGGATCTGCCGGACGTCGTCATGCTGGGCGACGGCTGCGAGGCCACGGTGCTCGAAAAGGCCGGCTGCGCCCGCGCCAACATGCTCATCGCCGTCACCGGCGACGATGAAGACAACCTGGTGTCATGCCAGGTCGCGAAGCAGCGCTTCAATGTGCCGCGCACCGTCGCGCGCATCAACAACCCCAAGAACGACGAGATCTTCCGCAAGCTCGAAGTGGATATCACCGTCAGCGCCACGTCCGCCATCATGGCGCACATCGAGCAGGAGCTGCCGACCCACCACCTGATCCCGCTGATGAAGCTCAAGGGCAGCGGGCTCGAGGTCGTCGGACTGCGCATCCCGGAGGACTCGCGCGTCGTCGGGCAGCCTGTCCGCAGCATCATGCTGCCGTACCAGTCGATCATCGCGCTGGTCGTTGGTGAGGACGGGCAGGCGAAGGTGCCGACCGGTGACACGATCCTCCACGCCGGCGACGAGGTGATGGCCGTCACCGCGCACGAGACCGAGGAATCGCTGCGTGAGGCGCTGATGGCGCCGCCCGTAGCCCGGGCGTTCTAGTGCCAGCGATCGCCCGCGTCGCCTACCTCGGTCCGCCCGGGACCAACAGCGAAGTCGCCGCAATCCGCGCTTATCCCGCCGCCCAGCACCTGCCGTACCCCACCGTCGTCGCCGCGGTCCGCGCCGTCCAGGCGGGCGGGGCCGACTGCGCCGTCGTGCCCATCGAGAACAGCCTGCAGGGCACGATCACTGATACCGTCGACCTGCTGATCCACGAGGACGACCTGGCGATCTGCGGCGAACTCGTGCTGGACATCGAGCACTGCCTGATGGTGCGGCCCGGCGCACGCCGCGACGCGATCACCGTCATCTACTCGCACCCGCAGTCGCTGGGGCAGTGCCGCCGCTACCTGGAGACGAACTTCAACGGCGTCCGCACCGAGGCCGCACTCTCGAACTCCGACGCTGTCGCCGTGATGATGCGCACCGCCGGCGCCGCGGCGATCGCCCCCGCGCGCGCCGCCGAGATCTACGGCGCGGAGATCCTGGAGCGTGGCATCGAGGACTCGGCGGTGAACAAGACGCGCTTCGTCGCCGTCGCGCGCCAGGGCGCCGCGCCCACCGGCCGCGACAAGACCTCGCTGGCGTTCGCCGTCGCGCACGACCGCCCCGGCACCCTCGTCAGCGTCCTGCACGAGTTCGCCGACCGCCAGATCAACCTGACGAAGATCGAATCGCGCCCGTCCGGCGAAGACCTCGGCGTCTACGTCTTCCTCATCGATGTCGAGGGCCACCGCGACGACCCGCTGATCGCCCAGGCGCTCGCCGCCGTGAAGGAGCAGGCCGACTTCCTCAAGGTCTTCGGGTCGTACCCGGCCGCCTAGTCGCCTGGTTGCAGGTCGCTGGTGGCCGCCGCGGAACCTCTGCGTCGTTACGCGCTGCACGGGGAAGCACTTGCAGCCGCAAGATCCGGATAGTTCCTCACTGCTCGTCGCCCCAAACTGTGACTGCGAACTGCCCGGTGGCGGCAGGCACGAGCGGAGGGAGCGGTACCGTGGACCCGATGACGTTGAAGCAACTCGGTGCATGGCGGCTCGAGGCGATGCGGCGCGATGCGCGATGCCGCGACGCGCAGTGCGAAGTCCACAGGGAACTTGGGCGGACGCGAGACGGGCGTCGCGGGGTGCGAGCGGCCGGCGCGGTGCGGCGTGCGATCGGCGGTGCGCTCGTGTACTCCGGTCTTCGTGTCCTCGGCGATCAGGGCGCGTAGCCGGGTGCGCGTGGATCAGCTGCACACAACAAGGGGTGCCGCGCGAAGCGCGGCACCCCTGACGCTCACCACTTACCAGCGACTAGTCGGCCCAGGTCAGAACATCAGCACCGTGCGGGCGACCTCGCCGGCCTTCATCGCGCGGAAGGCCTCGTTCACGTCCTCCAGCTTGCCGCGCACGCTGATCATCTCGTCCAGCTTCAGGCGGCCCTGCAGATACAGGTCGATGTAATGCGGCATGTCCACGCGGAAGCGGTTGGAGCCCATCAGGCTGCCCTGCATCTTCTTCTCGCCCAGGAACTCGTAGCCGTCCAGCTCCACTTTCTGGCCCACCGGGATCATGCCGATGATCGTCGAGACGCCGCCGCGCGCCAGCGCCCGGAACGACTGTTCCGCCGTCACCTTCAGGCCGATCGCCTCGAACGAGTACTCCACGCCGCCGTCTGTGATCTCTTTCACCGCCGCCACCGGGTCGTGCGACGACGCGTCGACGATGTGCGTCGCGCCCATCTCCTTCGCGGTCGCCAGCTTGCTCTCCACCATGTCCACGGCGATGATCGTCCGTGCGCCGGCGATGCGCGCGCCCTGGATCGCCGACAGGCCGATGCCGCCCGCGCCGAACACGGCCACCGTCGCGCCCGCGGGCACCTTCGCCGTGTTCAGCACCGCACCCACGCCCGTCATGACGCCGCAGCCGATCAGCGCCGCCTTGTCGAGTGGCATGTCGGGGCGGATCTTCACGAGCGCGTTCTCGTGCAGCAGCATGTACTCGGCGTAGCCCGCCAGGTCCAGCCCCTGGAAGATCGCCTCGCCCTTCTGCGACAGCCGCGGCTTCTCCATCGGCGCGCGTTTCGTCTCCGGGTTCATGCACAGGTTTGGCCGGCCGGTCAGGCAGAAGTCGCAGTGCCCGCAGAACACCGAGAGGCAGCCGATGACGTGGTCGCCCGGCTGCACGTAGGTCACCAGCTCGCCCACCGCCTCGACCGTGCCCGCGGGCTCGTGGCCCAGCACGGCGGGCGCCGGGTAGGGGTAGAGGCCGTCGACGAAGTGCAGGTCGCTGTGGCAGACGCCACAGGCGGCCGTCTTCACCAGTACTTCGCGCGGTCCCGGCTTGTCGATGTCGATCTCTTCGATGCTCAGCGGCTGCTTGGCTGCCCGGAAGATGGCGGCTTTCATGGGATCTCCAGTCTGCGCCCGTGGCCCGCCGCACCCGTCGCGGCGTCGCAGGGCATCGCAAGGCTACGCGCGCACGCGGCTTCGCTCAAGCGGCCTGCCGCTACGCCCCGGGCCGCCCTATAATGCCCCCGCTTCCACGCACACAGCAGGAGACGGCGGATCCCGCATGCCGGACGGATCGGTACAGCAGCTTCGCATCGATGCGACGACGGCCCTCGCCGCGGCGGGAGACACCGCCGCGCTCGATGCCTGGCGCGTCGAGTACCTGGGCCGCAAGGGGCGCCTCACCGGCGTGCTGCGCGGCCTCGCCGGGCTCTCGATCGATGAGCGCAAGACCGTCGGCGCGGCCGCGAACGATCTGAAGCTCGAGCTGGAGGCGGCGTTCGACGACCGCGCCGAGGCGCTGCGCCGGGCCGCGCTCCAGTCGTCGATCGAGACGGGCAAGCTCGATGTCACGCTGCCCGCGCGCCCGCACGCGCGCGGCGGCCTCCACCCGGTTACGCGCACGGCGCGCCGCATCCTCGACGCGTTCACCTCCATGGGCTTCTCTATCGTCGAGGGCCCCGAGGTCGAGCTGGAGTACTACAACTTCGACGCGCTGCGCATCCCGTCGGATCACCCCGCGCGCGACATGTGGGACACCATCTGGGTAGACGAGACGCTGGCCGGCCGCCGCCCCCTGCTCATGCGCACGCACACCTCGCCGGCGCAGATCCGCACCATGGAGCAGCACGCGCCGCCGATCCGCGTCGCCGTGCCCGGCCGCGCCTATCGCTACGAGGCGACCGACACCACGCACGAGTGGATGATGACGCAGATCGAAGTGCTGGCCGTCGACGAGGGGCTGTCGATGGCGCACATGAAGGGGACGCTGCTCGAGATGATGCGCCGCCTCTTCGGGCCGGAGCGCCGGATCCGGCTCCAGTGCTCCTACTTCCCCTTCGTCGAGCCGGGCGCAGAGGTCGCGGTGGACTGCTTCGTCTGCAGCGGCACGGGCTGCGCCACCTGTCACAACAGCGGCTGGATCGAGATGATGGGCGCCGGCATGGTGCATCCCGAGATCCTCGATTCGATGGGCATCGACTCGAACCGCTACACCGGCTTCGCCGCCGGCATGGGCGTCGAGCGCCTGGCGATGCAGATCTACGGCGTGGACGACATCCGCTACTGGTACCAGAACGACCTGCGGCTGTTGAAGCAGTTCTAGGGGACGAATGCGAATCTCACTCAAGTGGCTGAGCGAGTACGTGGACCTGCGCTTGCCGCCGGAAGAGCTGGCCGCGCGCCTCACGCACGCCGGCCTCGCCGTCGACGCGATCGTGCGCACCGGCGGCGACTGGGGCCCCGACATCCGCGTCGGCCACGTCGCCGCGGTCGAGCCGCACCCCAACGCCGACCGCCTGCGCCTCGCCACGGTCGACGTCGGCGCCGGCGAGCGGCACCGCGTCGTCTGCGGTGCGCCGAACCTCGCGCCCGGCCAGAAGATCGCCTTCGCCACCGTCGGGGCACGCGTGCGCGACGGGCACAGCGGCAAGGAGTCGGTGCTGAAGCCCGCGGTCATCCGCGGCGTCGAGTCCGCCGGCATGGTGCTGAGCGAGCGCGAGCTGGGCCTCTCGGAGGACCACGAGGGCATCCTCGTGCTGCCCGCCGACGCCGTCACCGGCGCCCGGCTGGCCGACCTGCTGGGCGACGTGATCTTCGAGCTGTCCGTGACGCCGAACCGCGCCGACTGGCTCTCCGTCCTCGGCATCGCCCGCGAAGTGGCCGCGCTGACCGGCGAGACGGTCCGCGAGCCGTCGCTCGACTACGCCGAGGACGGGCCGCCGATCAAGGGCCGCGCCGCCGTCGAGATCCACGCCGCCGACCTCTGCCGCCGCTATGTGGCCACCGTCATCTCCGGCGTGAAGATCGGCCCGTCGCCCGCGTGGATGCAGGAGCGGCTGGTGGCGCTGGGGCAGCGGCCGATCAACAACGTCGTCGACATCACCAACTACGTGATGCTGGAGCTGGGCCAGCCGCTGCACGCGTTCGACTACGACCGCGTCGCGCGCCACAAGATCATCGTGCGGCGCGGCGAGGACGAGGAGACGTTCCGCACGCTGGATGGCGAGGAGCGCGTGCTGACGCGCGACATGCTCGTGATCGCCGACCCCGAGGGCCCGGTGGCGCTCGCCGGCGTCATGGGCGGGCTCGAGAGCGAAGTCACTGACAAGACCACGAACATCCTGCTGGAGTCGGCCAACTTCCTGGGCGCGAACGTCCGCCGCACCAGCATGGCGCTGAAGTCGCGCAGCGAAGCATCGTCGCGGTTCGAGAAGGGGCTGCCCGCCGAGACCGCGCTGATCGCGTCGCGGCGCGCGACGAAGCTGCTGGTGGAGTTGTGCGGTGGCCGGGCCGACGCCGGCTGCGTCGACGTCTATCCGACGAAGCAGAAGGAAGTGCGCGTCGAGGTCACGAAGGAGCGCATGGCGCGCCTCATCGGCATCGACCCGCCCACCGCGAAGGTGCGGGCCGTGCTCACCGCGCTCGGATTCTCGGCACGCTGGGTGCCGCCGGACCGCTACGTTGTGCGCGTGCCGTACTGGCGCCCTGACGTCCGCATCGCCGACGACGTGATCGAGGAGGTCGCCCGCGTCATCGGCTACGACGAGATCCCCGCGAAGCTGCTGGAGGGCGCCGTGCCGTCGCCCATCGCCCAGCCGCTGCGCGATCTGCGTGAGCGCGCCCGCGACGTGCTGGCCGCTGCCGGCATGCACGAGGTCATCTCGTACTCCATGACGACGCTGGAAGCGCTGGCACGCGTGATACCGAAGGAGGATCTGGCGATCTACCCGCCGTTCCGCCTGGTAAACGCGATCAGCGCCGACCACGAGTACCTGCGCCCGACGCTGCGCGCGAGCGTCCTGCAGACGCTGGGCGCGAACCTGCGCTACCAGCACGGCGAGGTGGCGATCTTCGAGACGGCGCGCGTTTACCAGCGCGGAGACGAGCGCCTGCCGCAGTCCGGCCGCCCCTTCGGCGAAGAGGTGATGCCGGTCGAGGGCGAGCAGGTGGTCGGCGCGATCAGCGGCCGCCGCGCCGACCGCTGGGGCCGCCCGTCCGACGACGCGCTAGACTTCTTCGACGCCAAGGCGTACCTCGACGACTTGCTGCACGGCCTTGGCGCGGACGCGGAGTACGTGGCCGCCGACGAGTTCGGCCTGGTGCCGGGACGCACGGCCGAGGTGCGCGCGGGCGGCGTGCGCGTCGGCGTCATCGGCCAGGTGCACCCGGAGGTCGCGGCCGCGTTCGAGGTGGAGCAGGAAGCCTACATCTTCGACATCTCGCTCGACGCACTGCTGCCGTACGTGGCCGGCGCGCGGAAGATGGCGCCGGTGTCGCGCTTCCCCGCCGTCGAGCAGGACCTGGCGCTGATCGTGGATCGGGCGGCGGAGGCCGGCGCGCTGCGCCGCGCCATCGAGGCGTCGGCGCTGGTGCGCGAGGCGCGGATCTTCGACGTGTATACGGGAGACCAGGTGCCAGCCGGCCGCAAGTCGATCGCCTTCTCGGTGACCTACCAGTCGGACGACCACACGCTCACCGACGACGAGGTGGCGAAGGCGCAGCGCAAGATCCTGGAGCGCCTGCGCCGCGAGTTCAACGCCGAGCTGCGCGGCGAGTAGGGATTCAACACAGAGCATCTGTGTTGAGAGTCAAGCGGCAAGGGGCGCTACTCGTCCAGCCCGGGCCCCAGTTCGACGCGCGGGTTGTACGGCGTGAAGCCCAGCAACTCGTCGATCGACTCCTCGTCGAAGCCGATCACCACTTCCCCGTCGATCACCGTCACCGGCGTGCCGGTCGCGCCCAGGTCCATCATCTCCTGCCGCGCGCCCGGGTCGCGGTCGACGTCGCGCTCGGTGTACTTCTGGCCGCGCGACTCCAGGTGCAGGCGCACCATCTCCGAGAACTCGCAGAACCCGGACGCGTAGAGGACGATGGTGTGCTCGATGGTCTCAGTGGGCATGTAGTCCTGCCGTCGGTGCTTCCTGTCGGATGCGACACGCTACCACGGCGGGAGCCGCAGTTGGTAGTCTGTAGTTTGTAGTTCGTAGTTTGTAGGGAGTAGACCGACCACCAACTACAGACTACCCACTACCTACCGAAAGGCACCCCATGAAGATCGGCGCGCACGTATCGACGGCCGGCGGGCTCACGACCGCATTCGAGCGCGCGCGGAACATCGGCGCCGAGTGCATGCAGATCTTCGAGTCGGCGCCGCAGCAGTGGGGCACGTCGCGCATCGACGACGCGCAGGCCCAGGCGTTCCGCGACGGCATGGCGGAGTCCGGCATCGGGCCGGTCTTCATCCACGGCAAGTACCTGATGAACCTGGCCAGCGCGGACCCGAAGATCTTCAAGACGTCCGCCAGCACGCTCCGCAGCACGCTCGTCATCGCGGAGCGCATCGGGGCGCGCGGCGTCATCTTCCACACCGGCAGCCACAAGGGGCTCGGACTCGAGGCCGTGTTCGAGCAGGTCTGCGAGGCCGCCGTCAGCATCCTGGCGGAGACATCGGATGACGCCTGGCTGATCTTCGAGAACTCCGCCGGGCAGGGCGGCACCATCGGATCGAACTTCGCGGACCTGGGGCAGATCCTCAAGCGCATCGACAACCCGCGCGCAAAGATCTGCATCGACACCTGCCACGCCTTCGCCGCCGGCTACGACCTGAGCAGCGCCGACGGCGTCGCCGCCGCGATGGACGAGCTCGAGCGCGAGATCGGCGCGGAGAACGTCGCGGCGGTGCACCTCAACGACTCGAAGACGCCGCTTGGCGCGGGGCGCGACCTGCACGAGAACATCGGCGAGGGCCACATCGGCCGCGCCGGCTTCGAGGCGATCCTCGCGCACCCGGCGTTCGCCGATGTGCCGATGCTGCTCGAAGTGCCGGGGTTCAAGCTCGACGGTGCGGGCAAGGGGCCGGACAAGCCGAACATCGATCTGGTGAAGGAGATCCGCGCGCAGGTCGCGGGCGGGAAGAAGCCGGCGAAGAAGAAGTAACAGTCACGCCTTCCGCGAGGGGACCTCAGAGGGTGACGACCATGCCGTCCTGCGCGCACTCGATCTCGGCGTCCGCGGTGCGTCCGAGCATGTCATCGCTCATGTGTGTAAGGATCATTCGCTTGGATTCGAGGCGTGGCATCTGTGACCGCAGCGTCTGGTAGTCCAAGTGGTATTTGATCTTCTTCTCGAAGAAGTACGCCTCGCAGATGAACAGATCGGCGCCGCGGGCCGCATCGACCAGCCCCTCCGACCATTCAGTGTCGCCAGAACAGGCGATGACCTTGCCGCCGTATTCGACACGCAGTGCGTTCGCGGTCGCGCCACTGGCATGCTCGACGGCGTAGGGGGTGACGGTCGCTGACCCGATGACCGCCGGCGCCCGCTCCTGCAACTCGATGAACTCAATATCGAAGCGCTGCACGATCGTCGACGAGCCCGGGAAGAATACCTCCATCGCTGCCAGTATCCGCTCACGCACGCCCGGTGGGCCGGCGATACGCAGCGTCATCGTCCTGCGGCTGAACTGCCCGTCGAGGATCAGGAATGGCAGGCCGCCGAAATGATCGCCGTGGAGATGCGTCAGGAGCACGCAACCGATCTGCGACGGATCGAGCCCCGCACGCTTCATAGCGACGACCGACGACGCGCCACAGTCGACCATCACATCATCGCCCGCGCCGCGCAGGAGCACGCACGACTGAAAGCGTCCGCCAGATCCGAACGCGTCGCCCGATCCGACGAACTGCACCGTGATCGAGGACATCAGGCCACGCCGGCGAGGGCGCCCTCTGGAATCGTGACCTTGTACAGCTCGGCGACCAGCGCGAAGAAGGCGTAGACCGCGCGCGTGTACTTGCGGTTCTTGCGGAAGATCAGCGAGATCTGGCGGCGGGGCATCGTCGCGTCGGCCACCGTGATCGGGATCAGCGTGCCCTGCTGGAACTCTCGCTCGGTCGATACCTTCGGCAGCAGCGCCACGCCCAAGCCTTCCTCGACCATCTTCTTCGTCGCCTCGATCGTGTCCAGCTCCATCAGCGTGCGCGGCACGATGCCGTGCTGGCGGAACACGCCCTGGATCAGCTGGTTGTAGCTCGATCCCTTGTCGAACTGGATCAGCGGCTCGCGCCCGACCTCGTCGATGGTCGCGGTGCCCGACTGCGCGAAGCGGTGCTGCGGCGACGCGACGAGCACGAGATCGTCCTCGTACAGCGGCACGGTGACGATGTCGGGGTGGTGCACCGTGCGCTCCAGCGCGCAGTGCACGTCGTCGCTCAGCACCATCTGCAACACCTGCTCGGAGCGGCCCGTGTGCACGCTCACCTCGACGCCGGGGTACTGCTGGCAGTAGCGCTTCAGGATGTGCGGCAGCACGTACGTGCTCACCGTCAGCGCCGAGCCGAGCTTCAGCGCGCCGATGTCCAGGTTGCGCATGCCGTCGAGCGCGTCGCGGCCCTCCTGCAGCGCCTTCAGCGCGCGGCGCGCGAACGGCAGGAACGCCGCGCCCATCTCGGTCAGCCGCACGCCGCGGCCGTTGCGCTCGAACAGCGCCTCACCGAGATCCCGCTCCAGCGACTGGATGCGCGCCGTGACCGACGGCTGCGTGAGGAACAGCGCGTCCGCCGCCTTGCTGAAGCTGCGGTACTGCGCGACCTGTACGAACGCCTCGACTTGTCCGAGGTCCACCGGTTTGCCTTGTCATAACCCGCGCGAGGCGGGTGGGTTACACCCGTGAGGGAGCACTGCGACTATCGATCGCGTCTATAGAGACCGTAGTTTGCCACCGATCCCGGTCGATTGCAAGACTAGCGGATGCCGGAATCGCACTTCACTTCGACGCGCGTCAGCTGCCCCGCCGCCACGTCCGCGACTGGCTCCGGGCAGCGCGGCAGCGGCCCCGCCGCCGCGACGACGACCGTGTAGCTGCCCGGCGGCAGCGCCACGAAGAAGCGGCCGTCCGCCGCCGATTCCGCCTCCGCGACCTGCGAGCCGCCGCGCCAGAACGTCAGCCGGGTCTCGTACGGACGGTCAGGGCACGGGCTGTCCGGGCGCTCGACCGGGCACGTCGGGCCGACCATCACTGTCCCCGCGATGCCCGTCGCGCCGCCCGGCGGCGGCGTCGACGTGGGCGGCGCGGCCGTCGCGCTCGCCGCGGGCCCCGGCGTCGTGCTGGTTGGCGGCGGCCCGCCCGGCGTGACCGCGATGGCGGTGCCGGCGATGGCCGTGATCGCGCCGATGGGCGTGGCGGTCGCAGCCGGCGTCGCGGTGGGCGTGCGCGACGCTCCGGTGCCGCACGCTCCTGCGAGCGCCGCGCCGGCGAACCAGAGGGCTATGACGGTGTGACGCTGCATATGGCCTCGCTGGCTCTGCGATGCGCTCGATCGTACCACGCCCTCACCGCGATGGTTCGATCGCCGGGGTTCGGTACACTGGCCGCAACCTGCCGCTGGCGCGCGGGAACCCACCGACCAGGAGGAGACGTGTACAAGACTCACTACTGCGGCGACCTTCGCGCGAGCGATGAGGGGCAGGACGTCGTCCTGGCCGGATGGGTCAACCGCCGCCGCGATCACGGCGGGCTGACCTTCATCGACCTGCGCGACAGCCGCGGCCTGGTGCAGGTCGTCTTCAACCCGGAGCAGGCGCAGGCCCACGCCGTCGCCGGCGACTCCCGCGGGGAGTACGTGCTGCGCATCCGCGGCCGCGTCGAGCGCCGCCGCCCCGGCACCGAGAACGACAAGATGCCCACCGGCGCCATCGAGGTCCGCGCGACCGAGGCGGAGGTGCTGAACGCCGCCAAGACGCCGCCGTTCTATGTCAACGACGAGACCGAGCCGGGAGACACCGCGCGCCTCAAGTACCGCTACCTGGACCTGCGCCGCGAGCGCATGCACAACAACATCGTCCTGCGCCACCGCATCGTCGCCTACATCCGCCGCTTCCTCGCCGAGCGCGACTTCATCGAGATCGAGACGCCCGTGCTGGCGAACCCGACGCCCGAGGGCGCGCGCGACTACCTGGTGCCGAGCCGCGTGCATCCGGGCAGCTTCTACGCGCTGCCGCAGTCGCCCCAGCAGTTCAAGCAGCTGCTGATGGTGGCGGGCTTCGAACGCTACTTCCAGATTGCGCGCTGCTACCGCGACGAAGACCTGCGCGCCGACCGCCAGCCCGAGTTCACGCAGCTCGACCTGGAGATGAGCTTCGTCGAGCAGGACGACATCCTCGACCTGATGGAGAAGATGTACCTGGGCATCGCGGCCGAGGTGCGGCCCGACCTCGACGTGCCCGGCCCCTTCCCGCGCATCACCTACGCCGAGTCGATGCGCCGCTTCGGCACCGACAAGCCGGACCTGCGCTTCGGCATGGAGCTGGTGGACTTCACGGACGCCGTCCGCGGCACCGGGTTCATCGTCTTCAAGTCGGCGGTCGAGAGCGGCGGCTCCGTCGAGGGCATCTGCGTGCCCGGCGGCGCGGCCTTCAGCCGCAAGGAGATTGACGCGCTCACCGAAGCCGTCAAGCAGCTCGGCGCGAAGGGGCTCGTCTCGATCGCCTACGCGGCCGCACCGGAGGGCGCCGGCGAGGACGACGTGAAGTCGCCCGTGCTCAAGCACATCGGCATCGACCTCGTGCGCTCGATCGGCAGGCTCGCGGGCGCCGGCGCCGGCGACCTGGTGCTGATCGTCGCCGGGCAGGGCGGCATGCGCCCGCTCGAGGCCGGCTCCGCCGCGCGCGTGAAGCCGGCGCTCGACGCGCTGCGCCGCACCGTCGCCGCAAAGCTGGACCTGGACGACCCGGACGTGCTGAAGTTCGCCTTCGTCGTCGACTTCCCGATGTTCGAGTGGGACGACGAATCGGAGCGCTGGCAGGCCAGCCACCACCTCTTCACCTCGTGCAAGGAGGAGGACCTGCCCCTGCTCGACAGCGACCCCGGCAAGGCGCGCAGCAACGCCTACGACATCACCTGCAACGGCTGGGAGATCGGCAGCGGCAGCATCCGGATCCACCGCCGTGAGGTGCAGGAGAAGATCTTCACGCTGCTGAAGATCGGGCCGGAGGAGCAGAAGCTGAAGTTCGGGCACATGCTCGAAGCCTTCGACTTCGGCGCGCCGCCGCACGGGGGCGTGGCGCCCGGCATGGACCGCACGATCGCTCTCTTCGCGCAGGAGAGCGACATCCGCGAGGTAATCGCGTTCCCGAAGACCAAGAGCGCTACCGATCTGATGACCGGCGCGCCGTACCCGGTCGAGGCGGCGGCGCTGGACGCTGTCGGCATCCAGGTGAAGCCCGGCGTCGAGAAGCGCGAGCCGGGCGCCGACGAGGCGTAGCGATCCCTACTTCACGCGCGTGTTCACGTACCACTCGTGCACGCTGGCGAAGCGGGACGCCGGCGTGAACAGCAGCGCGTCCGCGAAGCCCCGCGTGCGCGTGCTCTGCGCGTAGACGTAGACCGGCGCGTACAGCGGCACCTGCGGCGCCGCCGCGATGATGTACCCCTCGAACAGCGCGTACAACTCCTTGCGCCGCGCCGTGTCTGTCGTCTGGCGCGCCCGCTCCAGCACGTCGTCCATGCGCGGGTCGGAGTAGTTGCTCAGGTTGCGGCCCGGCGGGGCGATCTGGCTGCTGTGCCAGAACGGATAGGGGTCCGGATCTGCCCCGGGGTCCACCGCCACGAGCGCCGCCTGGAACTTGCGCGGCACCAGCACGTCGTCGATGTACGTGGACGCCGACAGCGGCTGCACCTGCACCTCAGCGCCGATCGCCCGCCACTGCCGCGCAAGGTTTTGCGCGATCGCGACGCGCTGCGGGTCATTCGTCGTGGAGAGCGTGAACGCCAGCCGCTGGTCGCCGTTGCGGCGCACGCCGTCCGTGCCGCGCGACCATCCCGACGCCTCCAGCGACCGCGCCGCCGCGCCCGGGTCGAACGCCGGCACGTCCACCGGCGCGTACGCCCACGACGCGCGCGGGATGCCGGTGTCCGCCGGCGTGCCGCGCCCGCCGAGCGTGTCGTCGATCAGCGATTGCGCGTTGATCGCCTGCCACAGCGCCTGCCGGATGTCGTGGTCCGCGAAGAGCGGCGCGCGCGTGTCCAGGTATACGGTGCTGTACGAGGCGGCGGTCAGGTTGTGCAGCGCCAGCTTCTTGTCCCCGGCCAGGAACTCGAGTTCCGACGCCGGCGTGTCCGGGTTCAGCAGCGCCCCGTCGATGTCGTGCGCGCGCAGCGCCGCGGTGAGCGCCGCGGCGTCGGGGTACACGCGGAACTCGAACGTGCTGATCCGCGGCGGCCCCAGGTAGTACGTCGCGTTCGATGCCAGCACGACGCCGCCATCGTTGGTGCGCCGCTTGAAGACGTACGCGCCCGTGCCCATCGGCTGGGCGTTGAACGGGGCGTTGAAGAGCTGGTTCGCGTCCATGCCCTGCAGCAGGTGCTGCGGCAGGATCCCCACCGTGAGGTACGAGAGGAACGGCGCGTACGCCTGCTCCAGCTTGAACTCCACGGTGGCGGGGTCGCGCGCGCTCACCGCGACGCCGTCCATCAGCTGCGCCAGCGCCGGGTCGCCCTTGAAGCCGGGGTCCGCGATCGCCTTGAAGGTGAAGACGACGTCCTCCGCGTCGAAGGGCTCGCCGTCCTGCCACGCGACGCCCTGGCGCAGGTGGAAGATGTAGCTCTGGCCGTTGCCCGTGATCTCCCAGCGCTCGGCCAGGTCCGGCTGCGGCGTGCCGTCCGGCCCCAGCCGCACCAGCCCGCTGAACACCAGCGCCGCCACGTCGCCGTCGACCGGGCTGCTCCCCGCGAACAGCGGGTTGATCCGCTCCGCGGCGCGCGTCACGCCCTCAACGTAGTGCCCGCCGCTCGCGGGCACGGTGGGGCCCGAGGGGTTCGCCAGCACCACGTACCAGAAGATGGAGACGGAGGAGACGCCTGCCACGAGGGCGGCGAACAGGGGCCATCGGGTGTGCATCAACGGCAACTCAATGGCCCCTCAGTGAAGGTTCCGCGGATCCGGTTAGTTGATCTCCGCGCGGACGCCCCACACCGACACGATGAGGAAGACGACCGCGATGACGATCGTGAGCTGGAACAGCGTCTTCTCGACGCCGCGGCGGGTGCGGAAGCTGCCGCTGGTGCCGCCGCCGAAGGCCGCGCCGACGCCCGACCCCTTCGCCTGGAGCAGGATGATGATCGTGAGCACGATCGACACCAGGATCTGGGCCGTGTGGATGTAATCTTTGAACTCGAGCGCGGCAAGTACCAACTGACACCTCTCCTGATTTGACGCCGCATTGAAGCACAAACAGCCGTCCGAACTCAAATCCCCGTTCGGCGGCGCGCCTCGTCGCTACATCGCGCGCAGCAGCCGGATCCGCTCCGCCACCGGCGGGTGGGTGTCGAACAGGCCGTTCAGGAACGACTTGTGGTCGTGCAGCGGGTTGCTGAAGTAGAGGTGCGCGGTGGCCTTGTTCGCCTCCTTCAGCGGCTCCGGGTCGGCCGTGATCTTCTCCAGCGCCCGCGCCAGCGCGTCCGGGTTGCGGCACAGCAGCGCGCCCGATGCGTCCGCCAGGTACTCGCGTTGCCGCGAGATGGCGAGTTGGATCAGCTGCGCCGCCAGCGGCGCCAGGATCGCCAGCACGACCGCAATGACGATCAGGATCGCGTAGGCGCCGCCGCTGCGGTCGTCGTTGCTGCGGCGGCTGCCGCTGCCGAACCACGCCCAGCGCATGAAGAAGTCCGATAGCAGCGCCACCAGCCCCACCAGCACGACCGTGATCGTCATGACGCGGATGTCGTAGTTGCCGACGTGAGACATCTCGTGCGCGATCACGCCCTCCAGCTCGCTGTGGTCGAGCTTGTCGAGCAAGCCGCGCGTCGCCGTCACGGAGGCGTGCTTCGGGTCGCGCCCCGCCGCGAACGCGTTGGGCGCGCTGTCCTCGATGACGTACACCCGCGGCATCGGCAGGCCCGAGCCGATGCTAAGATTCTCGACGACGCGGTAGAGGTCCGGCTCCTGCTCCTTCGTGACCTCGTGCGCGTTGCTGACGGCCAGCGCCACGCCCGCGCTCGCGTAGTAGCTGATCATCGCGTACGCGCCGAGCGCGACGAAGACGAGCGGCGCCGCCTGGATCGGCAGGCCCAGCACCAGTGCGACCACCGTCGCGAACGCGCCGACCACCGCCACGAACAGCGCCATCATCAGCCACGTCTGGCGCTTGTTGCTGCCGATGCGGTCGTAGACCAGGACCGGCCCGGCGGGAGTTCCCTGCATGTTCGGACCGCTGTCGGCCATGCGGCTCAGTTGGCCGCCGCGGGCGGCGTGCCCGGCGTGAAGCTCACCTTCACGTCCTCGCGCGCCGCCTCATCGGCTTCGAAGAACTCAGCCGGCTGGAACCCGAACATGCCCGCGAAAATCGTGCTGGGGAACGTCTGCGTCTTCGCGTTGTACGCCAGGACGTTCGTGTTGTAGAACTGCCGGGCGTAGGCGATCTTCTCCTCGATGTCGGAGAGTTCGCGCTGCAGTTCGAGGAAGTTCTGGTTCGCTTTCAGGTCCGGGTACGCCTCGGCCACGGCGAACAGCGAGCGCAGCGTCTGCGTCAGCATGTTGTTCGCCTCGGCAGCCTGCGCGGGGGAGCCCGCCTGCTGCAGTCGGGCACGCGCGGCGGTGACGTTCTCGAAGGTCTCCTTCTCGTGGGCCGCGTACCCCTTCACGGTCTCGACGAGGTTGGGGACCAAAGACGCCCGCCGCTTGAGCTGGACATCGATGCCGGACCACGCCTCTTTGGTGCGCAAGCGCGCTTTCACGAGGCCGTTGTACATGAGCACGGCCCATACGACCACGACGACGGCTACCGCAATGACGATGAGGATGAGAATTGGCACGGGGTTCGCTCCTTCGCTACCACCGGTTCACTCCGAGTGTATCAGTTCACCCGGGACGCGATGGCCGCCATGTATGTGAGAAATATGATGCCTGCCCCCCGGCCATGTTCAGGGATTCCCCGCAGTGCTACGATCACTTCGTGCCGATGATTGATACGGGCGTGCGTGTCGCCGGGCTGGGACCGCCAGGTCTAACTCACACATGCGCCACACGCCCACCATTTTCCCCATTCGTGGTGCCGCTATGAGCCTGCTCCCCCGCCCGATGCTGGTCCTTCCGCTCGCCCTGGCGATCGCCGCCGTCGGCTGCTCCGGCGGCAGCTCCGGCGCGAAGACGCCCGCTGCCACGTCCCCCGGCCCATCGGCCGCCGCCACGCCCGGCGCGGGAGCCAGCGTGCCGAGGATCCGGAGTGAGGACGGGCTCACAACGCCGCAGATCGTCGAGAAGCTGCGGCCGTCGATCGTCCGCGTGCAGACCGAGACCGCGACGCTCGACATCTTCGGCCGCACGACGCCCAGCACCGGCGTCGGCACGGGCGTCATCATCGACACCGACGGCCACATCGTCACGAACAACCACGTCGTCACGACCGCCGACGGCAAGACCCCGGCGGATCGCATCACCGTCACGCTGGCGGACCAGCGCACGCTCGAAGCGACGATCGTGGGTCGCGACCAGCCGACCGACCTCGCCGTGCTGAAGATCGACGCCACGGACATCACGCCCGCCGGGTTCGGCAACGCCGACGAGCAGCAGGTCGGCGAGGATGTCGTCGCCATCGGCTTCGCCCTTGACCTCAAGGGCGGGCCGACCGTGACGCGCGGCGTCCTCTCCGCCAAGGGCCGCACCATCGACGAGCAACCCTTCACTATTAACGACGCGATCCAGACGGACGCGGGCATCAACCCGGGCAACTCGGGCGGGCCGCTGGTCAACGCCCGCGGCGAGGTGATCGGCATCAACACGGCCATCATCAAGTCCGCGCAGAGCATCGGCTTCTCTATCTCGGTCGCGCTGGTTAAGCCCACCGTCGACCAGCTGATCGCCAGCGGCAAGATCAGCCGCGCCTACCTGGGCGTCGGCACGGTCGACGTCACCGAGAGCATCGCCAAGAACTTCAGCCTGCCGGTCACGAAAGGCATCGCCGTCACGATCGTCGGGTCCGGCACCCCCGCCGAATCCGCCGGCCTTCGCGAGAACGACGTGATCGTGAAGGTGGACGGGCAGGAGGTCGACAACAACGGCAAGCTCCTCGCCGTGCTGGCGACGCACAGCGCCGGCGACACCGTGAGCATCGACTACTATCGGGGCAGCGATCTCAAGACCGCGAGCGTGACGCTCTCCGCGCGTCCCGGCGGCTGATCCGCCGGTTGCCCGCGCGGCGCCGGCGGGCGTACACTCGCCGCACACTGCGAGGTGGACCATGAAGCGACTTCTTCTCCTGCTGATCGGTGGCGTGGCCGCCGGCGCCGTGCTGCTCGCGCGGCGCGTGGCGATCCGCGAGGATCTCGACTGGGCGGACGCGTCGAAGCCGGGCCGCGTCGCCGATATCGACGGCTACGGCGTGCACTACGTCGAGCAGGGCGCCGGCCCCGCCATCGTGCTGATCCACGGCTTCGGCGGCCACACGTACCATTTCCGCAAGATCATGCCGCTGCTGGCCCACCGCCACCGCGTCGTCGCGCTCGACCTCAAGGGCTACGGCTACAGCGCGCGCGACGCCGGCGCCGGACTCTCGTTCACGGACCAGGCCGTCATGGTCCGCGGGCTGATGCGCCACCTCGGCATCGACCGCGCCGTCATCGCCGGGCACTCCATGGGCGGCGCCGTCGCGCGCCGCTTCGCCGCCACGTACCCGGAGGCGACCGGCGCGCTCGTGCTCATCGCATCGGTGACGGGCGAGGAGCACATGCCTCGGCGGATGCCGGCCGCGCCGCTCTTCAAGCGGATGGTGCCGATCGGCGCGGGCCTCGTCGCGGGGCGCATCCTCAAGGCCTCGTACTATGACCCCTCGGTGCTGACGCCCGAGGCGCGCGCGGAGTACCTCCGCCCGATCCGCATCAAGGGGTCCATGGACGGGCTGCTCCGGTCGATGAGCGACCGCGCGAAGGACCACCCGATCGACGACGCCCGCATCACGATGCCGGTGCTGCTCCTGTACGGCGCCGACGACCGCGTCGTGCCGCTCAGCGCCGCGCAGCGCATCCGCGAGCGGCTGCCGCACGCTCGGCTGGTCGTCGTGCAGCGCGCCGGTCACCTGTTGTACGACGAGCGGCCCGGCGAGTGCGCCGGCTTCATCGAAGAGTTCCTCGCCACGTCAACATCCGTTTCTGGCGCAACGTTCGCGGCGCCCGCGTAGCTTCAGCCGCGCTTGCCGCGCTTCGGGGCCGGTGCTAGGCTGAGGGCGCTTCCCAAGGAGGGAGCGGGATGATGTCACTGCCAATTCTCGCGCCGCTCGGGCTGGGCCCGCTCGAACTGGGCCTGATCCTGCTCATCGTCGTGCTGGTCTTCGGCGTCGGACGCCTGCCCGA
>Ga0315281_10001245_pt1 | contig 37408 bp, 32 predicted proteins | sample YL17G07_0_MG_FD_204540 | JGI IMG/M metagenome (GOLD analysis project Ga0315281, IMG submission 204540) | Sediment microbial communities from Yellowstone Lake, YNP, Wyoming, USA - YL17G07_0 | ecosystem: Environmental > Aquatic > Freshwater > Lake > Sediment | place: USA: Wyoming | collected...
CCGATACATTCGGACCTCAAGGAATTCGAAATCGGGAAAGCGATAATGGTCCAAGACGGACCGGACGCGACAATCATTTCAACAGGATCCATGCTGAGGATTGCGATCGAAACCGCGGGCATCCTTAAAAAAGCCGGGATAAACACCCGGGTCCTAAGCATGCATACTGTGAAACCGATAGATGAGAAAGCGGTTTTAGATGCAGCCGTGCAAACCAAAGCGATATTCACTTTGGAAGAGCATAATGTGATTGGCGGGCTTGGGAGCGCGGTTTCGGAAATACTTGCCGAAAAAGGTGCAAACGTGCGTTTCCATCGTTTCGGCATCCCGGATGAATTTGCGAAAAACGTCGGCAGCCAGCAATTCCTTCTGAAAGGATATGGGCTTGAACCGAATTTGTTAAGCGGATGCATCAAAAACCTTATGCAGGATAAGTGATGGTATGGAAACGAAAAAGAATAAAGGGCTTAAGGCGATAATCCTCTGCGGTGGCCAGGGGACCCGGCTTCGCGAAGAGACGGAGTTCAAGCCGAAGCCCATGGTGCAGATAGGCGGGATGCCCATACTCTGGCATATCATGAAGATCTACTCCCATTATGGGATAAAGGATTTCGTGCTCTGCCTTGGCTACAAAGGGGAGATGATAAAGGAATATTTCCTCCACCAGGAATTGATGGGACATGATGTCACTGTCAGCCTGAAAAAAGGGAGCCGAATCGTTCATGACGGGGAGAAGGAGGTCGAAGACTGGAACATCACTCTTGCGGACACGGGCCTGAATGCGATGACCGGAGCACGGGTGAAAAAGGTGGAGAAATACATCGGAGAGGACGAGTTCATGCTGACTTACGGGGATGGCCTTGCATCGATCGATATTGACAAACTGGTTGAATACCATAGGGGGATAGACACGGTTGGCACCTTGATCGGAGCGAACCCACAGTCGCGGTTCGGGATGATCAGGACTGACCAAAAAGGCATTGTTACTGAATTCGTTGAAAAGCCGAAATTATATGACGACTTCATCAACGGGGGATTCTACATGTTCAAAAAAGAGTTCTTCAATTACCTTGATGATGACGAATCATGCGTGCTTGAAAAGAAACCGCTTTCTTCATTAGCTGAAAAACACCAGCTTTCCATGTATAAGCATGCAGGGTTCTGGCACTGCATGGACACATATCGTGACTATTTGGACCTGAATGCAATCTGGGATTCCGGGAACGTTCCATGGAAGATCTGGAAATAAAAACAGGCGGATAAGATGCTGGAAGATTTCTTTTCTGGGAAAAAAGTGCTGGTAACTGGGCACACCGGTTTCAAAGGAAGCTGGCTTTCAGAGATGCTCCTCCTTTCTGGAAGTGATGTCGTCGGTTATTCATTGCCTCCGAACACCGAGCCGAATCTTTTTTCCATCCTTGACCTGAAGAGCCAGATGAAAAATCATTTTGCAGACATCAGGGATTACAAAAAAGCGCTTGATATAATGAAGAAGGAGAAACCCGAAATCGTAATCCACATGGCAGCCCAGCCTCTTGTCCGGGACAGCTATGACGATCCTGTCTATACGTATGAGACAAACCTGATTGGAACCGTTAATGTGCTTCAAGCAATGAAAGAAGTTGGATGCGCAAAAGCCGCGGTCATGATTACTACGGACAAAGTTTATGAAAATAAAGAGTCTGGTAAGCCATTCAAAGAAGAAGATCGGTTAGGCGCCCATGACCCTTATAGCGCGTCTAAAGCTTGCGCTGAGATAGCGATACAGTCGTACACAAATTCTTTCTTCAATCCTGAAACATTTGGCGTTTCACATAATACGCTGGTCGCATCTGCGCGTGCAGGTAACGTCGTTGGAGGCGGTGACTGGTCGAAAGATAGGCTTGTTCCGGATATGATGAAAGCGTTCTATGAAAAAAAAGAAGTGCTCGTGATCAGGAATCCGGATGCGATACGGCCATGGCAGCATGTGCTTGACCCGCTTTACGGATACCTGCTTCTGGCAAAAAGCCTTCATGAGGGCAAAAAGGATCTTGTTGGCGCTTGGAATTTCGCTCCTGAAGAAGGCAATTGCATATCGGTGGAAGCGATCGTGAAAAAAGGAATCGGAAGTGCCCCAGGATCAAGATATTCAATCCAGAGAGATCCTGGAAAACATGAGATGAAAACGCTCATGCTTGATGCTTCAAAAGCAAAGAAACGGCTCCGATGGAAGCCGGAATTCGGAATTGACCATTGCCTTGACTGGACTTTCAGCTGGTATGAGAGATTCTATGAAAAGAAGGAAGTTATGAAGGATTACACCGACAAACAAATCAGAAACTTTATAGAGATGAAAAAGGGGTAACATTCATGGATCAAGATTCCTTAAGAAAAGAAATCCTCGAAAAAGTGAAGCAATTCGCTTCCTTACGCAAAGAGGAAAAATTCATTCCTGGCAAGACTAAGATTCCTTACGCAGGCAGGATATATGATTATGAAGAGATGGTTGCGCTTGTGGACAGTTCGCTCGATTTCTGGCTCACTACTGGGAGATACGCAGAAGAATTTGAAAGAAAATTCGCGGATTTTTTCGGATTGAAATTTTGCTCCTTAACTAATTCCGGTTCATCAGCCAATCTGCTCGCTCTCACGGCGCTCACTTCGAATGCATTTGGAGAAAAAAGGCTTAAGCCTGGGGATAAGGTCATTACCGCAGCCGCTGGTTTCCCAACTACAGTCAATCCGATATTCCAAAACAACCTAGTTCCGGTTTTTGTGGATGTGGAACTCGGCACGTACAACGCGATTCCAGAACAGATTGAGGGAGCAGCTGAAAAAGGGGCAAAAGCGATAATGCTCGCACACACGCTGGGGAATCCTTTTGATCTGGATGCGATCATGAAGATCGCGAAGAAACACGACCTTTGGGTCATAGAAGATTGCTGTGATGCAGTAGGCTCAAAATTTGATGGAAAACACGTCGGTTCTTTTGGGCATGTTGCAACTGCGAGTTTCTATCCTGCGCACACTATTACAATGGGTGAAGGAGGAGCAGTACTTACATCTGACCCATTAATAAGAAAAGAAATAGAATCGTTCAGGGACTGGGGCCGTGCATGCTTTTGTCCTCCTGGAAAAGATAATACATGCAAGAAAAGGTTCGGGTGGAAACTGGGCGAGCTTCCTTTTGGGTATGACCATAAGTACATCTATTCGAATATCGGCTATAACCTCAAGCTTACGGATATGCAGGCAGCAATCGGAGTGGCTCAATTGGGGAAGTTGGAGAGCTTTATCGAAAAGAGGAAAAGCAATTTTGCATTCTACCTGAAGGAGTTGAAAGACCACGAAGCGCATCTCCTTCTTCCAACAAAACATCCGAAAGCCGATCCAAGCCCGTTCGGTTTTCCTATAACTGTTCGCGATAACGCAGGGTTCACGAAGAACCAGCTTGTGGAACATCTTGAATCAAAAGGCATAGCGACACGTATGCTTTTCGGAGGAAATCTGACGAAACAACCTGCGTATATTGGAAAGAAGTTTGACAGGGTCGGACAGCTTGACAACTCTGACACTATAATGAACGATACTTTCTGGATTGGTGTTTACCCTGGGCTGAGTAGAGAGATGCTGGAGTTCATATCAAAAACATTTCATGATTTCGTACAGAACAAGTGAGGCTGATGGCTGAGGATAAAATACTGTCAATATGCATTCCGACTTATAACAGGGCCAAAGTCATCGATCGGCTTTTCCAGAACATTTCAAAAGAAATAGACGGCGTCGCGGAAGCAGTTGAAGTCTGCGTTTCAGATAATGCATCTACTGATGAAACTCAAAGTTTATTGAATAAATGGAAAAAGATGCTTCCTCTGAGATACAACATTAACAATTCTAATCTGGGTTATGATATAAACGTACTCAAAGCCATCGAACTTGCCCAAGGAAAATTTATCTGGCTTATGGGAGATGATGATCTTATAGTGCAAGGTTCCTTGAAAAGACTGATAAAAAATCTTGAGATGAACTCTGATAAGGATCTGGGAGCGGTCTACCTTAACCTGCTGGTAAGAAAAAGATGGGTTGACTGTTTTGGTTTCAATGATTTTAAAGTATTCGAGAGCGAAGGGAAACGAGTACCGATCAGCCTCGGTTTCATAGGCTCTGTTTGCGTCAATACAGCCAAAGTGAAGAGAATTATCAAAGAAAAGATTCGCATGCTTGATGGAAAATTAATTAAAACAGATTTTCATAAGGCGATCCTTGAGGAATTTATACACGCATTCCTTTTCCTTGAAACAGCAAAAAACAGCGCGTTTTATGCCATCTCTCCCCGTGACGGGTTGATACTGATAGGCGATGTACAATCATACTCATACAAAAAGAAATTCATTTGGGAAGTATCAACGCTGAGATACTCGCTTGAATTACAGAAATACTACCCGGAATTCAAACCAGCCGTTAGCTTACGTAGGGAGCTTGGATGTTATTTAAGCCTCAGCGCTATCGCTTTAGAAAATGATTCATTCGGAAATATCTTTGGATTATACAGTAAGGCTTTCATAAGATACCTTGAAAAAAGGGGTAGCCGCACAGAAGCTTTACTTGTTGGATTTTTTGGACAGGTTATAAATATGCCTATTGCGAAAAATGGAATAATAATCTTACACAAATATGTTAGGAAAAAAATCGGAGCTCAAATCAATGATAATAACGAAAGGGATCCGGAAATAGAACGCGGAGCAAAAATCCGTGACCTTGAGGATATTTGAAGTGAACTTATGGAAAAAATTCTATCGATATGTATTCCAACATATAATCGGGCAAATGCACTTGAACGGCTTTTTCAAAATTTATCAGAGGAATCTACTGGGATCCGCGATGTGATCGAAATTTGCGTTTCTGATAATAATTCAACAGATTTTACCGAAGAAGTACTAAAGAAATGGCAAAAAAAACTTCCAATAATTCATTCAAAAAATGAAGAGAACGTCGGATACGACAGGAATGTCATTACAGTCGGTTGGTTGGCATCGGGAACGTATATATGGTATTTAGGAGACGATGATGCCTTAGCAAAAGGAACATTGAAAAAGGTTACAGAAGACCTGAAAAGATTCGGCAGTCCGGATATGAAAGCAGTATATATCAATGCGCTTTTAAAGAACAGATGGATAACGAAATGTCCATTTGAAGAATTCAGACGTATAGAAAAGGAAAAACTGAATGTCAAGCCCAATGTAAGTTTTGGAGGCTCGATTTGTATAAGAAAAGATGGATTGGAAAAGATCACGGAAGGCATTGAAATCAAAAGCGGGATGCTATTCAAGAAGGAATATGGGGATTTTGTTCTCAATGATTTTGTACATTCCTATCTCTTCATGGAATCACTAAAAAGCAGCAGGTATATTGGAATCGCCCCGAATTACGGAATAGTAGTGATAGCTGATGGAAACAGACAGATATCTTATAAAAAAAAGCTTTACCTTGAACTTATTATCACTAAATACGTACTTGAAGTAAAAAAGTATTACCCCTGGTTCAATGAAGCTGAAACGATTGTAGACTCAAAGACAAGGGTGATAGGGCGAACATTTATCAACAGCTCGCTTGTCTCTCAGAGACCCGACCTCACGGAATTGTTCAACGCTTTTCAAAACGTATTACTAAAAATACTCGACATCGAGAACAGAAAGTTTGAAATTGTCGTATTAAAATCATTTGAAGCTTTTAGGAAAGTACCGGGAGCAAAAATGGTGGTATTTTCGCTTTTCAGGATAGTTAAATTCGTATATAAGATGCCTTTCGAAAACAAAAACGAAGACGACCCTATTTTAAACAAAAACATCGAATATGCTCTTACAAGTGTGAATAGGCTTCTTCAAATTGATCTTAACCCAAACAGTATACGACCCAAAGCAAACAATGAATTAACAGCGGGCAATTCCAGTGATTAATGCTCTTCAGACATTCCTTTCAGCCATTCAACATATCTTTTCATCCCTTCCTCAAATCTCACTTTCTGTTTCCATCCCAGCGCTTCCAGCTTGCTCACATCAAGGTGCATGACTTTGACGTCACCAGTCCATCCTCGTTCAGTGCCAGTAAAAGTGGTCTTGGGTTTAGTGTCAAGTGTCTTGGAAATAAGCGCAGCGATCTCATTCACCGTTCGCTTCTCCCCGCTCCCGACATTATAAACATCAAAATTCTTCTTCTGTTTTTTAAAGGCAGTCATGAAAGCGGATACACAATCTGAAATGTAAAGATATGACTTTTCCTGTTTCCCATCCCCGAGTATCTCGAGCTCATCAGGATTTCCTTTCAGTTTTTTATAGAAATCGAACATCACGCCATGCTTGCTTCTCGGCCCATATATGTTCGCAAGACGCAAGACAGTAGACTGGAGACCATAACTGTGCGCATAGCTGCTCACATACGCCTCGCAAGCGAGCTTTGATGCGCCGTAGTTTGAGATCGGTTCGCAGTGTTCGGTTTCCGGTGTCGGGATGACATTAGGCTCGCCATAGACTGTCGAAGTCGAGGCGAACACAAATCTCTTCACCCCAACCGCCCTGCATGCCTCAAGCACATTGAATGTGCCCACGACATTGTTGTTGAACGAGCTCGCAGGATTGTTTGCGCTTGTGCGGACATCCGGGTCAGCAGCGAAATGGAAAACCGCTTCCGCGCCTTTGATGTCTGGAGCAATATCATCGCAGGTGATATCCTTCTTCACATGCGTCGCTCCTTTGGGCACGTTCTCCTGCGATCCGGAAAGGAGGTTGTCTATCACGCAGACTTCATGCCCCTCCTTCATCAATTCATCGGTGATATGCGAGCCGATGAAGCCCGCGCCACCCGTCACAACCGCTTTCATGCACCTTCTTTCCATGCCAACAATTTAAAAACGTCCCAACGATTGTCTATCAAATGGACATTTGCGTTCTTCTCCCGACCCTCAATGAGGCAGAATCCATACGTGACATGGTGCGAAGGGTGGGAAATGCCTGCCCCGGCTGCAGGATAGTTGTCGTTGACAGCGGAAGCACTGACGGGACTACCGATATCGCGAAAAGCCAGGGCGCTGCCATAATCGAGCTCAGGGAAAAAGGAAAGGGCCGTGCGATAAAAAAGGCTTTTGAAGAAATTAATGCTGATATCGTCATCCTGCTTGATTCGGATATGAGCTATGCCCCTGAAGAGATCCCGCTTTTGCTGAGGATGCTTGACGGCTGCGACGTTGTTGTGGGGAGCAGGTTCAAAGGAAAGATCGGCAAAGGTTCCATGAAAGGCTTGAACAGGTTCGGAAATGAGATGCTCACGCGGTTCGCGAATCTCTTATATGGAAAACCGATAAGTGATGTCTGCTCTGGTTTCTGGGCTTTTCGCAATAAAGCATATAAGGGCATGGAGATCGATGCAAGGCACTTCTCTCTGGAAGCGAACTTCTTTGTAGAATGCTCACGGAAAAATCTCCGGATTTGCGAAGTCCCGATCACATACGGGGTACGTCTTGGGGAGACAAAGCTCAGTGTAACCCACGGGTTCGACATAGCAGCCTACCTTCTGCAAAAAAGGCTTATTTGATCCGAAATATGTAAAACGCCCCATTGAAAGGCACTTCCTCGAAATCGCCTGATTTCCCATAGCTAGACAGGAGTTCGTTTGCTTTTGCCTCTCCCATCTCAGTAATGCATGTCGAATCAAGCACGATATAGCTATAATTTCTTGAACTGAGGAAGGAATAGACCTCACCGGGCGTCTTGTTCATCGCAGAGCGCTTGAAGATCTCATAATCTTTCACGTATGGCTCAGAAAGCATGTCTGAACCTATCACTTTCAGGTCCGGAGAGCAGAGCGGGAAGACAAGAGTGTTTTTTGGAAGATTGGTTTTCATGTACATGTAGCCATTTACCTCATTTGTCGAATAGAATGCCGTCCCGGGAGTCCATAATGATGTCTGGTGCAGGTATTTGGGGTAAGCGGAAGTCGCAAGCACACTAAGCACCACGATCGCGAGGATCAACAGAGAGTATTCCCTTAACCTTTGCTCTATCCTTGTGTATGCATATGCCGCAAGAATCGCAACCGGGATCGAGAGGAATACCCAGAAACGATGCGGAAACAGCTTCAATGGCATCGCATCGCCCTGCGTCCCAAAAATGCAAAGAACAAACCAGATGGCAGCGCATGGCATCCAGATGCCCTTATTGCCCGCATGCATCTCAAGCAAAGCTAGGGCGAATCCAAGGATCGCCAAAGCGGAAATCACCAGGCCTATCCCGATTTGCTGGTCTATCTTGCCTTCAGGCTTGGCAAAAATGAAGTCTTCCAGAGAATATGCTTGTCCAGCGGATGTATCTCCAGTCGCACCGGGACTGAAAAGCGTCTCGAAAAATCCAATGCCAATCGAAGTGTATTCAGGGCCATACTTTAGCAGAGTGGGGATGTAATAAGCTGCTGCCACAACTAACGCGATTAGGCCTATAATCGCCAGCGTCTTCAGGACATCTTTTCCGAACCGGTCCAATCTGGCGATAGCATAAGCCAGGAAGAGAAGGAAGAAGACTGCAGAGACGGAAGGCTGGGTTAATGTGATTGCTCCAATCGCGATTCCTGCCGGGACAATGAATCTCTTGTCTGAAAATGATTTCTCAAGCCCATAGAATGAGACGAAAAGCAAAAGCATCGCGAGAGTTTGTGCCCAGATGAAATGGCCCATGAATGAAGGAAGGACAAGCAAAAAGAAAGCGGAGAACAGGCCTATCCTACGGTCTTTTGTCAGTTCGGTTATGGCATAAAAAGCGAAAACAAGCGAAAGGCCGCAAAGCAGGGCGTTATAGAATTTCAGTGTATTGCTCACAGAGCTTGTCATCTGGTGGAGCACGCCCATGAGGATATCATAAGCAGGTGGGTATGGCTCGATATATAACCTGAAGAAATTCGTTCCATCAAAATATCTTGAATAGCTTCCGGTCTGGGTGATCCATTCCGCACCTACTGCATGGACCCATGGGTCATCGTCCTCAAGGTATGGGTAAGACGTGGCCCCGATCCAAAAAACGTATACATTGACCAGGGCAAAAAGAAGCACTAGAGCCAGTGCGAGATCCGGCTTTTCGATTTTCAGCACAAGCTCTTTTTTATATATGAAGTAAGCGAAGATGGCAATGGATATGGCAAGAAACACCAGCCAGTTTAGCGGTATGCCAACAAGGTTGAAAACGATGGACAGCACTGAGAAAAGCGCAAGGCCAAAACCCATCGCCATGAGATTCTTCTCCCTGGTGAGAGCGAAACCTAAAGAGAAGGATACGAAAAGTAACCAGATCATCGATGGGATAAACTCTTCAAGCATCTTTGCCATCCTCCGGGCTCATGCGCTCTTTTCATACACTGCGAAATATACATCCGAGTGTATTTTATTGTATCCGTTGCTTTCGAAGAACGACGCCATCTGCTGGTCTGATACAAGCCAAATGATATACTCCGGTTTCTTCGGCTCATTCTGGGGCGGTTCATAACGGACATCGAAAAGGCCGTACCTTTTGTATACGCAATAGACATTCTCTTTTTGGCTGAGCATGGCTGGAACCGCTTCTGTAGCCGAGGTGGCATTCTCCGGGAAAATCATATACCTCATCTGCAAATGCTGGATCATGCTCTGCCCGAACACGTTTTCATCGAACATTATGGTTTTGTTCCTGTCCAGGTTGCTTACCATCCACTGGTAAACCCCGTCTCTTGGGTCAGAACCTGAATAATGCATGTTTCCGATGGTTGCGAGATTGCCAAGCCCCAGCATAATGAGGATTATGATCAATATAGCCCCCACGGCCCGGTATCTCTCGAAAAGCCTTAAGCTTAGCAAATATGTCAGCGGGAAAACAAAAATCAGCAATACTGTGTACCTCATCTTGAGAACGTACTGGAGGAATGACTCTCCTAAATATATCAGGCCTGATGAGATCAAGAGGCCAAGGGCCAGGATAATCAGGATTGGAATCATGTTGCGCTCAGTAGCGTCGCCCTTGATTGTCAGGTACGCAACACTAGCGAGCGTCGACAGACAGAGCAAGACCACCAGAGGACCGAGGTTTTCGAACGATACCTGCAGGTTCGATACGAGCAATGGATGGGTCTCTGCCCTTGCGATCTCTTCCGGCCCGAACCGGAACGTCAGGCCGCTTCCTCCTGTCCCTATAGTGTTGAATGTCACCTGCGCAAATGTGAAATAGATGAATGCTAAAATCAGGAGTGCCATCACTGCATAACTTGCGAATCGCCGTACATCAAAGCCTCGTAAGAAACCGAATAGGTATGCTGGCACCAATAGGATGGCATTGAACGGCTGGATCGAGATGGTGAATGCAGCCAGCACTATTCGCAAAAGCATTGCAGCCGATCCATCAAGCCAGAAGACTGCGGTTATAAACGCCCATGGGAAAAACGCATCGAACAGCGAAAGCCGCCATATCCCGAAGAAATCAGGATAATACGCGAAGATCGAGAGGGGGAACATCGCGAATATCGTTGACAGGAGCGAATCCCTGAGGCTGAAAAACTTCGAGAAAAGGACAAAAATGCCCTGCATCATGAGCATGAAACTAAAATAAAGGATGGATTGCTGGGCAGCACTCGATGAGAGCATACCAGTCATCTTCGCGATGTATGGGGGGATGATGGACGTGGTGGACGTGAAACTGTCCAAATCGTAGCCAGTTTCGCCCTTGCAAAGGTAAGACGGCATTTCAATAGTTCCTTTATCGCTCATATAAGTCAACAGCGATGTCTGCCAGTTCGCATCATGAGAGCCCCAGAAAATCCGCTCAGGAGTGAAGGGCCCGAAAATCTGGCTGTACATGATGATGGCGAAGAAAGAGACGATCAGGAAATATAGCCTGAAAGTGCGCACCTGCTGCTCGTCTTCGAAAAGCTTTATGAAATCAATTTTGAAGAAACGCACTGCAGCCAGGCCGATCGCAAAAAGCGCGATCCAACCGACGGCAAGCGAAACCCATCCTGTTGTTGCTGATAATGAGAAAAGCAGAGATATCCTGAAGACAATCGAATCAAATGCTATCGCAAAAGGTATCGCGAATACCGTGCTCGTTTCATTATTCTGCCCTAAGCCGAACCTGAAAAACAGGAAGGCGGGGATGAAGAAAAACGCAATCGGAAGGATCACAGAAAGCGGCCCACCTGCAAGCAGGAAAGCGAAGAAGACCAGCAGCAGAAAAATGGCAGGATAGAACTGATTTTTTTCCTCAAGGAATGTCTTTGATCCTTCAATAGTCTCATCAAACAGCTTTTTCACTGAGCCGAATACTTCAATCGCATTCAGCTGTCTCTCCTCTTTTTTCTTGATCTCAATAAGCTTGGGGCTGGCGCCAGCCTGGCCGTAACGGCTATCTGACCTGAAGAAACGCTTTGACACTTCACTCCCTCTTTTTCATGTTATAAAAGAAGTGGATTTAAAACCTAACGAATTGAAATCATATTGATGCTATCCGAACTCATCGAACTAATGCGCCCAAAGCAGTGGTACAAGAACCTCGTGGTATTCGCAGCGATATTCTTCTCGCTGAACTTCTTCAACACCTCCATGCTCATGACAACAGCGCTTGCTTTCATTTCTCTTTGCCTTCTCTCAAGCGGCTCTTACGCGATAAACGACATCGTGGATGCAGAAGCGGACAAGGCGCACGACAAGAAAAGGAACCGGCCGATCCCGTCCGGAAGATTGGGCAAAGGAGTTGCATTGGCATGGGCACTGATTCTTTACGCCTTCGGCTTCTCAATCTCATATATCGTCGGGATAACTTTTCTCGCAGCAGGTGCCCTCCTTGTCCTCCTTACCCAGTTCTATAACTTCCTGTTCAAGAACATCGCATTCGCTGACGTATCAGTCTTATCCACCAATTTCATGATACGGGCAGTCGCAGGCGCACTAGCAATCAGCGTTACAATCTCCCCCTGGCTCATACTCGGAACTTACCTGCTCGCGCTCTTCCTGAGCATGGGAAAAAGGAAAACAGATTTGGAAGTGCTTGGGGAGAAGGCGAAATCATACAAGAAAGTGTACGAGGTATATACAGCCCCGGTACTTGACAAATTCCTTCTCATGTCCGCCACTCTCCTCTTCATGGCATACTGCCTATACTCTTTCCTCGGATCAAAAGCGAACAGCCATCTGCTCATGGCAACTATCCCGATTGTTTTCTTCCTCATCTTCCGTTACTATCATTTAACAACAATGAAGCATGACATCGCCCGGAGCCCGGAGCGCGTATTTACCGATATACAGATGCTCTTTGGCATGGCCTTATGGTTTATTATATTTTCAGCAGCATTGTATTTCAGTTAAGGGAGAATTTAGTTGAGGGAGTTGAATGGCAAAACCAATTGTCGCAATCCTGAAAACAAAACCCGAAACCGTGCTCGATGATTACGCAAAGCTCATGCGCATGGTCGGCTATCAGCAAGAGATAAGCAAAGAGAAAGAAACGCTTCTCAAGCTAAACCTCTCATGGTCGCTTTATTTCCCGGCATGTTCAACCGAACCATGGCAGTTGGAGGGAGTCATCCGGGCAATGCAGCAGGATGGCTATGATAAGATCATTCCAGTAGAGAACGAGACCGTTGTAACGAATCCGAGAAAAGGTGCGCGGCTGAATAAATGGGATGGCGTGTTTGAGCGATATGGTCTGAAGTTTCAGCCACTTACCGAGGTCAAATGGGTTAAGTACAGGGCAAAGGGCGATCTGCTGGCCCTATACGATATATTCGGGGAAGACGGGCATGAGATCCCTGAAATGTTCATAGGGAAGAATGTTGTCCATTTACCGACTGTTAAATGTGTTCACCCTGCCACGGAGATATTTCTTGGGGATGGTGAATTGGTAAAAATCGAGGATTTTGTCAAGAAAGTACATGAAAGCAATGCAATTGAAATCACAGATGACGGAGATGCAGTAGCTTGTTCAAATCATGTTATTCCAAGTATGGTGGACGATGGGAGTTTTAAACATTGTAATGCCTCCCATTTTTGGAAAACCCCGTCACCTGAAAGAGTCATTTCCATCAAGACAAAAACGGGGAGAACTGTCACTGTTTCTGAAGAACACCCTTTCTTAACCCCAAAAGGCTGGTTGAAAGCAAAGGACCTTACCAAAAAAACAAGAATAGCCATTCCAAGGAGGATTAAAATCGAAGGTAAATCTCAGCAATTACCAAAGGTAATGCAATTAGGATACGATAAAATAGATGTTGATAAAATTAGATTCAAAAAAGGGAAGAAACATTCTGTTGAAGTCCAGAAAAAAATAGTTATGGAATACATGATGGGTAAAACAACAACAGAATTGAAAAAAGAGCTAGGAATGCATTACGAAACAATAAGGAAGATTCTTTACAGATACAAGATACCAATTCGCTGGGGTAAGATGTGGGCAAAAGTTCCTGAAAAGACTTCATCAGAATTTTGGAAATGGGTAGGGTACTTTCTCGCAGAAGGATGTGCCAATTATTGCAACGGTTCAATGAGGTTTTGGTGGGTTAATGGCAATACTGAAATAGTTGATGAATATAAAAAACTGACCAAGAGCGTTTTTGGTATCGATTTGAAGATAAAAAAGGATAAAAGAAGAATTCCCAGTTATTACTTTGATTGTAATCATCTAATACCATTTTTTAAAAAACTGGGCTTCAGTTTTCCATTAGTTGCCGGCTCAAAAACAATCCCTTCCTTGTTGTTTAAATGTCCAGATAAAGAAGTTGCAGCCTGTTTGCAGGCTTATTTGGATGGCGATGGAACTGTCGCCAGGGATGGACTTCATGCTACATCCAAAAGCAAAAAGCTTATTGAAAGAATACAACTTCTTTTTACCAGATTGGGAGTTGTTTCTTTTATTAAACCCCAATGGAACATAGCGACCAATGGAAAACAAAAAGAAAAGCAACTTTACTGGGGAATCAGTGTATACAGCGATGATCTTGTTATCCTCTCTCATCACGTTAAATTCCATTCAAAAAACAAACAGGAAAATATGCAACGTCTGGTTAAAGCCAGAGAGAATTCACCTAAAAAACCGTCTAATTGGGATACCGTCCCCGTTGATCCCAAGGACTTTAGGAGGGTTAGGGGAGGCCTTGGATTTACTCAGGGATCGACCGGAAAAGCAGGCAGCGTGAACAACATTGAAAACGGATATACACAACCAACAAGACCAATAATGGAGTATTTCATCAATTTATTCGAAATTCAGGATAAGGAAAAAAGATTTAGGACTGAAATAGACCATTTTAAACTTCTTTGTTCCGATGACCTGGCCTGGGACTATATTGAAGAAATTGCGCAGATTCAGTCCGATACGGAATTTCTTTATGATCTAACAGTGCCCGAAACAAACAACTTTATTGGGAATGGATTTATCCTTCATAATACGCACGGCCACACGACTACAACCGGTGCAATGAAAAATGCATTCGGCGGCCTCATCACAAAGAAGCGCCACCATTGCCACAAGAAGATTCACGAAGTGCTTGTGGATTTGCTCACAATCCAGAAGGAGATCCATCCAGGCATATTTGCAGTTATGGACGGGACAGTATGCGGAAACGGGCCAGGGCCGCGGACCATGTTTCCAGTCCAGAAAGATTATATCCTCGCATCAGCTGACCAGGTCGCAATCGATGCGATAAGCGCCAAGATGATGGGTTTTGATCCAATGCAAATCCCATTCATAAAGATGGCGCATGACAAGGGGCTTGGATGCGGGGATCCAGGCCAGATTGATGTTGCCGGAGAGGATGTGAAAAACGTCAATTTCAATTTCAAGACCGGGAAGAGCCCGGTCATCTTCATGGACCAGATGTTTCGGAAAGGGCCGCTCTCATTTGTCGAGCCATACCTGTTCCATGGGCCCCTATTCAATGCATGCGTATTCGGCTCAGGCACTTACCATGATAACATCTGGTACCCTACGATAGGAAAGAAGCGCATTGATGGGTTCATGAAGACGCCTTGGGGAAAAATGTTCCAGAGCTACTGATAATATGAAACACCTGAACTATATCATCAATATCGCCGGCGCGCTGGCTGCAATCGCGATTATCCTTTATTTTGTCGATGTCGGGCAGATATGGGGCGTTATCTCTCATTCGAGGCTGGAATTTATCCTGCTCGCATCGCTCGCTTATATCACCCTAAACGCCGCGATGGCACAGCGGATCAGGGTTTTGCTCTCTTCGATGGGCCACAGGATCCCATTCGCATCTGCCCTGAAAGCCGATTTAGGCGGAATGCTCGCATCAGACTTCAGCCCCGCAAGGAGCGGCTATTTCCTGACCGCATTCCTAATCTCATCGGAAAAAAGCGTCAATCTCGAAAAGAGCATGCTCGCGATATTCGGGCCGCAGCTGTTGGAATTCCTTCTCAAGGCAGTATGTACAGCCCTTCTCGTTGTCCTCATCATGCAGAGCTTCCCGATTTTTGCCGGGAAGGAGATATTGGTCTTCGCTACGCTTGCAGCGATTGCCGGGGGGATAATCTTCTTCTTCGCCCTTCTTTTCCATCCGAACCTTCTCGAGCGTTTCGCTTTCATGAAAATCGGGCCAGGGAAAAAGGTCTTCTACCTTTTCCACCTCATGCGCGATAATTCGGGAGTTATGGTCAGGGAATGGCCCTCCATACTCTCCCTCACGATGATCGCATACATCCTGAAAGCCGTCGAATGGTTCCTTCTCGCAAAAGCACTCGGGATCACTGTCATAGGCCCGGTATGGGATTTAGGATTCTTTTTGCTCTTCGTTCCGTTTGTGACATTCGTCCAATTCCTTCCCCTGCCCACGATTGCCGGAGCCGGGACTGGAGAAGCTGCAGGCACAGCTATCCTTGCGCTTTTCGGTGTTCCAATCGAGATAGGCATCTCCTTCGGTTTCCTCACGCGCGGCATGATGATCCTTGTCGACCTTGCAGGAATATCTGCAATCCTCCCATTCATCAGGAAAGAGAGCTTTGATGGCGTGCTCAAGGATATCGATGCGATTGAGGAGCGGATGAAGGACTGATCTCTGCTACGTGCTGTTCTTTCCGGTTATCTGCTGCAGGCTCTCTTTATAGAGCGAAGTCAGTATCCTACCCCCAATAACAGGATAAACGATTTTAGTTGAGGCGCCATCTGCACAGACAGTATACAGGGAGAGATATTCGACCTTCTGGTCCCCGACCATCTCATATGCTGTTTTCAAGGGATACACGCTGCAGCCTGTCTTGTTCTTCGAATGCGAGATGAAGTCTTCTTCCGAATAGCCATAATTCATGGCATGGTAATCTTCGTACCATCCGCTATACACAGTTTTGATAGAATATTTTGAAAGTGATTTCTGGATATTTCCATAGCTGTCATAGGATGCAACATCAGGCAGGACATAAACATCCGTCCCATTGCTGAGGGCCGAGTCGATAAAATTTTCAAATTCTTCTGCCTGTTCCTTTGTCGCATCCGCTGCATGCCCGTGGCACGGTGCACCTGTGTAGTAGCTTGCCAGGCTGCAGCTGTCCATCCCAAGCAGGATGCTATTTGCAGGTATTTGCGCTGAAGTATAGAATTCTTCAACCGGATTGAATTGTGACCGGAATTCCACAACAGGATAAACCATGATGATCAGCGAAACAGAGACAACGGCCAGAGCAAGCATCCCAATCAGCCCTCCATCGCTGCCGATTTTTTTGCACAGTAATTCCCAGATTGCACCGCTCATGAGAGGAAACAGCACGAAACTCGTCCAAATGAAGTGCCGATAATTCATCACGGTATTATTGATCAAGAATATGCCCACGGCTATTCCCTGAAGGAAGAACAATGCGATAATCATTCTTTTTTTTATATCTTTCTCTACGATGAATAGATACGCTCCGGTGAACTGAAGGAAAAAGAAAATGCCGCCTATCCCATAAATCCACTTGTTTACTCCTGTTTCAATGAGGGGCGAAGCCACTCCAAGGAACTGGCCAAGATAAGGCGATTTTGAAAGGTTAAGGACATTGGACGGATAAACGGGATTTATCAGCAATATGGTTGCTGCCAGGAGCGCTGCCATTAAAAAAATCTCTTTCAATCCCTTCATGATATTTTGCCTTGAAAAAAGGTCGTTGGCCCATTTCAGGTCCTGGACATTCAGATAGGCATAAGCGAAATAAAATGGAATAAATATCACCGTGGTCTCTTTTGAAAGTGCTGCCATGGCCACGAAAATGGCAGAAAGATACCGTTTCCATGCCTTTTGCTCCATCAGGATGCAGAAACCGGCAAAAAGAAAAAAGAGGGCTATGAAGTCCTCTTTGAGATGCGTAATGGTCATGATGCTGGCTGGTATGGCCAGGAGAAAAAGCGTTGAAGCAAGCGCGATTCCTTTCCCGAAAATCCTTGAGGTCCATATGAAATACATGAGGAATGCAAGCGATGCGGATGCGGCGATTACTATTGGAAGGGCGCCTGGGCCAATGAGCTGGTAAAAAGGGAATATTGTATAAGCAACCATGCATCTGGTTTCATAATAGCAATCTATTTTGCCCGTTTCAAGAAAATCTGCGGATGTTTTCATGTATAGGGCTGTATCAAGATGATACGGCAACTTGAGTGAGAACAAATAAAAAATAACCATGATCGAGAGGAGCGCAATGGCAGCCAGTATTTTCTGATTTTTCATCATACCGGATTCTTCAATGATCCTGGATACAAAAGCACTTATGCGATCGCTGGATAGATAGGAACAACACATACAATCCCATCAGATCATTATCCCATATGGGGATTAAAATCTAACTAATCCAAGATTTCGTGTGGCAAGGATCGCACTGGATGAAAAGGACAGGCAATTATACGAATCCGCAACCTACGGCATCGCAGGCAACCACTCGGGAGTGCAGATCTGCTCCTGGACCAAGAAAGCGCTCCGAGGCAAGGGCGTCTGCTATAAGCAGAAGTTCTATGGAGTGGATTGCTATCGCTGCTGCCAGATGTCCCCATCTGTAGCATGGTGCCACCAGAACTGCATATTCTGCTGGAGGCCTATGGAATGGATGAAGAAAGCGGAGATGGACGGAGCTGAGGTAGATGCGCCCCAAGACATTATCGGAGAATGCGTGAAACAGCGGAAAAGATTGCTCGGAGGGATTGGAGGGGCAGGAGACGTGGACCGCAGGGCATTCGAGCACTCTTTTGCGGAATTCCCATCGCACTGGGCGATCTCGCTTTCCGGAGAGCCTACGATTTACCCGAAAATCGGGGAGCTGGTGAAGGCATTGCGTGGGCATAAGGAAGTGAAGAGCATCTTCATTGTGACCAATGGGCAGGAACCGGACCGTATAAAGCAGATAGCAAAAGAAGGGAACCTGCCGACACAGCTATACGTCTCGATTGCAGCATGCGACGAGGCGCTCTTCAAAAAAATAAATCGCTCAATCTGTAAAGACGGCTGGCAGAGATTGAACCGGACGCTCGGTCTGCTTAAGAAGTTGGATTGCAGGACTGTGATCCGTTTCACGCTCATTAAAGGCATGAACGATTCACCCGGGCAGCTCAGGCAGGTCGCGGAAATCTTCGAGCGCTCAAGAAGCGATTTCATCGAAGTCAAATCTTACATGCATCTTGGCCTTTCCCGCAAGCGATTATCGCGCCAGAACATGCCGTTCCATGCGGAAGTCAGGAAAAGCGCAGCCGTTCTACTCGAAACAATGCCATCCTATAGGTTTGAGGATGAGGACGAGCGCTCACATATCGTGCTGCTGAAGAGGAAGGATTCGAGGCATGAAAATATTATAAAGAAGGCGTGAGAATAATCTCGAGTCCCGAGTCGTGTTTCTTGACACGGTTGAATCTCTGTTTTTAGGTGTTTATCCCTTTTCGATATGTTACTTTTTGGCAGGCACTCAAAGTACCGTTTGTATTAAATTACATTAAATCATTAACCATTTAATATTTTAATGTTTTTCCTCCTTGAGATACTTCGAAGAGCGATATCGCCCAGTTTTTTTTAGCAGGTCTTGTGCAACCATCTCATTAAGATCCCGAATCGCCGTAGGATGGGAGATGCCGACAAGTTTCGCAAAGACCGGAGCAGTAAGGAATTCGTGCTTTTCCAGGTACGCAAGCGCCTTCTTTTGCCTTTCTGTTATCATTCCATACGGTTTTACCGCTCTCTCTGACAAAGATCCGTATAGTGTGACCCGGAAAAATCCACCCAGGTCATCAAAAACAGGATCAGGGAGGTTATTTTGGCGCATTATCCTTATCATATCTTTTACGCCCAAGTTTAATCCTTCTCCCCAACCGGCGTCATTAATAAGCCTGTGAAGAATCGGGTTTCTGTGTCTGCGTATTTCTGCAAAATTCTTCAGCGTTTGCCCTGGCAAGAGAGTTCCGGGATTAGTTATTGTGATCCTGTCATCAAATATCTCTACCAGAACGCCGTTGGGGTCAAAATAGTCCCTGTGGCCAAGTGCATTAGTAAGGGCTTCTCGTAGCACTCTATCGGGTATCATGGGCGTCTCTGCCCGTTTTCCATTTATTATTCTGGCGGTTATCCCGGCCTTTTCACTGACTATCTGGAAGTTTTTTTCAAGAACCTCCAACACAGTATCATTTATTCTTTCATCATATTCCCTATTCTTCAAGTCCGGGACTCTACCCTTATATTTGACGATGCGAACCTCAGAGTTTGAAAAAAACCTTAGAATATCTCTGGCAAAGAAAAGAACAGCGACGTTTTTTATGTAGAACCTGCCCATCTGGCTCGCCACACCTAAACTTGTCAAAAGGGTTTCCAAACCGATTCCCTCGATTTTTTCTGGCGGGATCTTTTTATTTTCCATGTGTCTCTTTATTTTACTCTCATCCAAGTCGGCAATTGTGGCTGAAGACTGGTTTTCTTCGAAAGATATAACCCCCCGAGCTCTTAGAAATTCTACCAGTTCCTTTTTGTTGACTTCAACATTAACCGAACCTTGCCGTATAAATACGGACTTTCTGAAGAAACAGATATCAGATATCGGTAAAGCCGCTAATTCCATAACCATTATGGTTTTTTCTCCGACAATATGCTCTTCTATAGAATATTTCGGTCGTGGATCAAGTAAAGGAAGAATGCCAGCCAGTTTCTGGTGAGCCTCATCTTTGTTCAGTACGCCCGCAATATTCACTCCGCTATCATTGGCTTCAACGCCAAAAATAATCAAACCGCCTCCAGAGTTGGCAAAAGCGCACATGGACTGGCCTATTCTCTCGGTGAAATGGAATGACTTTTTGAATTCCAGTTTTGACCCTTCCGATTGGCGGAGTATCTCTCTAAGATTATCTTCAGGAATCATATTAAAATATTAAACCATTATGTATTTAATATTATTTAATTTAAATTACTTATACTCCCCATAAGTTACTTATACCTACCCAGGTACGCAGAACCCAAGGAATACCTGAAGAGATGTTAACACAACTTAACAAATTATTGTTAACATTTGTTCAGTTTATAAAGCAATGGAAACGTTTAATACATTCTGCAAGAGATAGGATGCATGCTTATACTCGTTTGCGGGCTCCCGGGGGTCGGGAAAACACATTTTGCAAAAGCGCTTGCCAAAAAGACGGGAGCAGTACACATAAGCAGCGACCAGATACGGATGAAGGAAATAAAGCAAAGGACATATTCTCAGGAAGAGAAAGACAGAATTTATGGCCTTTTGGCAGATGAAGCAGCAGGACATCTGGGAAAGAAAGATGTGATACTGGACGCAACTTTCTATCTGGCAAAATACAGGGATATGGTAAAAGAAGCCGCGGAAGATGCCGGAGTGCAATTTCGCATAATATGCTGCACTCTTGAAGAATCGGAATTAAGGCAAAGGATTGAAAAGCGCAGCAAGGAGAAAAGCGATAGCGAGGCCGATTTTGAAGTTTACCTGAAAGTGAAAGCTAAGTTTGAACCGATCATGGAAGAGCACCTTGAAATCGATACTGCGCTTCCTCTCGAAAAGAACCTGGAAAAGGCGATCGCATGGATGAAACGCAGATAACAAAACTGCGCGAAGATATGGGCGGATGCGAACTGATCGAGACGCATATCTCATGGCTTCTGCTTAAGGGAGATCTCATCTACAAGATAAAGAAGCCGGTCAAATTCTCGTTCCTGGATTTTTCCACACTTGAAAAGCGGGAATTCTTTTGCGAAGAGGAAGTCAGGCTGAACAGGCGGCTTTCCCCTGGGATCTATTTGGGTATTGTCCCTGTTGTCGAGCGAGCAGGAAAGCTGGTTTTGGAGGGATTAGGGAAAATAATCGAGTATGCGGTGAAAATGAAGAGGCTTCCGCAGGGGCAAAGGATGGACATCCTTCTCTTGCATGGGAAAGTGACAGAAGGGCATATTGAAAAGATCGCGCGGATCGTCGCAGAGTTCCATAAGAGCATTGATGTGATAGCAGACAAGAGATTCGGTTCTGCACATATTGTGAAAGAGCAGATCGATGATTTGGCAAACCACAGGGAAACGATCGAAAGGGCGTGCGGGCTGGGAGAGGAAGTCGGTCTGATCCTCGCCCGATCAGACAGATTCATCTGGAATAATCGGGCGCTTTTTAAGCAAAGGCAGGACCAGGGCATGATTCGTGACTGCCACGGGGATTTGTATTCTGCGAACATTTTCATTGTGGATGATCAGCCCGTGATTTTCGATTGCATAGAGTTCAGCGAGAACTTCCGCTTCATTGATGTCGCCAGCGAGGTCGCGTTCATGGCAATGGACCTTGAGGCGTTTGGAAGGGAAGATTTGGCAAAATTGTTTGTCAACGAATATTTGAGCAAGACTCAAGACGCGGAACTGGAAACGGTCCTTAATCTTTACAAGTGCTATCGCGCGAACGTCCGTGCCAAGATCGCGGCAATTGATTATTCGCAACACACAAGGAAAGAAGCAAAAGATAGGATCAGGAAATACGTTTTGCTTGCTGAGAGATATGCTCTTTCATTATCATGAGGATCGCGTCAGGCACATCAAGCTTTCCAAGAAGTATGCCCCACTCAGCATTATGGAAATCTGAACCTCCGCTTTCAAGGAACCCAAAGCGCTTTGCAAGCGAATGAAGCTTTTTTGCAATTGTTTGATTCTGCTCTTTGTCAAAATCATAATTCCCAGAGTAATCATAGTATGATTCAATGCCGTCTCCGCCAAGGCCTTTGAAATCTGTCAGCAGTTTCTCCAAATCATACTTATAAATCACAGGATGAGCCAGTATCGCCAACCCTCTTGCTCCATGGATCAGGTTGATCGCTTCATTAAGGCAGAAAAAATCCTTTCTGGGTTTATACGCAGGCTTGCCCTGGTCCAGAAGCTTGTTGAACACTTCGGGCATTGTAGGAAACTCGTCTGGATATTTTTCCATAAGCGCTTGTGCGATATGGGGACGGCCGAGAGAGCCGCGCGCGTGCTTTTTGGCATCCCCATAGGAAATCGTATAGCCCAGCTCGTTAAGCTTTTCCACAATCGCTTGCTTCTGGTCCTCGCGCTCTTTTTTCAAACGGTCTAGCGTCTTGAGGAGTCTCGCGTCTTGTGGGTCAATGAAAAGGCCGAGCACATGAATGTCAATATAATCTCGCTTGTCATCATAGACCGAAATCTCGATCCCAGGTATTACCTCGATTTCCGCTTTCAGTTTTTTGATCTGCTTTGCTGACTTCACGGTGTCATGATCAGTTATCGCGATTGCGGATAAACCAGCAGCTTCAGCTTTCCTGACCAGCTCCTGCAGGGAAAATGCCCCGTCAGAAGCATCCGTATGGAGATGGAGGTCTATCATAACACTTATATAGTATTTCAGGCATATATTCCTTTGGGGGGAGAAAGAGATATGGTTGCATCTTCTATTCTCAGGGGATTCGAAACAGTTTCCAGTTGTCCGTTTACAGTTTCCGGTTCAGATTGCTCGGTTTCAAGACCCGAGGCCCAAGACTCAAAACCCAAGACCCAAAACTCTAAACCATCGCAGGAAACATCTTCTTTTCTGGGGTGTTTGGCATGAGCCTCGGTTGGCGTATCCTGAAGGATGGGGAATATCGGCTCGATCTTCCGAAAATCAGCGCTGAAGAAGAGAGGATGATCGAAGCGGTCGAGCAGCGCTTCAAGGAGGCAACCCGGAACCGGAAACCGGAAACGCGCGATGAGAGCCAGGAGATGCTGAAAGGATTGTTGCACGACCAGGCGAACGAGACTTCCACCTATCTTGAAAAAGACCAGGCCGAATACCTGTCGAAAGTCGCGCTGCTCCATATATACGGATTCGCTTTCATCGACCTTCTGCTTATTGATCCTGAGATAGAAGAGATTTCCGTCATCGGCATCAATCTGCCAGTCTATGTCTACAAAAGGAATATCGGGTGGGAATCTGTCAACGCTGCATTCACGAGCGAGAGCGCGATATCTGACGTAGTGAACAAGATGGCACGCAATCTTGGCAGGCACATCACTGTCCAGAACCCGAGGCTGGATGCCATGCTTCCGGACGGTTCCAGGCTGCACGCATCGCTTCCGCCGGTCTCTGCCGGTGAGATCACGATACGCAAATTCAGGGAAAGGCCTTTTTCTCCTCCTGAGCTAGTGGAGCACAAGACGCTTGATGTGAAGGCCCTCGCCCTCCTATCACTCATCATGCAAGGGGACAATTCAGTGCTGATAGCCGGCAACACCGCAAGCGGGAAAACAACCACGATGAACGCCCTTTTCTCTTTTGTCCCGGCAAACGAGCGCGTGCTGATCGCCGAGGAAACCCCTGAAATAAACATCCCGCACAAGCACCAGCTCCGTCTGGTCGCGAACCGGGAGATGGGCATCAGCCTGAAAGACCTTGTCTATGATTCGCTCAGGATGCGGCCTGACCGGATGATTGTCGGGGAGATAAGGAATAAGGAGGAATGTGAAGCGCTTTTCGATGTTTTGCTTGCAGGGCAGGCAAGGGGGAGCTACGCTACATTCCATGCGCAATCAGCGCAGGAAGCGCTCTCGAGGCTCGCGACATTCGGCGTTTCAAGGATGGACATGAAATCCATCGATTGCATCGTCATCCAGAGAAGGATGCTTCTATACGACTTGAAGAAAAGAAAGACGCAGGAAGTCCGTAGAGTTGTTGAGATCGCTGAAGTAGGAGATGATCCGATAATTGTTTTCTGCCATGACCCGAAGAAAGACCGCTTGGTCGCGAATAATCTGGATTCGGTTCTCGAAAAGAATGCGGACAAGCTCGGGATGGGCATGAAGGAGATGAAAGACGAGCTAATTCGCAGGGAGCGGCTCCTCTTGAAATCCGGAAAGAAATTCAAAGAGTTCTACGATACGGTCCAGAAGGAGTTTTATGGTTTGGTCCAGGCGGATGCGAAGGAAGAAAGCGAAGGGGGGCTGGATGATATCAATCGAGGGAAAAAATGAACACGATAGAGGGATGGGATGAAATCAATCGAGGCGAAGAATGGACACGGCGGTGAGATGAGATGAAGGCGATCGACCTTGTTCTTGGTGTCTCGAAATACGCGCCTGAGATCAGCATGCGGTCAAAGATGCTCTCTTCTCTCCGTTCGATCCGGCCAGATGCATCAGAGAAGAAATATGCAGGCGCATCATTCATCCTATCGCTTGTGGCTGGATTCCTCACGCTCATTTTCGCCCTGCTTATTGGCGAGTCAATCGCTTTCTCCCTCCTGGGATTCGCCCTTTGCTTCGTATTTTTGCTCGCGCTTCCAGGCATGGAGCTAAAGAAAAAAGCAGCGGAGTTCGAAGCGCGGCTCCCGCTCATGCTAAGGACGCTTGGCATGCTGCTTGACATGAAAATCCCTTTCCAGAGAGCGCTTGAGATCGTAGCGGAAGACGAGCCTGAGCTGCAGCCGGTTGTGGACGACGTCCGGAAAGGCATCACCCTCCAGAAATCGCTTTCGTGCATCGTGCTCGCTTACGATTCTTTCATGATAAAGAGGGCGATATCGCAGCTGATAACCGCCTATGAAGTAGGGAGTTCGGGCCAGGAAATCCGGAGGATGGGGGATGAGATGCTCTCGGTGCAAAGGCATGCGCTCAGGGAATACGCTTCAAAGAGCGCGATTTTCGGGCTGCTGTTCATCGTGTCTGCTGCAGTCTTGCCCACATTTTTCCTCGTGTATTCTGTGCTTGGCCAATTCTCGCTCGGAAGCGCTGTCCCGGAGGCGCTGATAGCCATCGTGATGCTCCTGGTATTCCCTCTTATAAGCCTTGCCATTCTTCTTCTGGCAAAATCCATGCTGCCCCGCTCAGCGCTCGAAGGCACTGGATCTGCGCAGGACATCGCTGTCCTGGGCCCGACCGCTTTCATCGTCTTGTCGCTGCTTGTGCTGCCTAAGGCAATCGCTCCAATCGGGATTGCGCTTGGCTGCGCTGCTGCAGGATTCATAGTTTACCGGAGATATGAGGAAGAGAAGCGGATGGAAGAGATTGATAAGCACCTTCCTGACGCCTTGTTCGCGCTTTCGGGCCTTCCAAAATCAACTTCAATGGAGGACATGTTCAACCTGATTGAGAAATCAGGATATGGCGCGCTCTCTGAAGAAGCGGGAAAATCCAAAAAGCAGCTTGATTCGAAGCTGACGATCGACCTTGTGCTTGAAGACCTGGGTGCGCGGAACAAGTCAGGCATGCTGAATCGGGCATGCGATATGCTGGGGCATGTGTTCTCCACAAATTCCTTTAGCCAGCTTAACCGGCTCGCCGAGGACATGCTCCAATTCGTGGAAGTTAGGCGTGAGAGGGCAGGGCTTTTGGCAATGCAGAAATATACGCTTGTTTTCGGAGGCCTGATCGTGCCATTCATCCTCAAGATAACGCTCAACCTGCTTTCTTCCATGTCCGAGTTCTTTTCCGGGACAGGTGCTTCCACGCAATTGGATTTCGCCTACACGGTCATTCCCGCATACCTGATAATATACGCGCTCCTCTCTTCATTCTACATCGCCAACATCGATGAGCGCAAGTCCGCGTCAGCAGGGTATTTCATCGGCATCGTTGTCGTGAGCCTCGGAACGTTCTTCTTTTTAAACATTTGATATCCAAGGGTTTCATATGCCTGATATTTCAATTTCCAGGTTCATCGCTTCCATAAAGAACGACTGGCTTACTGGAGCAGGCATGCTGCTTAATGATTCGTTCGTATTTGGAGCGCTCGTGATATCTATCGGGCTTTTTTTCGAAAGGGAACTTAAGGACAGATTGCGCCTTGCAGGAGCGCTGGTCATAACCCTTGCCCTGGTGAGCGTTCTGAAAATAGTCCTTGCTATCGAAAGGCCTTGCGCCCATGATGGATCCCTTCTTTGCCCCCTTGGCTATTCCCTTCCTAGCATGCACGCGGCTATCGCATTCACATTGATGTTCGCTTTCCTTGGCAAGCGGACGTTCCCGCTCGTTTTTGCATTCGCTATTTTCGTGGCATTCACTCGCCTGAACCTCGGTGTGCACAATTTCGAGGATGTCGCTGCAGCGCTTCCTGTCGCTTTCATCGCATTCTACCTCAGTGATTATCTTTCAAGGAAATTGAATCCAACAAAAAAAGCGTTCTTATCAAGGAGGCGCAAATCATGATGCGTGAGCTGAAGCGCCAGTCATTCCATCTCCTGCTTGGCATATTCGCGCTTTGTGTACTGGTATTTTTCGGGAGAGGAGCCCTGATGGCTGGCACTTTCTTTGCCATGCTAATCGGATTCATATTGGTGAACCGGGCGCTCCTTAAGAACCGGATCAGGATAATGGAATGGTTCGTAAAAGAGTTCGAGCGGAAGGATGCCCGATTTCCAGGTTGGGGTTCGGCATGCTATGGCTTAGGAATACTTTTCCTTTCCGGCTTCCTGCACGACCCTGCGGAGATCGCTGCTGCGCTTGTTGTCCTTGCCCTTGGAGATGGTTTCTCCACCCTGATCGGTAAGATGGGCAACTACAGGATACCCTGGAACAGATCCAAAACTGTGGAAGGCGCTGCCGCTTTTTTCATCGGAGCACTATTCGGCTACTACTTTGTCGGATGGGCAATCCTGCCTGTCGCTTTTGTCGCCATGCTTGTTGAATCCATTGACTGGCCTCTTGATGACAACCTAATGGTCCCAGTTGCATGCACAATCATGTTCTGGGTTTTGTAGGTGTTATGATGCCTGTGATACTTTACACTTCGAATAATATCGCGAGCAGGCTGATCGCACAGAAGCTTAATGCACTTGGCCCTCAGATCAAGCCGATTGACACAAAAGCCCCGAGTGTCCTCGATGTCCCTACAGACTTTGATACTGATTGCATCATTGTTCTCAGCACGCACAAAAGCAAAGCAGGCATACCGATGCTGACCGCACACTTCCCCGGCAACTGGGGCAAGGCGCAGATGGGCGGGGAACCGAGAACCCTGAATGTCGCGCATGGGAGCATGTTGAAACGGATCATTATCGAGATGGAGAATGCCCGGATAAAGCACGGCTTGGATTGGCCGTTGTTTATCGAAGCTGATCACCACGGGCCGCTCGCGAAAGTCCCAATGATTTTTGTTGAGATCGGATCGACTGAAAAAGAATGGAGCGATGAGAATGCGGCCATGGTTGTGGCTGAGGCAGTGAACTATGCTGTTTCAAAACAGGATATCGGAAACAATACACAAAACTCAAAACCCGAGACCGTCTTTTGTATTGGAGGCGGCCACTATGCCCGCGAGTTCACCAAGCTTGTGCTGGAGAAAGATGATATCGCAATCGGCCACATCTGCCCGAAATACGCGATCGATTCGCTTGATGATGACACATTCAGGCAGGCGATTGAGAAGAATGTGGATAAAGTCACGCGTGTGCTTGTTTTAAAGGATGGGACGAACGCGAAGCAGAAGGAGAAAGTGAAGATGTTGTGTGGGAAGTTTGAAGTCAGGTACGAAGAATTCTGAGCATGCAATTCAAAATCCAAAACCCGAAACCGTAAACTGGAAACCACCTAAGAACAAATGAGGGGAGAAGAAAAAAGAAACCTTGCCGGAGGGGGAAATCCCGCAGTTTCCAGTGATCAGTTGACGGTTTCCAGAACCCTTACGAACTGGAAACCCGAAACAGGAAACTGGACACTGATTCGAATCCCCGGCCTCTCGATTACTCAGAGTGCGGATATTATCATCGGATTTCTCCTCAACACTCATCGGGTTATCTCCTATGAGTCGAGCACTCTAGCCAACTGAGCTACTCCGGCGTGAAAGTAATTCTGTTTGTTACGTTTTTAAATAGTTCACTAAAGCCGGCTTAGGGGATTGTTCTTCAAGAACTCATAAATATCCTTTTGTGTTTTCGCCGCTTCGAGTATTTCATTCACGAACAAGGCGAGCTCTGACCTGGTTGGCGATTGTGTTCCCTGCATTCCAGGCACGAGCTTTCGGAAAGCCCTGCCATCGTAAACCATCGTATAGCCAATATAGTCTTTCTGGATGTCGACCATATTGAAAAGGGCCACAAGCCTGACTTTGCTTTCCCTTCTCATCGGATTCTCATTGAGCGGCTCCCTGATTAAACTGAACGGATTAGCCGGCTTTTTCGCATTCTGTTTCTGGTTCGCGTTCCTTTTTTGCACGCCTCCTGAAATCAGCTGAAGGTTGCTTGCATTCGTGCTATGCCCCAATGCGTTCATCGCCATATCCTTCCCGGATAACACCCAGGCATTCTGTCCAAATAAACCGTTTTCCGATATTTTTGAAATTCAGGTTCAAAAAATGGAGCAATAGCGTAGAAAATGAAATCTTCGATTGGCAGCAAATAACTGGGAATTGAGAACCGTTTTAATCTCTAGCGACCAAATATCCGTTGTGATCGACAAGTATTTCGCTGATCTTCGGGAGGGGCTGAACCGCGCATACGCAGTGGCCAGCGAAGCGAGGTCGAAAGGCTTTGATCCTGACGACGATGTGGAAGTGAAGATAGCCAAGGACGTTGCCGCGAGGGTGGAAGGGATCGTAGGGCCTCCGGGCATCGCGAAACTGATACGCGAGCTCATCACAAAGGGTATGTCAAGGGAGGATGCTGCATTCGAGATAGTGAGGAAAATCTCAGGCGGGGAGATATTTACCGGGAATAAGGAATTCCTGATCGAGCAGGCAGTGAGGACAGGCGTAGGAATACTCACAGAAGGGGTTCTCGTCGCTCCGACCGAAGGTATCGCGAAAGTGAAGATAAAGCAGAATCCTGATGGCTCTGATTTCGTGGCTGTCTATTACGCTGGCCCGATCCGATCCGCAGGTGGGACTGCTGCGGCGCTCAGCCTTGTTTTGGCTGATATCGCTAGGCGTGTCGCCGGAGTCGGGGATTATCGGGCAACTGATACGCAGATCGAGCGTTACGTAGAGGAAGTCAATACATACGAAGCGCGGGTATCCCATTTGCAATACAAGCCCCCGGATGATGATATCAGGCACATAACAAAGTATTGCCCGGTCTGCGTTGACGGCGACCCGACAGAAGACATCGAGGTTTCGGCATACCGTGGCGTTCCGGGAGTGGAGACGAACCGGATACGGGGGGGTGTGCCTCTTGTAATCTGCGAAGGTGTTGCGCAAAAAGCGGCAAAGCTCGCGAAATACACTAAGAAACTGAACCTCGGCTGGGATTGGCTCGAGAAAGTCATCAAGATAAAGCGGAAAGAGGACAAGATTGAGATAAAGCCGGATGACACTTACCTCGATGGATTGGTCGCAGGAAGGCCGGTGTTCTCCCATCCATCAGCAAAAGGAGGATTCAGGCTTAGGTACGGGCGTTCAAAGACAAACTGCATTATGGGCAAGAACATCCACCCAGCCACGATGATACTTCTCGACGATTTCCTTGCATACGGGACGCACATGAAGATCGAGCGGCCAGGCAAAGGCTGTGTTATCGCTGCGCATGAAGGCATCGAGCCGCCTGTCGCGCTTCTCCATGACGGGACTGTATGCAAAGTGCGGACCATCGAGGAAGCCAGGAAACTGAAGCCGCAGATGAAATCCCTGCTTTTCTTAGGGGATCTGCTCATCACATACGGTGATTTCCTCAAATCCAACCATCCATTGCTTCCATCAGGCTGGTGCACCGAGTGGTGGGAAAAAGAGCTTGAGGCAAAAGGGGTGAAGGCCCCTTCGCAGCTCGATGCGCCTGGCGCTTTCGAGTTCAGCAGGACGCACGAAGTGCCGCTCCATCCTGATTATACCTATCACTGGCATGATATCTCGATGAATCAATTCAAATCCCTTGTCCTATGGCTAAAATCTGCCCGGCTGGAGTGGGATGGAGATAAATTGCAAGAGGTCATTGTTCCAAATGGCGAGGGGAAGACTGTTCTTGAGGAATCCCTTATCCCGCACCGATTGGTGGACGGGAGCGTCATACTGTCAGGGGACGATGGGTATGCCCTGCTCGCCACGCTCGGAGCGATTGCTGGCAAGGAGCTCAATTTTTCCCAAGGTGAATCCATTCAAGCCTCTGACACCATGGAAGCTGTGAACAAGCTTTCCGGGATTCTCATAAAGAAGAAAGCGCCGACTTATATCGGGGGAAGGATGGGGAGGCCTGAGAAGGCGAAAGAGCGCGCGATGGACGGAAACCCGAACGTGCTTTTCCCGACCGGCTCGCAGAAGAACCGCTCTATAATGAAGCAATACAAGACATTGAAGATCAAGGAAGGGGAGAAGACCGTGAATCTCGACCTCGTCCGCTACAGGTGCGAAAAATGCGCGAACATCTCATTCTCCCGCGTGTGCAGCCGGTGCGGAGGCAGGGGGAAACCGGATACTGTCTGCCAGGTGTGCGGAAAGAGCGTGCAATCATTAGAGCATTGCGACCGGAAGACGCGTTCGTTCGACCGGAGGCCTATCGATATCGTCTCGCTTGTGGAATCTACAAGGGCAAAGCTCGGCGTCATGCCCGTGGATATTAAAGGTGTGAAAGGGCTTTCGAATCCAATGCGCGTACCGGAAAGGATCGAGAAAGGCTTCCTCAGGGCAAAGCATGATGTCTTCGTATTCAGGGACGGGACATCAAGATTCGATGCGACCGACATCCCGCTCACCGCATTCACGCTTGCGGAAGTCGGACTGCCGCTGGAGAAAGCCATTGAGCTCGGATATGAGCGGGATGTGGATGGAAAGCCGCTCACTGATTTGTCGCAGACTGTTTTCCTGAAACACCAGGACCTCATTCTTTCAGAGGCAGGAGTCCAGTATTTCATGCGCGTAACCGCATTCCTCGATGAGATGCTTGTGAATCTTTATGGGCAGAAGCCCTTCTACTCCCTGAAATCCAGGGCGGATCTGCTTGGCCACCTTTGCGTCGGCCTGTCTCCCCATACTTCTGCCGGAGTATTATGCAGGATAGTCGGTTTCACGAAAGCGAATGTCGGCTATGGGCATCCGTATTTCCATACGGCAAAACGCCGCAACTGTGATGGTGACGAGGACTGCATAATGCTCCTTCTGGATGCGCTCCTGAATTTCTCGCGCAAGTATCTCAATGAGAAGAAAGGTGGCACCATGGATGCGCCGCTTGTGCTTTCCCCTGAGATCGACCCTGGCGAAGTGGATGACGAGGCGCACACGATCGAGATAGTGAACTCCTATCCCCTTGAGTTTTACCATGCAGCTGAGAAGTTGACCCCTCCTGGCGACTTCAAGCTGAAGACAGTGAAATCCGTCCTTGGGAAGCCGGAGCAATATGAAGGGCTTCCGATCACGCATCCAGGCGGGACGCTGGATGTCGGGCCGATAAAGACGAAATACGTGCAGTTCGAATCCATACCCGAGAAGATAACCACGCAGTTCGACCTGCAACTGAAGATCCGCGCCGTGGATGCGAAGAATGCGGCCGAGCGCCTCATACTCAGCCATTTCATCCCTGACCTTTACGGGAACCTGCGCTCTTTCTCAAGGCAGACTTTCCGGTGCTCAAGCTGCAACCACATCCACAGGAGGCCTCCGCTAACAGGGAAGTGCAGCAGATGCGGAGGCAACCTGCTCCTCACGATAAACAAGGGCGGGATAAAGAAATATCTAGAGATTTCGCGCAGGATCTGCAACGAGTATGATTTGCCCATTTACCTGAAGCAGAGGCTTGAGCTGCTTGAGAAGGAGATAAACTCCATTTTCGAGGATGACAAGGTCAAGCAGATGGGGCTGGCGGATTTTCTGTGATACTACTCCCCTCAGATTAAGCTTAGGTGGTTTTCAGTTTCGGGTTTTTTATTTCGAAGCTCATGCCACTTTCAGAAAATGGTGTGCGATCTTTTTGCCAATGATCAATGCTACTAGATTGTGCGGACCGAAAAAAGCGAGTATAAGCAGCAGTACGGTAAAAGTATATTGTGAGCAATATAGGGAACACTCCCCGGCATCCCCGAGGTTAGCGCACCGTTCCAAACAATCAGTTCGTGCATTATTTTCGATAAACATTATTGGCAGAGCAATTAGAAGGAACACGATCATTACTGCGATAGAGAATTTCAGAATGCGCAGGAACGCACTGTCCTTTTCCCATAAGCCGGATTTCGAAAGAATCATATATTGGGCAATACCGCCAATGATGATCAAGAAGGGAAAAATAATCAGTAGAAGTATTAATACCGGGTCTAACTGGAGGCCGTTTACTCCATAGTACGCGGGCACCTGGAAGATATCACGGACAGATTGCGCAACAAGTGCGCAAATAAGAAGTGCAATAACCGTGCAGAAGACAGAAAAAAGCGCTCCGCCTGCAATCATCGCAATATGTTTGATGAGATCGATTAGCTTGTCATTGTCATGTCGCATATCTGACCCTCTTCTTCACATCTTCTACTCTCCTCAGTATCGTATCTGCAGTGGTCTTGTGTTTCGGGTTTGGTGTCCGGTTGCCAGTTCCCAGTTTCAAGTATTCTGCGCAATACCCTTCAACAAACGCCCCCCCGCATCTCTCATCAAGCGCCTTTAGCATGGTATAGACATCAATGGCCTTATCCTCGATATCCTTGGACAAGAAACCCAACCCGAAATCGATCACATAAAGCTTCCTTCCGCTCAAGATAAGGTTCGCAGGCGTGAAATCTCCATGGATGATATCAGCGGAATGCAATAGCGCAAGCATCTCTCCGGCTCGTCTTGCGTCCTGCGTCTCGGGTCTTGGCCGCTCGCCATCTATCAACGTCATGGTTATCGAAAAATCATCCACTTCGAGCACAGTCGGGCAATCAACTCCCGCAAGCTTCGCCTTATGCAGCAGCCTCGCCTCTGCACGCGTCCGCTCGCGCCTCAACCGTTCATCAAGCTCTGCGATGCGGTAGTCCTTCCTGATCCTTTCCTTTATCACAACGTGCCGTTTGAGCAATTCAGCTTTCGTCACAATCGCTTCCGCACCCATCATCCAAACCAACCTTGCTTACTGCCTTTTCCCGAAAATCAGGCTCGATATGACCACCCAGATCACCAGCATCACCGCCCAGGCAATCACATATCCAATGGTTATCAGCCCCATATTCAAGCCGATGATGAAGACCAGGGAAAGGAAAGCCATCCAGATGAGCTTTGACCAGTTGAATACCTTGCTTCCATCCAGCGGATAAGCCGGAAGCATGTTGAACATCCCAAGCACGAGGTTGATATATGCGCCGAAGCGCCACACTTCAAATGAACCGCCCTGAAAAAGGGAGCTCAGGAAACTCAGGTCAAAGGAGAAATACAGGTATCTCGGGAATATTATGGAGAGGAAGAAGAATACGAACATGAGCATGAAATTCACTATCGGCCCGCAAAGCGATATTATTCCATTCTCTTTTTTGCCAATGTTCTGAGCATAGATGTACACTGCACCAGGCGCAGCGAAAAGGAACCCGAATAGAGATGTGATTATCATTAACACAAGGCCCTGGATCCACATCTGGAAGCGGGCATAGGCGCCATAATAGATCGCAGCTATTTTGTGGCCCATCTCATGGAGGATGAAGCCGGAGCCTACGGTCACCAGCGAAAGTGCCATGAAGACGAAAAATTCCTTGGGGTTTGAGAAGACCGAGGTCGGGCCTGTGAACAAGAGCGTGAAAGCGAAAGATATCGCTAGGACTGAAATCAATATCTCGATGGCCTCTCCTGGCTCAATGTAGAATAGCCGTTTCATCAGTACACCACGTTGAAAGAGTATGATGCGAGAAGGTTTATGATACTTGCCATAATCATCTTTCTACAATTATTTTTCCTCCTTCTTCCTTTATCCTCAGCGCCACATCCGTATTAAGCAGATAATCTTTTTTGAGATTCAGCGCTGTTCCCAGCGTGATGTCTTGCGCCAATTCCATGCCCATGAACCTTAAGGCGTTTTCCCTGTCGAAAACCGCCTGCCTGTCCCCGACGCTCACCGTTATCCCATCCCCTTCAAGTTCCAGCCTCTCAATTTTCCCGAGCAGCACCCTTTCTTTCCTCCTTGAGAATATCCGGCCATCCTCTGAAAGCTCCAGCCTGCCTTTTTTCACAAGCGCATTTTCGAGTATTATCTCGTCCCCTAACGCGAGCGATCTTCCGCGTTCCGGCTTTCCCCAGATGAGCGCCTGGGCTTGCGTCTTCCCATCTGATATATCGATCAGGAACGCGACCTTGGAGGTAGTGCCATCCACAAACCTGTCATAGCCTCCGACCTTTGTGACATAGCCTTTGACATGCGCGTATTCGTTTTCCTTTAATGCTGAAAGGTCAGTGAAACCCTCCCTCTGCAGGATATCCACAGAGCCAGAATATCCAAGGTGCAGCTCTCCATTGCGCTCATACGCCCCCTTCACCACTACGCTGTCCCGTGGCCTAAGCGACTTCGCGATATCAGTATCTTCGTTCCAGAGCACAAGCGGTTTTGCGCCGGTCTCATCCTCAAGCTCGATGACCCGGCTCTTTTTGCCGGATTTGTATTGCGCGAGCTGCCAGACCTTCTTCACTTTCGCTTCGATAACCAGCCTTTTCTCTCCGGTTTGGATTTCTGCCAGCTTCGCTTTTTTCTCCTCTTCTTTAAGCAGCCCTTTCTCTTTAGCGATGAGCTTCATAGCGACCTCTCTTGTGAGCAGGCCGTGGAACTGTGCGATGCGTTCTGCCACAAGCTCCTCAAGCTGGCTTTCGGAAAGCGTCTGCAGAAGAAGCTGCTCGAGGTCCATAAAACGGTTATTATGAGGTGAGATTAAAAAAAGGTGGGATGATTACCTCTTCTCATGCGCATAATGTCCAATCTCGAATATTCATTCATCGTTTCCGAGCTCCAGCCGCTCGTCGGAAAGCATTTCGATAAGATCCGGAAGGTCCCTCTGGGATATAGATTCAGGATTGGTGATGTGCATCTGTTTGTCCAGCCAGGAATCCGGCTGCACAGGACAGTCTATATCGAAGAGACAGAAACCGAAGACAAGTTCGTGCAGAAAACTAATGCTGAGCTTGATAATGCCCGGCTCCTCTCGATCCGGCAAATCAATAATGACCGCATAATCGGATTCTCTTTTGACAAGGGAGACCTCATTTTCGAGATGTTCGGAAAAGGGAACTGCATCCTCGTCCAGGATGGAAAGACGCTCGTAGCCATGAAAGAAGAGAGCTGGTCAGACCGCGAGATAAAACGGGGAGTGGAATATAAGCCGCCCAAGCCATCCACAGTAGTGAGCCTCCGCGATGCGCTCACGGATAGGTACGTCATCATCGCACTGCTCAAGCTTCCATTGGGAAAAGAGTATGCGCAGGAGGTACTTTCAAGAAGCGGAATCGATGAGAAAACGCCTGGAAACAAGCTGACAGACCAACAAATCGAATCAATCGAGCGTGAGATAAAACAACTCATAGACGAAGCAAAGCCGGTTATTTTTTTGAAAGGCAGTAAGCCTGTTGAGTTCGGTCTGATCCATTTTTCATCAAAAAAAGGGCTTGAGAAGAAAGATATGGCGAGCCTGAACGAAGCCGCAGACCTTTTCTATTGGGAGAACAAAGGCATCGACCGCTCTTCGGTCGAGAAGCTCGAGCGCAGGATGCATGAGCAGAAGCAGCGCCTGGATGAACTCGAACAGGAAGAGACCGGGCTGAAAGCAGCAGGAGACTATATCTATGCGCATTATGATGAAATCGACAAAATTATATCCGAATCGCGCTCCGCCGCTCTTGATTCACTGGAACAGAAGCTGCAAAGCATGAAAGTGAAAATAGAAAAAGTGGATAAAAAAAATAAATCGATCGAGCTTGAGGTATGATCACAATCCTTCCTTTTCCGCGAGTAAATACGGCTTGAGAAGTTTCTGTGCCTTTGACAGCTTATCCACTGACATGGAAAGGATCGTGTTCTTGCTATCCCTTGAAAGCATGAGCACATTCTCGATATTCACGCCCTCATCCGCAAGCATCCTTGTGACCTTGCTGAGCTCCCCTGGCCGATCATCAAGTTTTATCACGATCGTGTTATCAGCATTAACCTTGTAGTTGGATGCCTCGAGCGCTGACCTGGCTTTCATATCGTCTTTCACGCTCAGCATTATCACTGCCTTGCCGCCAACCACGTCCACATTCAGGGATTCGATGTTGATATTCGCTTTCGCGAGTATGTACGATATGTCTGCGAGCAAGCCTACCTTATCATCTGACACTATTGTGACAGTCTTCATCCAAAAACCTCTTTTACATTTTCATATCCATGCGTTATTCATATCGAGCTTTCGCTTCCTGCCAGATAGTCGTGAAGGATTTTCGATGCAGGCTCCGGGTTATCCACAACGAGCGAAAGGATAGCAGTCTTGCCCTGCCTCGTTATCATATGCACCTTCTCTATGTTGATGCCTTCATGGGAAAGCATGCCCGCGACCCTGTTGAACTCGCCTGGCTTGTCATGGAGCTTTATCATCAGGCAGTTCTCATCAGCGATCTGGTAGCCCGCCTTTCCGAGCGCTGCCTTCGCGTTATCGCCTTCCTGCACTGTAAGGGAAACGATCGCTTTCTTCCCGACCACGTCGAAGTCGAGCGCTTCTATATTTATGTTGCTCTTCGCAAGCAGATAGGATATCTCTGCCAGAAGCCCGACCTTGTCGTCCGCAACCACAGTTATAGATCTCATCAATCCCACCCCCCTATATCTTATATAATTGTATATGCGGCACCTTATTTATATAGATTATGGACTCTTCATCAGCCAAATCCATCTCGAGGGCTACTGAAACAGCCTTTTTCCCGACAAGGTTGGCGGACGTGAACCTTGCGAGGGCTTCCTTCAGGTCATCTTCCTTTGCTTGTTTCCCTTCGTAGAATTCCCTGTGCGCCTTCAGGTCCAGATACGCTTTTCCATCATCAAGGATCCGGCCGAGCAGTTCACTGTCGCATGCTGCGACTATCCTGCCGTTGCGGGTCTCATGGATT
>Ga0315281_10001247_pt1 | contig 37369 bp, 42 predicted proteins | sample YL17G07_0_MG_FD_204540 | JGI IMG/M metagenome (GOLD analysis project Ga0315281, IMG submission 204540) | Sediment microbial communities from Yellowstone Lake, YNP, Wyoming, USA - YL17G07_0 | ecosystem: Environmental > Aquatic > Freshwater > Lake > Sediment | place: USA: Wyoming | collected...
AAACCTCTATGTGAAGAGGCCCTCGCGGCTTCTTCCAAATCACTTTTCTTCTTCTTTTTGGTTTCGCCTCCTATCGTCGATTCTGCAGTCTCGCACTCGGGTCGGGGTGTTGAGCGGACAAACCTCTATTCGCGGTTCTCCCGCACTATGGCCGCTTCGTCCCTTGTCAGGGATCTTGCCCCAATCCCCTTCACGCACTCGTCCGTGCAGGTTTAGTCACGGGGTTGAATCCTTGACCGTGATACGGTTCCCTCGTCTTGAGCATCCAGTAGATGATATGGGCGAGCTTTCTCGCTGTTGCGGTCGTAGCCCTGTTCTTGCCCCGCCTCTTCTCCAGCTTCGAGTGGAACTTCGAGAGCCTCGACTCTGGATGGATGTGCCTGTGGATGTGCACCGTCTCGATGAGGATCCACCTCAGATATGCGGATCCTTCCTTGCTGATGCCACCGTAGTGTACGGTGGAAGCCGACTGGCTCACGGTCGGCACGAGTCCCGCATATGCTGCGAGCCTCTCTGGGTCCGGGAACCTGTTGATATCGTCTATCTCCGCATGGATGAGGAGGGCGCCGTAGAATCCGATGCCCGGGACCGTCGCTATGAGCTGTGCATCGGGTCTTCGCTTGAACTCGACCAGCAACTGCTGGTTCATCACCTCGATCTGAGCCTGGATTCTCTCGAGGCAATCCAGGCTCGAGGTGACGGTCGGGATATCGAGGCTCCGCATCCTCTCGATATCCTTCTTCGTGAACGGTGTCTTGAGCTCAGGCGGGCGTCTTTCACCCCGCCTAAGGAGTTCGGCGTGGATTCGGTTCTTGAAGCTCGTTGATTGTCTCGACAGATAGACCCTCTGTCTCACGAGCTGCCTGAGGTCCCTGATGTCCCTGGAGGGGACCCAGGACCTCGGTATGAGGTCCGCTCTCAGCAGCTGGGCGAGGGTCTCGGCATCGACCTTGTCGGTCTTGACCCTGGCTTCCGCGATCGCCCTCACCTTCAAGGGATGAGCGAGGACGACCTCGAACCCCCTGTCCTCGATTCCCTCGTAGATGTACTCCCAGATGCCCGTCGACTCGAGGACGAACTTGGCATCCTTGATCCCAGCGAGGAATACGTCCAGGCTCTCATGAGTGGACGGGAACCTCTCGTTAGAGAGGGCCCGCCCTCGTTCATCTATCACGCACGCCTGACAGAATTCTTTATGCACGTCCAGTCCTATGTATAGCATGGCCTCTCGCCTCTCGGTTCGTAGTGCGGGTTAAAACCGCGGTTGTACGAATTGGCGAGTGGCCTCTTCTACATACCATCCTCTTTCATTCTTTCTCTTCTCGGGAGCATTATTATCAACATATAGGAATCAGGAGAGAGTATGAGAGTTCGAGCAAGGGTTGCCTTTACGGCGCCTGACGACAGAGCCAGAGAGCTTCTATCGAGGTATGGACTAAGATCCAAGGCGAAAGACAGCTCTGTCGTCTACATTTTTGTGGACGATGAGAACTACGAACCTTTTGTAAATGAATTGGAGCAGCAGGAATATCATCCAGTAGTGTTCAAAGAACCTGTCTTCACAAAGAAGGAGATGGAATCTGCTGAGTTCTTCGAAGTCTCGCTAGTGGCACAATGGGGATATCCTCAGCCAGAGGACGACTTCGGATACGAGAAGATATCATTTGACCAATCGACCGCCTGTCCCCTCTGCGGACAAGGAGCGACTCAGATAAAACCCTATTTCATATCTGGGTATCCAAAGTTTGGGAGGAGCGACATTACCGCGTTGTTCTGGACTTATGACCTGTTGATTGACCGGAGGCTGAAGGATCTCATCGAGGGCGCAAAGCTAACGGGTGTCGAGTTCTGGCCTCTGTTTGTGTATTCTGACAAGGGGCAAGGCAAACCAGTAGAAGGAGCTTATGAACTTTACATTACACATGAGTTGCCGCCAGCGGCACCCTCTACGGAGTTTCCCATTGTCAATAGGCTGCCAAGGGGAATGAAGCCCTGCAGATGCGGGAGACTCGGCAGGAACCTCCCCCTCCAATTCCACTATGAGCGCAGAGATTTGGATGGAGCGATGGATTTCAACAAGACTCACGAATGGCTGGGAGGTGCGCTCGGAACGACGCGTGTTGAAATCGTGAGTCGGGAGGTCTATGAGCTATTCACTCAAAACAAGATCAGGGGCGTCAAGTTCTCGGCCGTTGCAATCGAGGATTGACTGGCACTGGCACCACGAACCCATTGGGATTTGAACCCACCAAATTGACTAGCTCAACACGAAAAGGTACAAGACCGCCCATTTATCGCGTCTTTGGAAGGCAACGGAAAACCCGACCTAAAACCCTCTCTTTTTCCTTATGTGTCTTCTCGTCCGAGGATGGGGCATCTAGGGATCCCCAGTCTGCCTTCTCTGCATGGAATCCCACTTCATGATGAAATTCCCGGAATCCAGGAGTTTCTGTGCACCTGGTCCAGTGTATATGAGCCAGTCCTCCTTCCTGAAGTTCTTCCTGACCCATCTCACCAATCTCTCGAACCACTTGATGAGTTCTTGGTCCTTCTTGACCCATTGTCTGGTATTCTCGTCGAAGTGGCTGTAGAATTCAGCATATACCCTGCCTCGCGCGAACCTATCTTCGATAAGAGCGGATCTTGAAAACTCAACTACATCTGAAGCGTAGTGGTCAATGTAATAGTGATTCTGCTCGGGGATGAATTCCGTAACAACTTTGTGGGAGATATCTAGGTTCAGCAGATACAGGCTCAGCCAGAAATCGTCGGTCTCAGTTGTCGGAAGGTGGTCAAGCGGGTGGAATTCTGGTGTCATGGACCTGTAGGGAAGTATTGCCAGGTTGCAGGTGCTTCTCGCATAGTCCAGGAAAACCTTCTCGTCTTCGGTTGTTGTTGCTGTGACACATAATTCTTAACGTCCGGGGCTCATATTGTCTGGCTGAATGAGCAAAAGCTCATTCAGGATGGGATGCATTAATGGGCGGTCTCTGTCTCTTCAGGAGGGACTGGCGGAAGATAGGTATGGTGCTGGCTGGTGAACCCGCAAGGTTCTTCAAGATAGCCAAGAAGGTGGTCTGGGAAGAACCCGAACCTTGGATCTGGAAACCGAAGTACGTCGACGACGACAAACGCAGGGTCGGACGCCCTCCAGAGTTCATGGCCCGACCACTGGTCATGCTGTGCCTCTGGAGGATATACTCGGGCAAGTCCTACAGATGGATGGAGGGCTACCTCGAAGGCAACCACGAATTCAGACACGAGGTCGGCCTCGGGGACGAGTGGCCAGCATATGAGACCATACGCAGGGCCATGTTCTATCTCGACGAGTCCTATCTCAGACGCCTGAACAAACGCATCCTCGCAGAGCTAAAAAAAACATCGGCTGAAGGTGAGCGTTGATTCTACAGGCGTGGGCACGAAACTCTTCGACCGCTGGCTATCCCATCCGACCGACAGGTCGAAGGACTTCGTCAAGTTCCATGCCGCAATAGACGACAGAGGGGCGGCCCACGCGATCGCCATCACCGACGGAGCTACGAACGACACCATCGTCCTCCCGTACCTCCTCCACGACATCGACGCCCGATTGGGCGTCGTCAGAGCTGACAAGGGGTACCTCTCAAAGGACAACGTCCAGTGCGTCGAGGACTTGGGCGCTGTCCCGTTCATCAAGCCCAAGTCCTACTCCAAGATGCTGAGCTGCGGACGGCCCGCATGGAGACATATGATGTTCAGGCACAAGAAGGACCCGGACGGGTTCCTCAGGGAGTACAACCAGCAGAGGAGGGCCGAGGCGTTCTTCTCCAACATGAAGAGGCGTTTCGGCCCGTCAGTCAAGAGCCGCATCGGGACGATGCGGCGCAGGGAGGTCTGGATGAGGTGTCTGATCATGAACATCCTGGTGGTGGCAGGCGAGGAAGTTGAGAGGGAGCTGAAGGTGGCGGGCTAATTATCTGTCACAGCAGGTTGTTGTGAAGAAGTTGATCTGTCTGCCCATTGAGGTCGACCCTCAATCGCCTTTCCTCCCCTATGGGCTTTTCCCAACTCGGCGACAGAATAAGAACTAAGGAACTTTGATTATTCCTATTGCCACACGGTCTTCTTCCGGTATCTTCTTCCGGTTGAGAATGCCAACGACTGCTTCCTCTGCTCCTTTGTGGAAGGTTTCCACTGCAGCCTCCAGTTTGGGTCCAAAATAGAATTCCCTTCCCTTGAATATGAAAATGTGGCTCCTCAGATTGATCTGTCCCAGGTCTGGTTTTCCAGCAGCAGCTTCTTGCTCTATGTGTTCGAGACAATTGCGAAAATGGTTTATCTCACGGAGCAAGTCGATGTGTCTCTTCCTCAGTTCGGTAATCTCTGGTTCATTCTTGACGCTGCTTTTCATTACTCCGTTTTCAAAGGATAGTTTGAGTCTCTTCAGGGCGACCAGTAGAAAATGAAAATCGGTGAAGAGCTCGCTCATCTTCTCCGAATACAGCCTTCCTCTTGAGCCGCTAGCCTTGTTCACTTCCGGTCCTTTCAAATGGAGTTGGTTCAGAATTCCAATCTCTTCCTTCACTCGCTTGAATTGGATTCGAACTTCCACCATTGCATGGGTCATTAGTCTCAGTGACCTCATTGCGTCATTCTTCGAATACAACAGAATTGCAGCCACTGGAACCAAGCTGCTTGGCTCTTTCATTGATCTCAGCACTAGTTTGGCTGATATTTGGAGCTTGGCCTTTGCTCCCCTATGGGCTTTGGCGCCTTTTCATTACATGCGCCTCTAAAGCGTCAACTCCTTTGTCAATTGCATGCACAAGTAAGAGGGTGAAAATGGCAATCGCCAAGAAGAGCGAACCTATTCCGATGTAGAAATAGGGGTTGATAACGTCCATCGGAACATTTGGGGAAGCGGCCAGCGAGAAGGTCATGGCTAGAAATGAAAGACCCACAACTAGTAGAATCTCTGCAATCTGCCAGACCTTGTCAAGCATCCGCTTCTTGTCCTCAATAGACCATCTTCTCTCTAATGCGTGAATAAGCTCAATCTTGCATCTCGTTTCCGGGCACAAATCGGGGCCATAGAGACTCATAGGGAACACCATTTGGCAAATCGCCTTTCCTCCCCTATGGTCTTTTCCCAACTGGGCGACAGAAGTCTTGTTCTGTTTCTTGTTTAGTATTGTGTGGGCATGAAGGGGCCTGAACCTCAATATCAGCCAGATTCAGTAGTTCGTAATCACCTCCACCACGAGCCAGCAGCTGATTTCTTATCCCGCACTCTGACATCCAGTATGAACTCGTACTTCCTCTCGAGGAAACGCCTTCCCGTTGTAATATTTGTTGTACTCGACGTTCTGAGAGGACTCCTGCACGCGTTCTGCGCGAATTTAGGCGTGTGTTAGGGGGCAAGTCCTTCGAGACGGAGAAGGATGCCCTAAAGAAGCCGTTGTGTCTAGCGCCCTCGCTAAAATCATCGAGAAGGCCCTCAGAGCGAACTTCCGGCATCGCGTCTTTTTCTCGGGCGTGAGCGTGATATTAGTGTTATCGACTCCCTCGACGGACTTTCCTGATGCTTTCGAGCGACTTCCCGTGGTTTTCGAGCGGTGTTCGAGATGGATTTCGAGCGAGTTTCGAGATGGGTTTCGAGCAGTTTCAAGATGGATTTCGAGCGAGTTTCGAGCGAACTTTCACGTCATTTTCCCGTGCATCTTTCGGAGCCAGACAGTTTTCCACCCTTCGGGGTGAATAGACCGTCTCGTGCTTTCTTTGAACATGATTCTTCTTGATGCGTGTTCGTCGGCAAAAAGAAAAATACTTGCACCGTCAATGTTCAACAGATGCCTAGAGTCCTTGACATTCGAGACTTCAATCGCGCTAGAGGGGCATATGGATGGCATCGCTAAAGCCCGATCGCTTGCAACTACCATATGAGAGTCTCGGTAAGGGCTCACCCTACTTCCTAGACTTGGAGGTGAGTCGTCCAGCCTCGATATATATCCTGTGCCCTTCGCTGAAGAAGAGCACATAATCCCCCTCGCTGGCGCCAAGCATCTCCTTCACCTTCTTGGGGAGCGTTATCTGGCCCTTCGTGGTCACGCGCGCTTCCGCAATATGTGCAGGTGCCATGAACCACGGATATAAGGACTATGAACTTATATCAAGCCAATGAATCACGGAAATCGGAAAGTCTATATTCAGGGAGGAAGCTCCACTTCCTTGAGAAAAGCATGACATTTAGGAAGCCTGGGTTTGCTGCAGTGGGTCAAAGAGGATCCACAGGAATTAGAGTCACGACCGTCATCCTAGCAGGATTCGCATGTCTCTTGCTTCTGACCACAAGTGCAGGAGTGGTGTCGGCAGCACAGACCACCGTGAACTACAGCATCAGGACACAGGACCATTTTCCAGATGTTTCGCGATTGGATGTGATAGTCCAGACCGAGTGGAGCGTGCAGTATATCGCCAACGATGGATCAGGGGTGCCGGGGGCTTCTGTGTCATACCCTATCACCGCAACAGCCGGGCCAGGTTCTATCACCGTCTGGTGGTGGTACAACGGGACTCTTGTCGAGAAGAACGGTTCACAGGCCGTGCCTCATAACACTCCAATTGGTGACGAGACGAACATCCCTATACCTCTTGAAGCAGGCATCATTATCTGGATCACAATCTATGCGTCTATTGATAGCGTTGTTTCAAGCACTGGCCCCGGGTCAGTTTCTCCGTCAACTCTAAGTTGGACCGCATGGGGAACACAGACTGCACAGGTATCAGTGGATTCCGGCGCACAGAATGGCGAGACGATAGCCCTCTCGACGACCACAACATATGCTGAGACTTTGACGGTCACTTTCGAATCCACTTTTCCACCCGAGAACTTGAGCGGCTCCCCTATCAGCATGATGGGAGCGGGTGACAGCCCGCTCACGAATACGGTGACCGTGGTTGCGCCACCGATTCCGGAGTTCAGCGTATTCCTACTGGTGGCTGTCGTCACAATTCTAGCCTTGCTCCTTTGCGGTATGAAGCGAAGAAGGCTATCTGGGTAAGACAGCGGTGCCAGAGTCGCCCTTTCTCTGCCATCTCGAACAGACAGAGAGAGCAGTCTGATAGAGAGGTTCCAGGCGAACCCCGGCCGGTCCATCATTGACTTCGTTGCTTTGGCTGCTGGTCCTCTTAGGTTCGACTCCCTTCAGACCCAAACGTTCCCATCCGTGCTGGTCTCGATTGGAGGGCTTAACAGCCAAAAGCAAGATTATGTCATGAACCCATCCTGTTGACAGTGCGGTGGTTCCTATCGCATTCGGAACGGTCCTCAGAGAGAGACGGGTGTCGCTGATACTCATCACACTTGTTGTGACGTCGATTGTCTTCTCCCTGACACTAGTCCTCGTCAACCTGAGAACGGTCGTGTTTCCGACGACGACCTTCCTCGTCGTCCACACGATTCTCGAGGTGTTCACCGTCTGTGTGTCCTTCAGCATCTTCGCCGTGCGTTGGTCTTCCATGAGGCCAATTCCGGATTCCCAGAGCCTTTTCATCGGAGTGGCATTCTTCTCTGTGGCCATAATCCACGTCCTGCATTTCTTGACCTACAGTGGGATGCCAGTCTTTCTTGAATCCTATTCCGTCTCCACGCCGGTCCACTATTGGATGCTTGCCCGGCTGACGTTCGCTGTCGCATTGCTGGCCGCGGCCTTCTTGCCCAGCGATCGGACATATAGATGGGTGCCACCGCCTTTGACGCTGGTTCTCTTCACTGTCTACACGCTCTCCGCTATCCTTCTCGTGGCACTGTACTCGAGCGAGCTCCCTGCGATGATCGTTCCGGGTGAAGGGCTCACAGCAATCAAGATAGGGCTCGAATACGTGGCGATTGCGTTGATGGCCGCCGCGGTCTGCCTGTACTGGCGGATCGCCGCCCGGACCGGTGAACTGATGTACTTCCTGCTTGCGTCGGCTCTCGTACTGGGGATCTTCGAGGAGCTGTCGTTCACTCTCTACAAGAGCGTGTTCGACGCGTTCAACCTGCTCGGACATCTCTTCGGTTTTGTGAGCTTCCTGTTCATCTACCTGGCGCTCTTCAGGTCCTCAGTGAGAAGACCGTATGAGAAACTGCAGGAAGCCAAGGGGGAGGTCGAATCAAGGACCAAGGAGGCCGAGACTGCCAAGTTGAAGGCGCAAACTTATCTGGACTTCCTCAGCCACGACATCACGAACATCCTCTCTCCGATCACACTATACGGCGAGCTGATATCGAAGAATGAGAAGGCCCCGCCTGAGGTCAGGAGGTACGCTGCGAAGATACTGAGCCAGGGAGAGCTGACCGCCTCTTTCGTCACCAATCTGAGGAGGTTCACTCAAGCCGAGAGGTCCGCACCAGCGGGGTTCAAGCCCCTCGACCTGAGGAAGGCTCTTTCCGAGGCGGAGAGCGAAGTCCGGAAAAGGTATCCTGGCAAACGATTTGACATCGCTTACGCGGTGCCAGGGGCTGGTCCCATCACCACCATTGGTGCTGGCTACATCGAGGACGTCGTGGACGAGGTCTTCGACAATGCAGCAAAGCACTCGCCCGGCCACGAGGTGCGAATCGAAGTGGGAGTCGAATCCGTCGTCAAGGCAGAAGAGGGACCTTACTGGCGCATGGTGATTTCGGACCACGGTCCCGGCATCCCTGACGAGGCAAAGGTGACCCTCAGCAGCGATGTATTCGACCCAGAGAAGCGGCTCGCACGGGGGATTGCCTCGAAGCTTTCGTTCATGTCGCTCGTGGTCGAGCAGATGGGCGGGGAGATGCGCATAGTGGACAGGGTCCGTGGAGACCACACGAAGGGAACGAAGGTCGTGCTGACGCTGCCCGCCCGCGTCTGAGGGCTGTTCTGGAGCGAGGAGTCAATGCGACGCGTGGCACAATCACTGAAAGGATGATAGTGTCCTGTGAGCGCTCGGCCGATATCCCGGTCCGATACGCTTGACCACAGATCCAAAACCTCAGGCGCCGCTCATTTGCCACGAGAGGCAAGATGCTATTATGGCCGAGTCGCAATACTGGATTTGGCATGACCAGCGGATTCATCGAGATCAGGACTCCTGCGGACCTACATCAGGCCTTGACAAAGGCAAAGAAGATCGAGGAGGCATTCGAGCAAGTTCTCCATTGGCAGGGCTTCCTGACGATTAGGGACTCCGAAACGGGAAAGCTCCTCGGCAGGCTCGTCCGCGATTCCGAGACTCATGGGCGCCAGGTCGACTCGCTCATCAGAATGGTAGAACCCTTCGCACCCACCCGTCAGGAAGAACGGATTGCGCCGATAGTCATTGACGGTGACGACGAGACGCAATTCCTCCAGAAGCTCCTGGAAGCGGAGGACCTGGCCTACTATGTGTACTCCGCGATTCTTGATGCGCTGGAGCACCGCGACCTGCAGAGCATAGGGGACGAACTGAACACCAAGAAGTACCGCCAAGTGCTCGGCCAGCTGGTCTCGGCCGAGAGAGAACATCGCGAGCTTGTATCACAGCTTCTTGCAACCAAAAGCCAATCGTGAGGTCTATTCTTCCCACCCTTTGTGGGGTCTTCTTCCGGCGAGCCAGTATTGAGATTGGAGCTCTGGTCGCATCTTGTCCTCTCAATTGGTATCTCTAACCGGCCCTCTCCTCCCTCTGCTGGGCAACCTCCTCGGATTTAGTGCAGGCGAGTAACGCTTATAAGAAGACTGGTGGTTGGCTAAGGGAAAGAATGCCTGGCTACTCTCTGTCCTTTGAGAGGGCCTTCGGGTCCCGGTCAGGGGTCAGAAACTTCAGGCGACCCTTGTCCATCGAAGCGTAGCCGATTTCGCAGAAGAATTGGACGTCCTCCTGTCTGGAGGATTCGCACTCGATGATTCTTGGTGGGACGCTACAGCGAAGGCCGCGATTACCCTTTGTGCGCACACTGGGCTGCGGTCTTCGGAGCTTCGTCTCTCCAGACTCGCAGACATCGATCTGGAGCGGGTGGAGATCTGCGTCAGCTCGCCGAAAGAGATGGCGCGATGGGCGAACGGGACAGAACGGGCGCCGATAATGCCCGGCTGCGAGGACGTCATGAGAGACTACCTTGAACGAAGGCAGATTGCGCTGGCTGGAATCGGGGAGACCGATGTCTCGGCCATAAAGGCCACTGTCATCGCGATCGAGATTCCGACTAAACGATATCCTCCTAGTACTGATGCCGCCGTCGCCTTTCCCGAACGCATTCCACATGGCCCCAATCAGCCCTTTTTAGATACTCGAGGATGGCCTTGTGCGTCTTGCTATTCGGTTTTATGAGTATGCTCTTCCTACAAATGAAACAGGGAAACCAAATCTGGAACTTCTCGGATGCTTCGTAATAGCCCTTCTGGTAGGCCTCGGTTTCCGCTTCGCAATAGCCTTTCTGGTAGGCCTCGGCTTCGTTGGCGGAGGTCGTGAGCCCCTTCTTGACAAGGTCGGCATAGCTCAAACCCGGCGTTTCGTCCCTAATCTCGTCGAGTATCACCTTCAGTGACTCGGTTAGGCGGACGGTAACTTTCGGGTTCTTCTTCTCGTAGCGGATTCTTGACGGCGGAACGTGTCGGGGCATGAGTGGGAAACGAGTATGGTCTCCTATATATAGTCTCATATATGGTCTGCTATGTGGTCTCCGGTATGATGAGCGCTATGGTGTTGCGATGATGCACCATGCGCGGGCGGGAAAATGGTGATAAACCTTCAATGTCGGGGACATCCTATCGCAGGACCGTCCGAGGACGACGGCTGCATGAAAATGAGCCAGACGATCTTGTCTACTGAGAAAATGAATGAAAAATGCATGAGAAATGCACGAAAATATGACCTCGGCGGAGACCAATCGTGATCTAGGTAGAGAAAATCGCAATAGCTCCAATGACCTCCAGGAGATATTGGAAAGAGTGAGAGTAAGTTACCCATTAAGTGGGGTTGGACGACATCACCTTCCCAGGATTCGTCGGGACAGTTGTATGAGGGTGCGTATAATCGGGGATATCTGCAATCTTCTTCTGGCGAAGACTATCAGAATTGACAACCCTTTCCGCCCGAGGATCTGAGCAGCTCCCCAGTCAGCATGATGGGATCAGGCGACAACCCGATCACGAATACAGTGACCGTAGTTGCGCCGCCGATTCCCGAGTTCAGCGCGCTCCTATCAATGGCGCTCATGGCAATGCTGATTTTGCTCCTCTGCGATGTGAAGCGAAGAAGATTACATAGGTGAGACACCCGAGTCAGAATCGCCTTTCTCATCCATCTTGAACAATCCGCGAGTGCTTTTTCGATAGGGAGGTCTCGGTCCGTTCTCAATCGACCCGTGATTGCTTTCATCACCTTGCAAGTTGGCTCACCTCGGGTTCGGTTCCCTTCGGGCCCGCTACTGCGGATTCGTAGTCAGCATATGTGATCCCTGAGCCGATACCATTAGTATCCAGCCAGCATCCCAAGTTCAAACACGGCTCTCGTGAGAAGAGATTGTGGGGAAGGCGATAGGGCAGCTCTTTCTCACGTGCAAGAAAGACTTGAAAGAGCCTGGATCTAGACCTTGGACGGTCTACTTCTATCCGGTAGACTCCACGAGAAGTCAACGCACGTCAGGGTCAAAGTGCCGATCGACCTGATTGACTTCCCTTCTTCTCGGCAGAGAAATCTGTGATATTCACTCCAATTCCAATTGCTGTGCCGTTTATCGTCAGTCTTTCGTATTGCCTAGTGCGCACCAATTTCAGGTCCGTCCTGTGTTTCTCGGACCAAGATGCACTCTGAAAGTCCAAAGGCTCAGACTCATGCTTGATCTCAAACTGGGGTATTGTGTTTTGGTCAATCTGAAGTGGACCCGGCGCAGAGAATTCGATTCTTGCATCCAATTGCATCTGTAGTTCGATTGAATGTGCAAACCGAGTGGCAGCAATAGCCCGAAGTGATGGATGATCAAGAATGAAAGCCAGTGCGGAGATGTACAGGTCGACCAAGAAAGCAGTCCTTGAATGTACCTCGGGAATAATACTGTCTAGGTCTCCTCCTCCGTGTATGAGTTTGCCGCGCAACTCCGTCACCAATTTCAGGTCTCTGATTTCGCCTAGTCTTGTTCTCTCCACGAAAGCCATCAATCCCAAGGTAGAAGGTGGGCCTGCTAGAGCGCCACAATTTGGACAGGCCAGAACTGAACCACACTTGGAACACTTTCTCGTCCCAACTGCACCAATCCTCTTTGCCAGAATATACTCAAGATACTCAGCAGCGAGCCACAACAATAGGAATCTTTCGATTGGGTCCGGAGTGGCCTGGGCTCTTCTATATAACCTGAGGCTCATCACAGTTCTTAACCTGATGGAAGGCTCGGTCAGGCTAGAGATCCGATCAGCTATTTCCTTGATTGCATCTGAGTCGGTGGTGAGGGATGGAACCTTGGTTACGTCGAGCTGTTCGCATTGAACCAGCCGATGCGAACTAATGTCGTCATCCGTCGTAAAAGCCAGGAAAAAACTCGGGTGTGAGGCGGCCACTCCTGTTAGAAGTGAGACCAGTGCCGAAATATATTCAACGTCTTGCCTGGACATCTGAATTGCTGACTCGATGCTCTCTGACCTAAGGGAACTTACGTAGGCAATCCCAGCTTTCTTGGGAGAGCTCCCCGGTCCGCTAGGAATCATGTTTCCAATGCTTGTTAGCCGAGTACGGTTTCCGCCACTCATATCCATAACGATAGGTTTGCTGAGTAATGCGGCGGGAATCTGGTGGTGTATAACGGTGTATCTGTTTGTCACGATTGCTCCTCCTGTGCATGTTCGAGAACCGAACTAAGAATGACTAATCTCCGTCTCCTATATGCAATCATTGGATCTATGCGACTCAAATTCGCCTTGCTGACATTGGGCAACTCGTAGTCTTCTTTCTAGGATCGGGAAGCGTCCCCACCTCAACGAAAAAACTGATGTCCTCCGGCCAGCGTGGGCCAACTTCACCGATGTTACAAAGCCGATGAAGGCGCGTAGAATATGGTGTACTGCACAGTGCTTTTGGCTGAGAGATTGCCTTTGAAGCATCACCCCAGCAAGGGACAGCTTGTCCTTCAAAATCCCTACCACAACCGATGGGAATGTACAAATCGCGAATCCTTTATGGAGGCGTTCCTTCTGTCGACAAGATAGTAGAGATCGTTTCCAAGGGAGCCAAAGGACTCTTACGCATGAGGAAAGGAGTTTAGCTCGGTGCAATAATCCTCTGATCGGAAAAGAGCCAGGCTTTCGAGTGTGCACACGGCTTCAGTAAAAAGAGACCAAAGGGAAAGACAGACGACATAGAAAGTGAGAATAGCGGCTATTCGTTGTCATCAGAGAAGGCCTTATTCGGATCCAACGTCATCAGGAGATTGACCTCAAGATGAAAGAAGACGAAGAACTCAACAAGACATTCGCTCGAGTCTACAGCCTCATCGGCAATGGTGAATATCAGGCTGCCTTTGATTGCTTGCGTAATCTGAAAATACCAAAGGCCAGGGACATTCTTGTCGACATTAATATCGCGGGTTTCTTGATAGACATCGGATACGGACTGAAGGACCCTAAAATCGTAGAAACAGGACTCTCAAAAGCAAAGAGAATGCTGAGAAAAGCCACCTCTCCATCTCTCGAAGGACATCTTCTGTATGACATCGCAAATGCGTACTATGCGCTCTTCCGGATCAAATATGAGGGACATACGCATCCGCCTATTCCTTATGTGGACGAGCTTCTGCAAGGAGACAAGTCTTTTCTAAGAAAAGCGATTGAAAAAGAAAGGTATCTTGAAGAAGACCTCAAGAAGAGACTCTGGACCAACTATGGAAATTGTCTCGATAGTCTGAATCGCAGTGCTGAGGCAATCTATGCATATGACAAGGTAATGGAATTGGATCCTCAAGATCCGATGGCATTGGGAAACAAAGCAATCGCTCTTATGAAATTTGCCGATATCTCAGGTGCATATCGAATTGCAGCATACATCAAGTCACATCAAATGCTCAAAAGAGCTATTTCATTCAAGGATGAGATAACTAACAAAGCTGACGTCTCAGCTGTCGTGGACTTTTCAAGAGCAATCGAGACTATCGAAGAAAGGGTTCACGATAAGAACATTCTTCGACTAAACATCAGACACGACAGATTCGAAACCACGGGAATGACGGATTTTGAGAGAGCATACATTGATTTCTGCACTGCCAATCGGCTGTTTCTCAATCTTCACATCCACGAGGAAGAGTGTGAGCCATCTGTCGTTGATTCAATATTCATTAGCCCTATAAGAGCACCTGAGGCTTCCGATGAAGTCTGGGAGTTGATAAAGTATCTCAATCAGGTGAAAGAAGACTTCGCAGTGGCCAGATTGCTGCTCTTTCAATCCCAGTTCAAGAGGGACGATCTCATTCGCATTAGCAGAAGGACAACGTTTGTGAATGCACCAATCGATGGCGCATTCAATCTATACATAGGACTACTCAAAGCCGCTTTCAAAGAGGTTTATGGAATTCTGGACAAAATCGCAGTATTCATGAATAAGTACTACAATATTGGACTGGATGAAAAATGCATTTGCTTCGATTCTTTCAACTCCTCAGAATCGATATGGAGAAACGACCGCCACGAGATTCGAGAAGAGATCTCGGGATCGACCAATCCAAGTCTCTACGCACTATATGACATTGCCTTAGATTTCAACTCGAGAGATTATGAAAGATATAGACAAATCAGGAATTCTTTGGTACATCGAAAACTAGTAGTCCTTCTACCTGATGCTTCTTCCGACAATGGAGTTGATCATGATGAGAGAATCTCATACGATGTTCTTGTTGCTCGTACGATTGGGCTCTTTCAAATAGTGAGATCTGCAATAATCTATCTTGTGAATGGAGTTCAGTTCGAGGAATTGAGAGACTCTAAACACTTCACTCGCAAAATCGTTCCGGTGCAATTCGATACAGAGCAGACTTTTCCGTTCGATGACTAACAGACAAGACTCAATTGTCATATTCTGGATTTGGTGTCAGCCTGCATTCAGATATTGAGAAGCTGCTACCTTGAGATACGATTCGGGCTGGCCTAGTGCTTCCTCTTCTCGATGTGAGAAATCAGGCTCCTATCCCGCTCGATTAGGTCATCTATGTAAGGACATCGACTCTTGCTAGATGACTGACTAGAAGCCTCTTCTGCCTGTCGTTCTCTTTCATTCTTCTCCCGATTACGTTAATGCCTTCGGCTTGAATATCTTCTTTCTCTTCCCTCTGTCGCATTCATGCAAGTATGCTAGGACCTGCCCTAATGCCGTTGACAAGTCTACATTTATATTGGTCCTGTTTCTGGTTCTCATGTCGAAAAGATTAGTATTCGGTCCCTTGAGTTCAACCAAGTCGAGGAAACCATCATTCCTTCTTAACATCGAGTTCGAACTTGTTGCTGCCGGGTGGGAAATTCACCTTACTCTCAATCAAATGATACTCGATTCCGGCGAATTCCAAGAGACGTTTTCGATTGAAGTAAGACCGTCGCACAAGGGGTACCGTGCCACCAAAATCGTCTTAATCGCACCGAATGCTATCTTTCTGAGGTATTCCTCGAGAAGGCGGTTCACGAATGAAGTGCAAGAGAAAGGGATGTGGAAGGGAGTCAGTCACACGAGGCTACTGCGACATGCATTACAGGAGGTGGTTGAAGCAAGGGGTCACGGGTCCATCAATGGCCACCGTCAGGAAACTGACAAATACGGAAGACAAAGAGATGATTCGCCTCTACAAGATGTATTCGAGCACGAGGAAGGTCGCGGACAGGCTCGGGATCAACCCGGAGACAGTTCGTAGGCATCTGATGGACCTTGGCGTGGAGTTGGTCCCACCTGGATCTGGGACAGCATTTTACGTGAATGAGCGCTTCTTTGACAAGTGGTCTCCCGAGATGGCCTGGTGTCTTGGCCTTCTGTGGACAGATGGCCACATATCGAAGGATGGATCGGTCGACCTGACATCCAAGGACAGGGAAATGCTTGTGAAGTTCAGGAAACTGGTATCTGGCGAGCAGAGAATAACCAAGTGCAAGGACAAAAGGAACGACTACACTTGGTACAGGTTCCGGTTTGGATCCGTGAACATCGCTGCGAGATTGCATAAGATTGGCATCAAGACCAGTAAGAGCCGGACCGTCCGGCTCCCGAAGATTCCGCAGAAGTATCTTAGCCATTTCGTTCGGGGAGCGTTCGACGGCGATGGATCGGTGTACTGGGTGAAACGGGATAAGGTTCCTCAAGTGTCCTTCGCAACGAGACCAGAGGGAAGGAAGAATGACTTGGTCAAGGTTCTAGGGCAGAGAGGATACTGCGCCCATTCCTCGTTCGGCACGAAATTGGATCATAAGGGACGTGGCCCTTCCAAGGTGATTGGGCACTGTTGGAAGGTGACAATCAACAGGCTCGACGACATCGGGAGATTCAATGCCTGGATCTATCGGGGCTCTTCGAAAGACACGAGGCTTGAGCGAAAGCATCGGACCTTCGAGAGACTGATCAACCGGTATCTGAACAAGTAGGGCTTTTGGATTCGGGCAACCCGAACCCATGTAATCCGGAGGTTTTCACATTGAAGACCGTGTCGGCAATCACAAGTCCATGCGGGGCTAGATGGGCAACATCTTGATGATGAACAAGCCATCGGAAGCTACTGCTCGTCTTTCACTCCCTGTGTTCCTTTCTCAGAAGAACACAACAAGGATAGCCACCACCAAAACGGAAACGCCGAAGAACAATACGGTCTGTACGTCAATTTTCTTGATGCCAGCGATCCAGTCAAAGAACCCAAAGAAAGCCTCCCGCAGAGTTCGCCATCTGAACGAAGCAGTAATCAGAGTCGCGAAGAAGAATGCAATCGAGGCGTTCACAAGACCTTCGACAATGCCACTTGGTGGATTCCTAACAATGGAATAAACGTAGAAGGAGATGTATACGGACAGCCACACTCCTAGCAAGGCCGCACGATGTGCTTTCCATGTCTGGTCGACATGCTTCTCCTTGCTGACCTCATGTGAAGCTATCGCTGCCCCCTCCTGGAAGATGTTTCTGAGATCATCGAACATCTGTTGGTTGTACTTCGGATTCTTCTCTTTCTCCAGCGGTTCGAGCACTTCCAGAAGAAAGGATACCTGGTCTAGAGTGGTCAGCTTCCTCACGAATTCTCCTCTTGCCAGACAAGAATCATACAGACGCCAGATGTGGTAGAAGTGATGTGTGCATATTCTCCGTGCGTTGTCTAACTCTTCTCCTTTTGATGATTTCTTGCTCAGTTCGTCCTTGAACTTCGCAGCAAAGACTTGACCGTGGGCCTCCTTCCATTCTGCTAGTTCTGTCATTGCATCAAACATGTCTGGGGAACTATGTGAGCGAACAACACTTGACAGAATCGAAGCCCGAATATCTCTTCTCATGAGACTTGCTGTGAGAAGTGATGCAACTGCTGCAACAGCTGCAATGAAAATGCCCACTATCGCCCATTCTTCCATAGACAATCCCAATGCCATATTCCTCGTCTTCCTGAGCCGCGTTCTACGATATGGTCTTTTCCCAATCGAGCAATAGGCTGGACGCGGAGTGTGACCGCCAAGGTTCCTAGATCCCGCCTTTGAACTACCGCCATGATCTCCAAACGCCATAAGCGGAAAAGACTAGTCCCCACATTACGGCTGCGAAACTTGCCACGACAAGCACCCATACAATCGAATCGTTTTCAGGTTGGAATATCCCTGAGACCAAGATAGCCAATGTGAACACAGCCGCGCCAATACCAAGTACAGTCAGTCCAGACTCTATCCACTTCATTCGTTCCTTCCGGCAATCTTCGATTTCCCACCTTTCGTTCAGTTTGCTCTCAAGATCGTCGATTCTCGCCACTATTCGTGCTATGATGACTTCCGTTGCCGAGTCTGGTTGGGATTCGTTCATGAGAAATCGCCTGCTTGCATAGAATCGACCTTCATTCCCTATCGTCTTTTGCACGGACTTCCGTTCGCCTTTCCTTCCTCTATGTGGAAGAGGCACTCACCGATGTTCTGAATCGCTCTTCATTCTCTTTTTGTTTTGCCTCCTGTTGTCGATCTGATTGGGTTTGGCGGACAAGCCTCTATTCGCGGTTTTCCCGCACTATGGCAGCTTCGTCCATTGTCAGGGATCTGCCCCAATCCCCCCTTGAATACTCTCTCCTCAAGAGCAATGGAGCAGCCGTTCTCAGAGAATGATTATATAATGGGTTGGGTCCATTAACCAAAGATGCGTCTGCGTCGGTTTCACATTGAGAACTTCCGATCCACTGAAGACTCGGGTGAAGTTGAAATTGGAGATATCGCGGTCCTAGTTGGCAAGAATGAGAGTGGAAAGACATCCATTCTGAAAGCCCTCGAGAAACTTGACGTGGGCAAAGAGCTTTCTTTTGATGAGTTACGCGAATTTCCCCGAAAACGGTATCACGAATTTCGCAAGGACCTGGCGTATCCGGTTGTGAACGCAAGGTTCGAACTCAACGACAAGGATCGCCTCATTCTCAAGGATGCTAGCCCTGACTTGGCTGAGACTACCTATGTTACGGTTTCTCTGGACTTTGGGGGAAAAAGATCAATTCGGTTTGAGCCCAAGATGCCTCATCCAATCAGAATTGAGGACTGTCCAGACGAAAAGGCACAAATCGATAAGGCGCTTTCCGCTCTTCTCGCTGTCACCGGGAACCCCGACATCGATCCCATCAAGGACCAAGTCAAGAAGATAGTTGAGGACCTAGTCGGTTCAGTCTCCAAAGAATTGGACACGGAATACGATGCTGCAATAGCCAAAGCGAACTCAGCAACCAACAGACTAGCAACCCTCGACACAAATCCTCAAAGAAAACAATATCTTTCTCAGATAATCAAAGCCATCGAAAGCTTCCTTTTGCGCATGACGGTCGCTGACCGGGCTGTCACGCAGATCATGCCCCGATTCGTATATTTCGACGTTTACCAGGAGCTTGAGAACCGCGTTCAGCTTCCAGCTTTTCTTCAGCGCATGAAGCAAGGGGCGATGACAAGAGAAGATCGTACTGCTGATACCTTATTCAAACTTGTAGGCCTCGATATCGAGCGACTTGTCAGTCTCAATCGCACAGATCAGAAAGACTTGCATGACATTGAAAGAGACAAAGACATAAGGGCATTGCTTGTAAACCGAGCATCGATCGGATTGACGGGTCATCTAGTTGACATCTGGAAGCAAAGAAAGAGTCGTGTTGAATTCAGCTTGGACGGGGACTATCTTCGACTTTGGGTCGTTGATGAAAAAGACCAATCAAGGTTAGAGTATGAAGAGCAGAGCAAGGGGTTTCACTGGTTTTTCTCCTTCTACGTAATCTTCAATGTTGAAGCCGATCGAGGTCATAAAGACGCTATTCTGTTGCTTGACGAGCCAGGACTTCATCTTCATCCTGGAGCTCAAGAAGAGATGATCAAGATACTCAGAGAACTCTCAGAGCGAAACCAGATCATCTATACAACGCATTCTCCGTTCATGATTGATATGGACCACTTAGAAACTGTCCGGCTAACCGTCTTGGAGGAAGGATCCGGGACCCGGGTCTTAGACGTAGGCCAAACAGTTGACCCCGACACCCTGTTTCCGATTCAAGCAGCAATAGGATATTCCCTGTCTCAATCTCTTTTTGTTGGCAAGCGAAACTTGGTTGTGGAGGGCGTTACGGATTTTTGGTTATTGTCTTCAGTCGCGAACCTACTGAGGCAAGCGAATCTCCCTTCACTTGACCAAGACATAGTCATTACCCCAGCCGGAGGTGCTAGAAAAGTCACCTATCTGTCTTCTCTAATGACAGGGCAGAAATTGAAGATAGGCGTTCTTTTGGACTCAGACCCTCAAGGGAGGTCGACAAGGGAGCAATTGATAAAATCAAAACTTGTCAAAGAAAAATATACTGTACTCCTAGAGGAAGTCCTCGGCAATGGATGCGAATGTGAGATGGAAGATCTGCTGACAGAAGAATTCTATGTCAGGGCTGTGAACGAAGCATATAGCAAAGAACTCGCTGGCAATCCTTTGAAGATCCCGTTGCGAGAAGGAATGCTTCGTGTGACTCAAAGGGTTGAAAAGGCAATGGAAGAGCGAGGAATCCAGTTCAACAAAACCAGACCCGCTCGACATCTCCTAGATTTCTTTGGCAAGGCTTTGGCAAAGGACCTGCCGCCGAAGCTTATTGATAACTTTGCAAGGCTTTTCAATCTGATAAATGAGAGGGTGCCCAAGTAGAGTCTCTAATGACAATGTCTGAGTGTAAGAGGCTGCTGGTGTTCATCCGCCTTTAGATCTCCCTTCATCGGTTTGCCAATTTCACTAGGGCCCTGATCAATGAGCCTTGACATTCGGACCTCGGTGACATGAAATAAGCCGCCAGAGAACGCGAGTAGGCAGCAACTACATCTTTGACCAGGAATCCCGGCAGAAATAGAGCGACACGAGGTCCCTCATATGTCCGTCAGGCATTCCTGCGCCATTCAAGAAACTTCGTGCGATCTTGAATTTGTTGTACTCCCTCTCCGTTAGCCGCTCAGCCCCGCCATTCTCGAAGAATCTCATTGTAGGTTTCTCGGCTTGCTGGACGGTCACATCTTCCCTCGATCCCTTGACCGGCATCCATGCTTTCCTGCCGTCTTCGAGAGTCACGAGCTTCCAGTTCTTCAGTTCGTCGGTGCGTCCAGTTTGCAATAGGTAGCCAACTATATACGTGTTCCACATTTCCCCCAAGATCTTCCGGATTTGTGCCATTTCGCTATCGGAATCATCTTTCTCATTTGAGTTGCTTTTGACCCACCTGACGTATTTTCGCCCTTTCGGAGTCAGCGAGTAGACAAAGACCCGCCTGCCATCGTATTTCTCTTTGCGCCGATGGACAAGTCCCATCTTGTGCAAACGGCCAAAATCCATCTGCACGTGATTGAGGTTCTTCTGGTCGAGTTCGTAATGGCAATATGTGTATTCTTTCACACTGATTGACCGACCCAGTTCTCGTTCGATCAATCTGTTCAGACTCAGTAGTCTATCTCTGAATTTCATGAAGATATTCTCTCGCAGAATTCCTAGGCTGTTTTCACATATTAGTGTTTTTTGCCCCTCATTCCTCACAACCATTTCTCGATTGGGATTCTTTCAGCACCGTTGATTCAAATCCTGTTCCATGCATCCACTCCAAAGCCTCCTCCAGGCCTTCTTTTCGATACATCGGGTATTCATGAAAACAAAACTAATGGCAACAGTTTGATACACTATTCAACAAATCATAGAAGTTATTAGTACAAGACCGTCCAATTCGGAGACGTGGAATCCAGACTTCCTAGTTTACCAGTCAAGAATCATGGTCTTTTCTCGAACCACTATCTTCAACATATCCTGCCAACTTCACCCGAATGGTCTTCCAACGAGCATGAGGGTGTCTTCGGAATCATTCTTGAAATCTTCGAACGAGAGAAGGCATTTCTGAAACCTAATTTGAGGGAGTCGCAGCTTGAGAATCATTTCTTTCGTCCAGTATTCGGAGCACTTGGGTTTACTCTTGAGGTACAGGCTGACGTACCAGCCAGTGCTGATTTTCCTGATTATGCACTGTTCAAGGACCGGGGTGACTTGGATGATGCTCACCGCAATAAGGGAACGCGAGACTTCTACAATAAGGCTCTCGCGGTTGGAGAAGTCAAGAAATGGGATACTGAACTTGATAGACTTGGAAGAGATCGGCATGACAAGCGAAGGAATCCGAGCTTCCAGATATGGCTCTATCTTCAAGAGACGACGCCCCTGTGGGGCATCCTCTCAAACGGTCGAAAATGGCGACTCTATCATAAAGACAGTCTACTTGATTCCTATTATGAAGTCGATCTGGTCAGAATTCTTGAAACTGTAGACGTTGAGGCGTTCCGCAATTTCTACTACTTCTTCAGGAAGGAGGCTTTCATACCATGCCCCGACGGATTGACGTTCCTCAACAGGGTGCTTAGAGGTTCAGAGACATATGCTCATGAAGTTGGAGAAAACCTCAAGGAGAATGTGTATAAGGCGCTCCGTATACTGGCTCAAGGCTTTTTCAATTGGAATGACAACGGACTCGATACAAGGAATGAAGCGCATATGCAGCTTGTCCAAGACAATGTCATGCGACTTCTCTACCGTCTTCTGTTCATACTCTACGCGGAAGGAAGAGGGTTGCTCAGCACACCGTCATATCTAGAATCCGACTACAGCATCCACAAACTCAAGCACGAGATTGCTGAGAAGAGAGATGCTGGCTATCCAGTATTACCAACTGGTAGCTCATACTGGACACGCCTGAGAGACCTCTTCGGGTTGATAGATCTCGGTAGCGAAGCACTTGGAATTTCCCGTGATTCGTTCTACGTTCCTCCTTACAATGGCGGCCTTTTTGACCGAGGCCAGAACGAATTCCTTGAACGCCACGTAATCGGAGACTATGCTCTTGCAGAGGCCATCGACTTATTGGCTCGGGCTCCTTCAAACGGAGGTCCGCTCGGATTCGTGGATTACTCTACTCTGGGAATAAGGCATCTCGGGAGTATCTACGAAGGTCTGCTCGAATATCGTCTGCGTATTGCTGCTCAACCAATGGTTGCTGTCGGCACGAAGTTGAGATGGACGGATTACCAAGAACTTGCCAGTCAACGCAAGAAAACGCTCTCTTTCGAAGAGTTGCCCTCGGAGAACCGTGCAGGAGCGGGCGACCTCTATCTCACAACTGAGAGCAACACGCGCAAGGCAACTGGTTCCTACTATACGCCTGAGTCAATTGTGAAGTATATTGTCGAACACACGCTTGGTCCAATACTGGATGAGAAATGGAAAAAGGCATCGGAGACCGGAGAAAGGCTGAAGGATGCCACGCTCTCAGTCCGAGTTCTCGATCCAGCTATGGGATCGGGACATTTCCTGGTGGGTGCAACGGAATTTCTCGCTGCTAGACTCCTTAGAGCGATCGAGATAGATGTTGAGAAAGGGTGGCTCGCTGACGAAGAGGTGGCTCACTGCACGCCGGATTGGGCAAAGCGAGAAGTCATCGCCCATTGCATATACGGTGTCGATTTGAATGAACTTGCGGTCGAGCTAGCCAAGGTCAGCCTGTGGCTAGCCACAATCAGCAAAGAGAAGCCACTATCCTTTTTGGATCATCATCTCAAGTGTGGGAATAGTCTGATAGGCTCGAGAATCGTAGATCTCGCGTGGCTGCCTCACGAACGCCCAAAAAATGCGGCGGGACATTATGACAAGCCCTTCGGTCTTGTGGAGAAGATCATCACCAGACTAAGCGAATTGGATTCGATATCGGATGAAACAATAGATGATGTGAAGCGGAAAGCAAAGCTGTTCCACCAGCTAGTGGAATCGGATGAGTATCTCCGCATAAAGGCTCTTGCGGATGTTCATACGGGACTAGATTTCATCAAGGCTGATTTCGAGAGTATCAGGAAAGGATACATGGACCTCGTCAACGAGGCTTACTACGGGAACAGGGAGCAATGGCTTAGAAGATTCGGAACTAGCTGGGCTCAAGAGGCTGAAGAACGAGGAAAGCAAATGCATTTCTTCCATTGGGAACTCGAATTCCCAGATGTCTTCTTTGAGGATGGAGCCGTTAAGGAAAGAAAAGGCTTCGATGCAGTAGTAGGAAACCCGCCATATGTGAGAATATATCGTGGACGTATTTCCGAAGAGGATGCGGCATATTACACGAGAGTCTTCGAAGCCGCCCATATGAAGTTCGATTTGTACCTTTTGTTCGTGGAGATGGGGTTGAATATTCTGGCACCTGGCGGTCGCTTCAGCATGATAATTCCAGACAAATGGATGAGCTCCCCGTATGGCGAGCCACTAAGGAAGAAGATCTTGAAGCTGCGTTTCGAGAGTCTTCTTGATCTCAGGGGAACGCGCGTGTTTGAAGGAGTTGCTGTGGACAATGTCATACCCATTGTCTCCAAGAACGAGGCGAGAGAAGAGGACACGGTCGACATTCTGCTGAGCCAAGCTAGTCCTTCGGGTCTAGTGGAGGTGTTTTCAACCGCTCGCATCAAACAGAGTGATTTCAGAGAGCTTGACGGATCTCAAATCAGAACGGAGATGTCTGGTTCATCGGACAGTCTCCTGAGGAAGATCCGAGCAAAGTCGATTCCACTTGGGAAGATATGCTATGCTAATTGGGGGCTGCGAACGGGCACCAAAGAGAAGACCCTTCAGATGATTAGTAACCGCAAAGAGGGCCCGACGTACAAGCCTTTGATTCGTGGCGACGATATTGATGACAGGTATAGCATAGCTGAACCAACCCAGTTTATCGACTATGACGTCTCCAGACTCTACAACGCGATGTTCCCCGAACTCTTTGAGAATCCGAAGATTTTTTTCAGAAAGATCAGCGGAGAACGAGGCTTGATGGCGGTAATTGATGAGGGGGGCAATTACGGTTTCTCAACGGTTATCGTCGCTATTCGTCACACCTGTCTCGAGGGGATCAAGCGGACTAAGGTCATACCACCTACGCCAGAGTCCAGAGAGTATGAGAACTTGCGCTACCTCCTTGCTCTGGTGAACTCGAAGCTGCTGAGATGGTACTACGATACGCTTCTCTCGGACAAACTCAGTGTCGTTCCGAATCACGTCAAAGAACTGCCCATAAGGAAGATTGTGTTCTCCACCCCCGAATCTCGATGTTCTAAGCTTGTCGACGAAGGCAAGAGAATGTATGAAGCTTATCTGGACGATCGCAGCTTTGAGAGGTGGAACGATTTCCTCCAGGAGAGGCTCTCCGCCACGCCTGAGGAAAGCGACATCGTCTACATGCTTCTCGATTACCTGGCCGATTGCTTGTTGAAGATGCACAAGGAGAAGCACAAGGCTGTCAGGAATTTCTTGGAGTGGGTCGGCTCGCCAATTGGTCTTGGCGTATCTCTGAGGACTCTTGCTAACAGGGGCAGATTCGAGGAGTTCTATAAGCAGCCAATGTTGGGTACCACTGATGATTGCGAAGAGCTTGAGCGGGTGTTTGCTCGGAACAAGGTAAAGATTGACGGAGATCAGCTGGTGAGATTTAGGGCAGAATATGAGAAGGCTGCGAGAACCTTGACTCCTCTTCTTCAACGAGCAGCCGCAACGGATGCGCTCATTGATTTCATTACCTACATGTTGTACGGTCTCAGTCAGGATGAGATTGCACTGGTTGAGAAGTGTCAGGCCAATACTGTGTAAAGACCACTTTCATACACGTAGAAACTAGGCAAATGCCGCTCCTCGCTCTAAGCCAGGCTCTCAGGTTCATATGCGATAGCATGCACGCGGCTGATCGTCAGGAACGTCCCCAGGGAGGAAAGGCGATTGAGTACATAGACAAACGGGGAATGAAAGAGACTGGATGGGAATCGTTAACTAGAATGAGGATGGTGCACATGAGGATGACGAGTGCGACAGCGATGGACTATGGGCAGTTTTACGATCTTGAGTCGTACCTTTTCAAGACCGTCAGTGATAAGTTCCGAGAACAGGGATTCCTCTGCGCCTTCGACTTCTTCTGCATCATCATCTGGAAGGCCAACCGCGCCAAGAGTAAGATCGCCCAGAAGATAATGGACATCTCCTCAGACAGTCTCAGCGGAGGGAGCCTCGAAGAACGGGTCCATTACCTGACGAAGACCCTCTCCGAGAGACAGACACCGAAGGACAGATTGCGTTATCTCTTAAATGACTTGAAGTTCCGACTCCCCATGGCGTCGGCGATTCTCACGGTCCTCTACCCAGACGAGTTCACCATCTATGATGTGAGAGTCTGCAACCAACTGTCGGGGAAGGAGAGACACCTTCGACTCGTCAATAGATCGGATTTTGAGGAAGTCTGGGAAGGTTACATGGCCTTCAAGAAAGCAGTTGAAGACGCTGTTCCCCACGTGTCAGGCCTCAGGGACAAGGACAGGTACCTCTGGGGCAAGTCTTTCTATGAGCAATTGTCCACGGACATACGGAATGAATTCAAGATCTCCAAGTCGGTGTGACGGGGCCTCGGAAAAGCCCCGGTAGCGAAATGACTTGGGGAGCCCCAACATGCATTAAGGAATGTCTATCTAGAGGCACACCAATTGACTTTGTTGAATAGGAGGGGACCAGATGGAGAAAATCCAGTTCAAGAACGCTTTCTTCATCAAGCTCGGAAGAGAAGGGGAATGGGAAGAATCGAGCATCAAAGAGGGAAAAGTGCGCATCGGATGGCACGAAATCAGTCTCCGGACTATTAACAAGGGCGATTGGGATGGAATCACGGCCCGCCTCAGGAAAAGTTACGGGAACAAAGGTGTCGGAACTCGAGATGCCAACGCACTGCGAACCATCGCGGAATCGACTTCAGAAGACATATGGATCACTTTCCATGCATCAAAGCTCTGGTGGTGTCGACTAAGGGATGGAAAGGTCAAAGATGATAGTATTTCCAAACACCGTGTTGTCCTGGGCAAATGGAATGATCAGAATATCAATGGGAGAACGCTCTATGTTTACGACATACCGGGCAGTCTGTCCAAGGTCCGTGCATTCCGAGCCACTGTCTGCAGAGTTGAACCAGCTGATGATTTGAGACGCGTGATCAATTCCGAGCAAAGCAGAGTGTACCATAACGTCCAGCTGGCGAAGGATGCTCTAGCAAGACGGCTTGAATCGGCGATATCTAGGTTGCATTGGAAGGACTTTGAGATTCTTGTAGATCTCATTTTCAGCAGATCGAACCTCAAGAGAACCGGAGGGGTTGGAAAAGCAAAGGACTATTCGGATATCGAATTGGAGGATCAAATCACGGGAGATTGATATTTGATTCAAGTCAAGTCTCAAGCTTCTTTGAGGGATTTCAGGGACTACGCAGATGATTTTCCATCTGGTCAATTCAGAAGGCTCTACTTCATCGTACATTCGCCAGATAAGTCCCTTGAGAGCTATGACGGCACAGAATACGACGAGGTTGAGTTGATCCTTCCGAATAGGATTTCCATGATGGTGGCTGACTGTGGGCTTGTCAACTGGGTTCTGGACAAGGTAAGATGACTTGCGGAAGTCCAACTCTGGGCAAACGCTGACTTCCTGCCATGATGTCCGCTCCGATAGACTTCTCTTGATCATTGTACATTATAGGCCATTTACTCATGATTCGCGTCTCCGGCACTCGTTCCTTTGTCGGAGATACCTGTTCGTCATCTTGAGTATCTTCGTTTCCGTCCTGTCAATCAACTCATCGTATTCTTGTCCAAATACCAGATAGATTTTCTTTCCTGCCTTGACCTCTTCACTCAGTATTTTCGAGAGCTTTCTGACAATATTCTTTGCTTTCTTCCCCGGCGGACTGTTTTCAGAAGACCTTATTCCCAGAATTACTGTTGCATTGTTGAGACTGAACTTCTCTCCGCGCATCTGTCGACGTACGCTCAGATAATCTGCCATATAGATATTGAAGAGGTCTCCAATTATCTTCTTCGGGTCAGCTTTTTCCTCCTCAATCTCACAAACCAGAAATGCTCTTTGCGGTCTTTTCAAATCAATGACTGCGATGTCTACATGGGAAAGAGTGGTAGCGCTTGAGTATGTTCTTCCAAGATAGGGGACTGCTATTCCCTTAGACTTTGATCCGTGATCTGCCGCCAGAAAGAGACTGTTAGCCTCGAAAACCGGTTCATCCGATAGTCTATCACCGAGTTTGCCGGTATACTCACCATGTTTTTTCGGTTCCATTTCCATGATTGAGGACATCTATGGAGCAATCCATGAACCTTTCCATTCTGATTCCGTCATCAATGTTCTCATTTACTTGTAAGCCTCAGGAGAATTGGAGGATACTTCTTCTTAGCGTACGCGAAAACCAATGAAGATTCAAAATGGCAAGAGGCTCTCGAGGGGCGACATCGTCGAGATTGAATGGCTCGACAAGCACCCAACCGACAGGCTTACGCACCTCGAGATCGAAGATCTCGTCTCGCCAATCCACAACGCTTTTTCCTGCGACATCGACAATCGTGAAATGATTTGCGACCCGGACTCAAGCGATGTAGTGATATCGCGACACAAATAACTATAATGGATAGAGCGGCATGCTAGACAAATGCTCTCTCCAGCCGAGATATCAGCCCTTTACGAGGGATTCAGGACTAAGCACGAAGCTGTATCAGATTTGGTGAGGCCCAGCTTTCTGCCTCATGTCGATCATGCCGTATTTGGTAATCTTGAGAACGGAGACTTGTATGGCTGGATTCCTTCCTCTCAGTGCGTGACAATCCTCTTGTGTGAGGCGCCTCCATGGAAGTACCAAACAGAGCGAAAAGGCCCCTATTTCTACTCTGATGAAAGTGGAAGAGGACAGAGTCCCAGTTCGATGATTTTCAAAGGACTGGGTATTCGGGCGGAGAACAAACTCCACGGACTGCACAACTTCAAAGGAGCGGGGTACCTTCTCCTTGACTCCATCAAATGCCCAATCAAGAGCAAGCTGACTCGTCGTACACACAGCGCTGAGTTGGAGGACCTCGTAAACATCTCGCGGAAGATCGTCAAGAATGAGTTCGAGGAGCTAGTCGCCCACGGCAAGCAACTTAGGTGCGTCGTTGCGTCAGGCAATACAGCCTTGAAGCTAATGGATGATTTCTGCGACAAGAACGGTGGGCTCCCAATTGGCGATCTGAGGAATTGGATGGCAAAATGGCCTGAAGGCAAGGTCGTAATGTCACACTACGCCCCTGTCCTTCCCTGGTTCCTGCCTTCAGGAAGGAACCCACTAGCAGGACGGAGTTTCGACGGTGGACGGCTTAAGAAAGCCATCGATCACTGCCTTGATCAGTGAGAGTCCATTCGATGTATCGTTTAGACTCTTGAGTCAGATGTGGCACTACACCAGAATTCTAGATCGCCGAAAGGAATGACGTTTCGTGGGACCTGGAGTTCAGCTCGGTGCAATAATCCTCTGATTGACGCCTCATTTGCCCCTTAAGGACTTCCTGTTCTGGCACTCATCCCATGATGAAGGAGGCGTAGCCACTTACTCTTTAAATGCGTTTCGGGAATCCTCTATATGACCAGCAGCCTATACATACACGGGAGGAATGAGTTCATGTACTGCTCCAATTGTGGGAATGTTATTCCAGACAACGCAAAGTTCTGCAGCAAATGCGGCGTCTCCGTTGCTGGCCAAGGATCGCCGCTTCCCTCCTATGCCCAGACATCAACTTCGTTCCCTCCGCCTGGAGAGTATCAGCCTCCTGGCCGGATCCAGAGTAGACGTGGCGGCGCCGGGAAGGCGATCGTCATAGTCGCTGTTGTAGTCGTGGCTTTGTTGATCGTTGTCGTCGTTGCTATGAGCCTCTCCTCCATAACTGGGTCAAGCGCAACTATCACCGTCACTATTCATTCGACCCACGCTCTGAACACAGTCAGCTACAGTCTGTACGTTGATGGCTCCTTGAAGGCCTCTGGTTCCGTATCTGCGCTAGCAACGGTTACAAAGACAATCACTCATCACTGGGAATCCAGCGACGGCGAGACAGTGGTGGTGAGCGCGACCTCATCCGGTGGAGGGCTTGGTAGCCAGAGCGATCAGCAGACTCTGACTTTGAGCCCTGGAGGCAGCTACGCCGCAAACCTGTACATCTAGGAAATGCTGTTGCGCACAGAGCCGAGGTTGCGGTGAATCGAACGACTGCTGTTCCTGCATGTGCACATAACTTTGAAAGAAGGCACAAGGAAAATCGAGGATTAGGAGTCTAGCTCAGTGCAATTCTCTGATTTGGAAAGAGCTAGACTTCTAATCACATACACCGTTTCTTGCGAGGGATCCAAAGCTCTGACGGCGTCTGACGGTGGAAGATAGACAGTTGATTTCTTCTTCTGAGAAGAAGGGTAGGGGGCCTGAACTGACACCGATTGCCATTCAAAGACGCGTGCACAACTCCTGATTACAAGTAGTCTTAAGTGCAGATAGGTCAATCTGAGGTATGGAGGGAATTGAACCGCACAATGCCCTTTGTGCGGACGTCCAATTCTACACCAGTTGTGGAGCGTGGGCCATGCTTGCACGGGATCATGTCTACTCAGGCATTCTTATTGTGTCGATGCTTATCCTTTCGATGCTACTAGTGATTCCGGAAGCGAATGCATGGCACGCTGATATCTCAATCGATGACCTCATTCCTGCCACTTCAGTGAACACTGTCTATGTGAACAATTCGACAACTCTTACGAATAACTTCGCTATCCTGGTGCATAACATAGGTAGCCAGTCAATGAAAATCACTTGGTTAGGGCTTCATTTTGACTGGGATCCCCTCCTTGATTCCAGCATGGGCGGCAGGTGGTGGGGAACATGGATAGATCACGAGGAAATAGTGGCGAGCGGCACAACTTATCAAGATGACTGGGTTCTTTTCGATGTCCCAAGGGAGGTTTCAACGGGTTATCATACTGCCACAGTCGGAATAGAGGTTGCTGACCCTGCTGCCGGTGGTGACTGGGGAACTTCTAGTAGAAGCTATTTTGATTTCAGCGTCTATGTTGCCACCGAACCTGCGACTTATTCCCCACCATCCAATCAGTCGCCGCACTCTCCAGTTCTTGTGGCTCTTGCAGTGGTATTAGCCATAGCCGCAGCAACAGTCATCTTTTTCGCAATGGACAGACGCAAGAAGAACGTGAAAGGAACTGCAAGCAGACAAGTAGCACCCATCAAAGCTGTCGGCGACCACATGTATTGCGACAATTGTGGTTCTACTTTGCTGGCTGACCATCCATACTGCCCGAGCTGTGGCAGAAAAAGAATGTGAAGGGAGGTGTACCAACATGAGAAGTGGAGACGTTGCCGCTAGCATCTTGCTGACGGTTGTTGGTGTGACACTTCGAACCAGTGGTTTGAATTGAGATCCCAGCAGCCGCATCCTAGCTATACCCGAAAGAAAAGATGGCGAAATGAGTTAGGCTCGGTGCAATAATCGTCTGATTGACGAAGAGTCAGATGTTCGAGTTCTCACACGGATATCCGAGCCGGATCGAGGTCCGACCGGTGTTGAAGGTTCAACCCCCATCGATAGCAAGGCGCAACCTAGAGTCCAAGCGGTTGTTACGAGATTGTCAGAGCAATTTTGAGACTTTCTCATTCATGGGTTCGACGCGAACACCGTTTTCGAGCATTCAGTCACATAAGTATCAATATCGGAAAAGGCAATGTGGCTGCAGTGGGGAAATGGCAATGAAGTGTCCTAATTGTGGAACGGAAAATCCAGAGACAGCAAGATTCTGTCAAGCATGTGCGCGAACATTGGGACCTGCGTATATCCAAGGCCTCGGAACTCCAGCGAGCGTACCCCCTTCTGTGCAGGGGAGGAATCCCCGAAGCAGGAGGACGACCTGGCTAGTCGCTTCCGCAGTTGCCATTGCAATAGTTATTGTGGTTCTTCTTGCAGTCGTATTGAATCCATCAACTTCTCCAGTTGCATCTATTCATGACGCTGACGGAGACGGACATGCCGACAGTACAGATGCCTTTCCGAATGACCCATCAGAGTGGCTCGACACGGACTTGGATGGAGTTGGAGACAACTCGGATGCTTTCCCAAATGATAGCACGCAATGGGTCGACCGAGATCATGACGGCCACGGCGACAATCCGCTAGGAATCAATCCTGATGCTTTCCCCGATGACCTGAGCGAGTGGAAAGACACTGACTCGGACGGAGTCGGAAACAACGCAGATTTCTACGATTCTGGAAACGGTAAGATCAAGATCTCCGTCGACTATTACATGGAGGATGGTACGGCGGACTTCTGGACATACGGAGACCCTTACTTCATCATAAGCGTAGACACTAATGTCGACAACGTGAACGATGTGACACAAACGAGCGACATATTCACGGATACCCAGACTCTGACCTCACCCTATTCTATAGTTGTTGATGTGCCGGACAATTGCGCTGCGGTGAAGTTCAGTATCCAGGTTTACGACGATGACTTGGGGAGCTATCAAGCAATTGACTATTGTCCGAGCCCGACAGGAGCATACTACATTCACACAGTGCCAGCTCCGTTCTCAGGCTCTTGGTCATATAACGGGAGTGATGATGGGATAAACGAAATTGATTGCATCCTCGACTATTCAATCTCTGTGACTGCATGATCAGACTGCATGCCATCAATACGGAGTATTGTCCATTACCGTTCACGTTCATCGCGAACTGAATCACTCAGAGAATCAAGTAGCGCGGTTCAGGACGCGAGGTTCACCTTGTTGATTTAAGCTATGGTCTTCGAGCTCACATACGGTTCATACAAAGAAAAGCCGATGGATAAGGAGCACTCGCTGCTCCTATCCCGAAATGGCAGAGAGGAAATTGAAGAAGGAGTTTAGCTCGGTGCAATAACCGCGAAACCAGAATCGGGAGAGGAATTGCATGAAGTCATCTAGAAACGCGCTCTTGAATTATCTTATCTTGCGGAGAACATTAAAATTTAGTCCAGAAACACAATACTAGTCTCCTGTGACAATCAACAAACTGCTTGCTGAGTCGATTCGGGACATTGTTGCCAATGAGATGGTTATTGGGATACATCATCTTGGCGATGGTTCTCCTCTTGTTAAAGTGTTTCCTGACTGGAAGAAGGATGTTCAGGACCAGACTTTCGTGACAGTCTCTCGAGAGGGCATAGAAAAAGTGGATCTCCTGGTTGAGCGGCTATTCCAGCTAAGGCCCGAGATAAGACAATCATGCTCTTTTGAACACCTCCAAGAAAGGATCATGGACGCACTATGTACTCTCAAGATATCTCTCCATGAGAAAGGCATACCAGAGAAGTGGTCTGAAGTTGACGAGCTATCTAATCTCCCGGATCTGGAGAAAGCCTTGCTGTCGAATATCAGAGAGAAGGAGGCTAGCTGGTATTTTGCGATTGGTCTCCGGAATCGATTGGGGAGAGAGTTCAGTACTTGCGGTGTTCAGTTCTTCTTGAATGATTCCAGATTCTTCGACCGCCTATGGAATGTCGCGCTAGGGAAGACAGAATCACCGCCGATGGATGCAAATCCGAGCAGACTGGAGAAGCATTTCAAGTCGCCTTGTTTTGCTGGAACTCGATTGAGTGCTTCTTGGAGCGATACTGCACTTGAAATGACGAGGTCAAGGATTCAGACCGCCGTCGGCGTTCTACGGCTAGTCGTTCCGGACTTGGACCTTTCTGAATCGACAGAGTACGTAGCGTTCAATCTTGATGAAAGCTATGTGCTCATCGGACCAGAACCTGAGGAGCTAAGCAAACCATTCTGGATGGTTTCTGAAAAATCAATATTGAAGATCATCGATGATCCAATGGTCGAGAGAATCAATGAGATGGTGGCAAAGAAGGATAGAACCGATCTCGAACAACGAACACTTCGCGCCATCTTCTGGTACGGAAGGGCAATTGACCATAGAGACAGAAGAGAAGCTATTCTAGATGCAGTAATCGGTCTTGAATCGCTTCTTCTTGAGAAGTTTCAGCAGAGGAAGTCTGCAGCAATTGCAGAAGGAGCTTCTTGGCTCATGTCAGATTCCGAGAATAAATGGATGTTCAGCTACAGTAGAATCCAGGACATATGTCGAATCAGAAACGAGATAGCTCACCAGGGGGAAATGCAGGTTAGCAGAAGGGATGTGAACTACTCAACCAGCGTCCTGAGAGAGGCCATTAGGAGAGTCGTCTTGTTGAGTGACCAAATGGCAAGTCTTGACGACCTTCTCGCTCGCAGCAAAAACAAGCAGAAGGTCCAGGTCATGCCTTAGCTCACGCCTCATTGGGCTAGTCTCCCGACTCTCTGGTATAATAGGGGGTCAAACCTCTTCGATCTGGAAAGAACCACGAAGATGGAAGAAGAAAAGGAGTTTTGCTCAGTGAAATAGTTGCTTAGACGCAGAGGAACTAATTCCTCAGCTCTGGCTTGACTGTCAAGCTAGTTCCAAAAGCAATCCCTCAGTCACCATCAAGCCAAGCGACATCATTCCCCCCAGGCCAGTTGTCGTGTCGCCAAATAACATCCATTTTCGCAATCTCCTCGATTCTAGGTCTACTGGCTGAATCTACTACCCATATCAATCTCAAATCGTGGAGGTCAAAGCCTATCACTGGCACAATATGCCAACCACCTCGGGGTGACAGCGCAAGAGATATCAGACACGCAGTATTCCTCACAATCAGATCTTCGACAAAACTGACTTTATCAGAACCATTCTTGAACGACTTCCACTTGATCCTTACATAAGGATATCCTAGTTCAACTGCTTTGGCAACAGAATCGAAGTTGTTCTCTGCCTTGCCCTGGGCTTGGAGGTTGAATTCCTCCTGGAAGTGATTGAAATCCACCCCTTTGATTCCCATGTATCTAATCAGCCATTCGTACCCAGCAGGGATGCAGCCCAACTCGGGGTCCCGCTGGATAACCAGAGTAGTGTTCCAGTTTCTCAGTTCAGGCACAAGTTCACCTCTATAGGCTTCCTCTAAGACTCCAACTTGAGTGAACTGTAATAGGATGTTTGAATCTAACGACTAGTTCTCTCAGTCCGACTCCGAAAGAAGTAGAGAGAACCACGCAGGGTTGCTAATAACGGCGTTATGTCGTGCTAATAGGGAATTGCTCGTTAGCACCTTCAGCAAGCCACGCGTCAGGTGTTTATAATGCAACAAGCATCGTACCTTGGATTGTGTCGCAGTGTCTCAAGAATCCGACATCAAGGAATGGTATTATCATTGGGGCAAGGGAAAGATCGTTTCCTTCGTTGTTAAAGCGAAGGAGAAGTATTCGACAGTTCTCCGCACCTTGAAGACGGCTTTGCAGAAGCATCATTTGCGCGAACAGGACATTGAAAGGATGTTCGTTGAGATAGAGAAAGAATCTGTGGAGCCTTTCAGAGATCGGGGCAACTACGGAATGCGAAAGCAAAGACTTGTCAAGCTGAGAAGCGGAATCCTTGGCAGAAGAACGGTCCAGAAGTAGTTTCGCAACCTAGTGTCAGCGCCGACCACGTCGGGACTGCTCTTGTTTCTCATCGTTCTCATTCGTCCTCATGAATCTCATTCTTCTTTTCAGCTCATCTCTGTCTATGACGCTTGAAGGTCATCGTCTTCATTCCTACTGCTCAATAAGACTTCTTGCTGCTCTGCTTCCGCTTCTCAGAATACGAGGCAGGAGAGCCCGTTGCTCATCGAAGGCAGATTAGCGTTTTACCTTGCGCCGTCGCTCTATCTTGATCGCCTTCGACTCCCGCTTCCTAACCAGAGGACCTAGTCTCAGCTCGAACCTTCTCGGATTGCCAGCTTTTGTCAATGTTCCTTCGAGAAAACCAGCCTTGATGAGAGGTTTGACGTTGCGCCAGAGGAACGAATAAGAAGCGCCCTTCTTCTTTCGCATACGCGGTCCCATCTTGTACTCTCTTGCAAGGCTACTAACCGTGTGAAAGGGCAGTGACTCGTCGATCTCATGACCTTTCTCCCTCTCGATAACGAGCTTCATGATCCTTCTTGCAGGTCTGCTCAATATTCTGTGCGCTTCATCGATTGTCATCTTAGATTCTGAACTTGTTTCGTTCATCGCTCACTGAGACAACACTATGACTAGTTAAGGGTTTCCTGAAAGCTGGAACGGACCATACGTCCTATTCTTGGTTCATATATTAATCGGTGAACCAATGCTACCCTGACCGATATAGTGTACCGATAACAATGGGAGGCAAGCTTCGCCCTCATTTGACCGTAGTTTCCGGCGTCGTTGAGAAGGCTCTCAGGGATGACCTAGACAAGATCAGAGCGAAGTATCACATCGAATCCCGCTCGAAGCTCATCGCACAGATTCTCAGGGACTATGTTCGCGGCCTGCGGTTAGGAGGAGGCTTAGATGGCGGCTTATAGACCCGAGCGGGGCCGCAGGCATGATGATAGCCCTTTGCACTGCAATCGTTCGCGGAAGGCTGCTTATAAGCACTCCTCGTCAGGACCAAGGGCAAGAACTGTCAATACCTCGGAATCGCATTCGGGTTCTCAGAGGCGACAACTTGCAGCGAGAGTTCGAAGAACATCTCGCGTGCAGGAGGACCGCTTCGTCGAGCAGGATACGCACGAGGAGCTGATCCATATGGGTCGGTATCCTTTCGTGTGTGCCTACAGGAGGTATCTAAGAGGAGTTCGTGCCAGACTGTCGGAGCTGACAATCGCCGAGAGAGAACGAAAGCTGCACCATATGGCAAGGCTGGTGCAAAGACTGCATGGAGTGGGAAAGATAGGGAGCACAAACCCCGCCAAGTTCGAGGAGGATGACATCATCGAGATCTTCCTTGCGCTCAAAGCTCGAGGAATCGCCTGCGAGACGCTGAGGAAGTATATCTCGATGCTGAAGTCTGTGACGAGGGAGTGCAGGAACACTGTGGTTGATGAGATGCTCGCGAAAGGGAAGCTTGTGGTAGGAAGCGACCGCAGAGAGCCGACATCGCTCGACAAGGACGAGCTAGAGGCTCTCCTCGATGCTTCTAAGCAGGTCTCCGGGTGGAAACGAGTCGTTTGCCGTTTCTCCATCGCGATGATGACCTTCATGATGCTGAGGCCAGGGGAGCTTCAGAAAGCATCCATCGGTGACCTGAACACGACCAAGTGGACGTTCTTGGTAGCCAATCCCAAGGGCAAGGAAAGATACGGTGAGGTCAAGCAGCTCCCAATCCCAGATGTGCTCAAGCCTTACGTGCTAGAGTACCTCGGTGAGAGGGACAGGATGTTGAGATCATGCGGAATTGAGAATGCCACTCCCCTGATCCCCTCTATCGTATGCAACAAAGCGGGGTTCTACACTCAGCAGGGTTTCGGACGGCTGAAGAAAGCGATTGTTGAGAAGTCTGGCATCCACTTCAAGTGGAAGACTCTGAGGCCAACCGGCGGCCAGCTTGCCCTGGACGCCGGCGTGCCGATAGATATGATATCTCGGATGATGAGGCACACATCTGTCCTGACGACGGAGCGGTACTACTGCCGCGCAAGGGCTGACCTTGCATACGCTCGTGTCAATGAGGCATACAACTCCCTCTTCGGACACGAGCCAGCTATCGCGGAGAAAAGTGTTTGAATTGGAATCTGAGGATAATTGTCTGGCTGCAACATGGAGTGGGCCCAACCGGATTTGAACCGGTGATCTACGCCGTGTAAGGGCGTTGTCATAACCGCTAGACCATGGGCCCTTTTGCGGAGCAGTCCTATGCGCGAGATTGTCTTAAAAGATTCTCATACC
>Ga0315281_10001248_pt1 | contig 37317 bp, 40 predicted proteins | sample YL17G07_0_MG_FD_204540 | JGI IMG/M metagenome (GOLD analysis project Ga0315281, IMG submission 204540) | Sediment microbial communities from Yellowstone Lake, YNP, Wyoming, USA - YL17G07_0 | ecosystem: Environmental > Aquatic > Freshwater > Lake > Sediment | place: USA: Wyoming | collected...
GAGGATATATGCGAAGGCGAAGGCGATGATAAACGGGTATAGCGCAACCCTCGCCGCGTACACGAACCACAAAAAGAGGACAGCCCCCGCAAGGATCAGCGCTATTTTCACAGCCGGTTTCGAAAGAAGCTCGTTCATCTGGGTCCTGTTGAGGTCACGTTAACGCCAGGCCGGTATATCCGGCAGTCCCGCAAGTATAGCTCAAACCGGGGGGAGATACGACGGGGGGATGTGTGTAGGGGGGGCGGGGCGCCTGCCAGTTTACAGGTGGGATAAAAATTCCTCAATCGAAAATCCGCTTTTACTGATAAGTCCGCGTAACAATCCCGGCGCAAGCTCTTTATGATCGGGGAGGGAAAGTGTTGGCCGGGAATTGTGAATCAATATCATGTGGCTTCCCTTCTGTCTGTCCATCACATAGCCAAGGCGGAGGAAAGCCTTTCGCGCCTTTTTGCCTGATATGTTGGCCAGTTCACCCATTCAAACGGCGACCTCGCCAACCAAAACCGAAGAAATCCTGGTTTTCTTTCTTGTTCCCTTTTTATCTTCAGCCTCAAGCCAGCCTATAATGGCTTCCTTCACGTTTTTCATGGCGGAATCAACCGTCTTGCCTTGGCTCATGCAACCGGGCAGTTCCGGCACGTCAACGACGTAGCCCTTATATTCCGCGTCGTACATTAGTACGACTTTGTAATTTTCCATTCGCGGCCTCCGAGTAGGTAATCGCTATTATACAACACTCTCACCCCTACCCCGTCGCGCCCCTATGCAATTTTATCTCCACCTTCTCCTCAAGGCTCCGGTAATACTCCTGCAATATCGCAAGCACTTCGGGCCTCGAAAACTCCTTGGCGATATCGCCGCCTTCGGAAAGGGTTTTGCGTAGCATCGTGCCGGATACAAGTAACCTGTCGCCAGGGGCGTGGGGGCATGTGCGGGCGGAGGCCATGCCATCGCATTTGAAACACCAGAACGTCCAGTCTATCTTCAACGGTTTCAGTTCCAGCGCGTCTTTTGGTATCTCGTCAAAAATTTTGTGCGCGTCGAATGGGCCGTAGTAGTTGCCCACACCCGCGTGGTCGCGCCCGACAATGAGGTGCGAGCATCCGTAGTTCTGCCGGAAGACCGCATGTAGCAGAGCCTCTCGTGGCCCGCCGTAACGCATCTCCATCGGGTAACCGGCCTGGATCGCGGTGTTCTTGACGAAATAACCGTCCACAAGCGCGTTGACGGCTCGCACTCGCACTTCCGCCGGGATGTCACCCGCCTTAAGTTTGCCGACGAGCTGGTGTATGAGAAGCCCGTCGCAAACCTCGATGGCGATTTTCGCCAGATACTCGTGGGAGCGGTGCATAGGATTCCGCAGTTGAAGGGCCGCGACCGTGCTCCATCCGCGCTCTTCAAACGCCCTGCGTGTTTCGGCGGGGCGCATGTAAACGCCCTTGAACATCTCCGGGTAGTAGCTCTCCGAGACGACCCGCACCGGCCCGGCCAGGTTCACGTCGCCCTGCGCCATAACCTTCTGGACGCCGGGATGCTCCATGTCCGTGGTTTTGAAAATCGCCATACACTCGTGAGCCTTGTCTATGGCGTACTTCTCGGTAACGGTCATCGTGCCCATGACCAGCCCTGTCTCCTCATCCAGAAGGGCTACATCCTGGCCGGTCTTAATGGAGTCGGTCGCCCCTTTGGACGCTGAAAGCGTTATCGGAATGGGCCAGAAAACGCCCGACGCGGTTTTATACCCATCGCAAACTCCTTCCCAGTCCGCGCGTGTCATAAAGCCGGAAAGCGGCGTGAACGCGCCGATCCCCAACATGATAAGGTCGGAGGTCTCGCGGGAGGTCATAACGATTTTCGCAAGGTCTCCGGCTCTTATTATTTCCTCGGCCCTCTCCTTGCCTTCAAGCAGTAGAGATTTTAACGACGATCCGCCATGTGGGTTGACAAGCCTGCTCATTTAAACAGCCCTCCGAATTTTGCCTTAACTCGCCGCCGTCGTCCGCGCCAGGTCACGCTGGGTCATCTTTGCGTGGACAAGCGCGGTGAAGCGGTATAACAGATGTGAGAACTTGGAAAACGGCGCGTACGCCAGCAAAGCGAACACGAACACCAGATGTATGAAGTAGACGCCGAAACCAAGGACAGCCACATCCGCGACGCGGAACAACTCCGCCAGTATCCCGGTGATTATCGTGATGTAGAGGATGAAAATGAAGTGGCTGTCGTAATAGCCGGTGACCCCGGCTTCGCCACCTTTCGCCCCGTAGCGCCGCACGATTATCAGCGTCACCCCCGTCACCGCCATAACCGCGCCGATGTTGCCCGTCAGCTTGACCACCAGCCGCGCCGGATGGGAAAGCCCGATCTCGTGATACTCGAACCCCGTCAATCCAAAAACGTTCGCCCAGTAGAGAATGGCCACCATTGACGTGGTAGCCATCAGCGCGATGAACCCATACATAGTCAAAAGGTGCGACGTGGCGCGGGGCGCGTTGGTGATACATTTTCTCAGCTTCTCATGAAGAGCTACGCCTGTCGCCGCCTGGATCACCGCCATTATGATGGAACCGCTCGCTGACGTTCTCTCGTTAAGCGCCTTCCAGAAACTTCTAACGCCGAAATACGCCGCCCCTATCGAGAATAGTATGGTGGGGATGAACACAAGGTCTATCGCCGTCTCCGGCATCATGTTCATATACTGCATGGGCTTGATGTCCATGAAACCTTTTTTAGCCACTAGAGTGACGAAATTCGCCATCGCCAATGCTGGCGCAAGGAGCAGAACCGCCAGATAAACGGGTTTGCTCATGAGCTTCGCCATGATGGGGAAGACGGAGTAGTGGTTAAAGTAGATGTTGCGTATGGCCGCCATCACGTCGCCGGGACGCGCCCCTCGTGGGCAATGGGTTGAGCAGTCGTTGCACTGGTGGCACAGCCACACGTCGCCGTCGGAAAGAAGCTTGTCTTTAAGCCCCCACTGCGCCCAGATCATCTCCTTGCGCGGGAACGGCTCGTTGTCCGGCGATATCTCGCACACTACGGAGCAATTCCCGCACTGGAAACATTTTTTAAGCGTCTCTCCGCCGTTCTCGATGATCCGCTGGACAAAGCCCGCGTCGGGCCGTATTGTCGCAACGCAGGTTTCCGCCATGGCCGGCCTCCTAGAATCCCTTGTTCGGGTTCGGCTCCATGGCGCGCAGGGCCGCCATGAATTTGTTTATTATCTCCGGTATCCTGTGATATTCGCTTATCGCAAGCGACTCCACCTGTATGCGTTCCGGCTCCAGCATCATCCTGTTAAGCGTCTCCTGCACCTTGCCCATGCGGTAGTTGGCAAGCTCCGACCCCTTGATGAAATGGCACTGGTAGTCGTCGCCGTGTTTGCATCCGATCATCAATATCCCGTCCACTCCTGCGGCCAGCGCGTCGGCTATCCAGACAAGGTTTGTGGAGCCTAAGCATCGCAGGGGGATGATTCGTATTTCAGGATCGTATTTGAGGCGCATGATACCGGCCATGTCCACGGCGGGCATGGCGTCGTTTTCGCAAATGAAGGCGATGGCGCGGCGTTTGCCGGAAAACTCGTCCGGTATCTCTATGGACTTTATCATTGAGGCGATCATAGGCACGGAGTAGTTCTTGAAATTTATTATCCGCTCCGGGCATGCGCCCATGCATACGCCGCACCGTCGGCAACGGGTGGGGTTGGGCTTTGGCGTGCCTTTCTCGTCTTCGTCGAGCGTGCCGAACGGGCATTCTTCCGTGCATCGTTTGCACTGTGTGCACCGGTCAAGAAAAAACTCCGGATAGCTCTGGTCGCCAGCGCGTGGGTGGACGGATTTGCCCTGAGCGCCCAGCTTGATGCACTGAATGGCCTTCAAAGCCGCGCCAGCCGCGTCGTTTGCCGCCGTGCTCATGTCCATCGGGTGGCGCACGCATCCGGCGGCGTATATCCCGGTGCGTTGCGTCTCGTAGGGGAAACAGATGAAATGCGAGTCCGCGAAACCGTATTTAAGGTCTGGCAGTTCCGAGCCTTTGCGGTACGTCAGGTTCAATATCGGGGCTTTGCCGACCTTGAATTTGTCGCGGTCGGTCATCTGATCGGCGGGTTTGTCCACCGTAACGGATGGGTCGTATGTGGTGGGAACAAGCCCGGTAGCAAGCACGACCATATCCGCCGCCACTTGGACTGCGCCGCCCAAAAGCGAGTTCTCCACCGTGACGAGAAGCTCCTTGCCCTCCCGCTCAACCTTGCGGACGTCGCCTTTTGTCATGAACACGCCGGGGTCTTGTTGAACCTGTTTGTAGAAAAGCTCCATCTCGCCGGGTGTCCGCATGTCTTTGTAAATGATTGTGGCCGTGGCGCCGGGATCGCTCTGCCGCACATAGGCCGCCTGTTTCAACGACACCGAGCAACAGACCGACGAACAGTACGGCAGATGGTTTTCGTCCCGCGATCCGGCGCACTGCGCGAACAGCACACGCATGGCCGGCTTTCCATCGGATGGGCGTTTGATCGCGCCGCCAGCCGCCATCTGCTCAAACTCCACGTTACTGACAACGTCCGGCAGTCCTGCGCCAAGATGCGCAAGCTTCGACATATCGTAAGGCTTCCATCCCGTAGCCATCACGATGGAACCGACGCGAACCGTGATTCCCTTCCCGTTGAGAAACTCCGCATTGAACATGCCTGGAGAGCCGGAGATGGATTTGATCGTCGTGTTCAGATGGATGGTAATGTACGGGTCGGCCTCAACCTCACGCACCCTTTGGACGATGTCGTTTTCTTCCGGCGCGGTGAATGGCGATTTCTTCGGCAGGACGCGCGAAAAAGCGTTGGCCCATCCGCCAAGCCTGCCGGTCTTCTCCACAAGATGAACCTTGTGACCGGCCAGGGCCGCGTTGCGGGCCGCCGTAATCCCGGTTATGCCGCCGCCGATCACGAGGATCGTCTCGTCCATCGGATCGCGGATGGGTATAACCGGCTCCATGCTCTTAATCTTGGCAAGGCCCATCCGCAGATAGTCCTGCGCGAGCATAAGCGTGTCCTCGTGATTCGGATCGTGGCTCCACGCCACTTTCTCGCGCAGGTCCACCCGCTCCAGCAAAACGTCCTCGCCAAAGTCGAACACGTCGTAATTCACCCTGCCCGAACAGGCCGCGATAACGACGCGGTTGACGGCGCTGTTGACGATATCGTTTTTTATAACGCTTGCGCCGTCGGCCCCGCAAAGGAATTCGTGGGTCTTGCACACCGGAACCTTGGCTTCGGAGACGGCGACTTTCTTTAACTGTTCGATGTCCAGCGCCGCGCCGATACCGCAACCGGAGCAGATGTAAACGCCGGTCTTCACTGGTTTTGCTTCATCGCCCATCGCGTGTCATCTCCCGACCGAACACTGGATCGCCTTGAGCGCGGCGCCCGTGGAATCCTGTATCGCAGTGGTCACATCAGTGGGGCGTTTCGCCACGCCCGCTGATAAAAAACCTGCGCTGGCCATCACGTCGTCGGGCATGAAACCGCTCACATCCACGCTGGATCCGTCCTTCATCGTCGGCTCCATCCCGGTGGCAAGCACCACGAGGTCGCATGAGACGCGTATTTTCCCGCCGTCCATCATGTCCTCGGCGGTGACGATGGCCCTGCCATCCTCCGCTTGCTCGATCTTGGCGACCTTGCCTTTAACGAGTTTCACCTTCGGGTCGGCGGCCACCTTTTTATAAAAATCCTCATACTTGCCCGGCGCGCGCAGGTCTATGTAAAAAATATAAACCTCGCTGTCCGGATATTGCTCGCGCACATACGTCGCCTGTTTGAGCGAGGCCATGCAACAGATGGAGGAGCAATACGGCAAATGGTTTTCGTCCCGCGACCCGGCGCACTGGGCGAACGCGACGGTCTTAACCGGCGCTCCGTTGTCCCTGCGAAGTATCTTGCCGCCGGTCGGGCCGTTGGGCGCCGCCAGCCGTTCCATCTCCACGTTTGTGACGACGTTTTTTATCTGGCCATAGCCGAGGTTGGCGATTTTTGACGCGTCGTACGGTTTCCATCCGGTGGCGTAAACCACGGCGGAAGCTTTTATAGTTGTCACCGTCTCCGCCATTTTTAACTCGACCGCGCCGTACTTGCACGCCTTCACGCATTCCCCGCATGCCTCGCCCTTGCACACGCTCATGTCTATAACGTGCTTCATCGGGAAGGCCATCTGGTGCGGCAGATACACAGCCCGCGTGGCGCTCATGCCATAGTTGAAACCGTCGAGCCGTTCCACCGGACACACCTTGACGCAATCGTCACAGGCTACGCATTTGCTGTTTATGTATCGAGGGGAGGTTTTGACAGTGACGGTGAAATCGCCGGTGTCGCCATCTATTTTTGCGACTTCGGAAAGGGTGATCACGGTGATAAGCGGGCTGGTTCGGATACGCCGGAAATTGATCTCCATCCCGCAGTATGGTGGACAAAGCTTGGGGAAATACTTATTCATCCGGGCGACACGTCCGCCCAGATACGCCTCCCGCTCGACAAGAACCACACTCTTGCCGCACTCCGCAGATTCCACGGCCACGGTCATGCCCGCGATGCCGCCGCCGATGACCAACACATTAGTGTTCATGTTGATTCGCCTTTATTAATCAAGTACAAGCAATGGGGCAATTTCTTTTCCTTCCGCTTGCTTTAAGCTGGCATGGAAGAATAATTCTGTAGTTCTATATTTTGAATCAATAGCTGGAGAAATATTCCCGATTTCCGAAAAAGCATTGAAGATATTTTTCTTCAATTCACTCGAGTCTTTACTGAAACCACCCTTTTCATTGTTAATGTGGTCTCTATACCATACAGGCCAATTAACACACATCAACTTAAGCTTTCCATTTTTTGTCGGAAGTTTATATTCCACCAAGCGTCTTCTAGCCATTTCTTCTTTTATGTGGCGATTTCCAATTTGCTTATTTAATAGATATCTTGCTCTTGGAGTAATTATTGCCCCGATCAAATCATGTTGCTCATACCATTCAGCTACATCATCAATGGCTTCACCTATAAACATATTATTTCCTGAGCAGTACGTTCCAAATCCAATGGCCCCTCGAAGCAACAAACGAAAATAATTATCTTTTGTTTGCATATCATAATCTTCTGGAAATAGCATTGACGCGATAATTTCAGATGAAATCATCGCCACTATTTGAATCGCTACAGATGGATTATTATTCGCAAAGGTTATGATTAATGTGTCTGATATTATCGCTATCTCAAGATTTTCTTTTTTTAGATTTCCTACTTGCTCTACATCGTATTTAGCGCAATTTCCTAAAACTTCGCGAAAAAGACTTTTGCGATCCTTTCTTACATATTCAATTCTCTTAATTAACAATTCTGGTTCAACTCTTTTCCAAATCCCTTTTGCTCCCAAAATATCCAAAAAGGCGACAGCGCCATGGGTCATTTTGGGAGCATCGCTTTGCGAGGCCGCTTTTGAGCTTTCGGGTTCATTAGTCATTTTGTTATCTCAATAAAGACCGTTCACGCGATCCTTTTCTCCCCCTTACTAAGGGGGAGTGGCTCCGCTAGGAGCCGTGGGGGTCTGGCTTCGTCCTTTTACTCTCTAACATGATGTCATCGAAAGATGACCCCCTCGCGCTTACGCGCGGTCCCCCTTGCCAAGGGGGACAAAAAGAGGGCTTGCCAAGGGAAAGGAAAACTCAAACTCTCCCTTTACCAAGTTCCATCACTTTATGCTCAATCGTTTTCAGAACACCATCAAGATTTTTATAAACATCGTTATTCGTAACGCGCAAAAACTTTACGTCATATCCTTCTATTTGTTTCTGCCGCGCTATGTCTTTTTGCGGCGCATCGCCCACAAAATGAGTATCCCCGTCAACCTCGATAGCCAATCTTAACTTGGGACAATAGAAATCTATCACGAAACCGCCGATCCCAAATTGCCGCCTGAATTTATAACCCAGAATCTGGTTTTGTTTTAACCTCGACCAAAGGATTATCTCAGCATCCGGCATGTCGTTACGCAGGTCTTGTCGAAAACTTCGCTGACTGGTTCTGTTGAAGACTTCTGTCATGCGCAAGAAACCGATGGAAAATTTACGTCAAAATAAGGCCAGACCCCCTCAGCCTTCGGCCACTCCCCCTTGGCAAGGGGGAGAAACGGAGAATACGTCTTTCTCCATAAAACCCCTTTAAAACCATTTTAAAATGCGCCCGTCCGGAGCCAGCCCACGGACGGGCGACACAATAGCCTTCTACCCCTTCGGCACCAAATCCATATGCGGCACTTTTTTCATCGCCCACTCTTTGGTCTTCGGGTCGAACCTGGAGTTGACGAAACACTTCCACTCCTGCTCGTCTAGTTTCGGGTAGTCCGACCTGTAATAGAAGCCCGGATACCGCGTCTCCTTGCGGAAATAGATGTGACGCAGGTGCATCTCCGCCGTCCAGATGCGGTGATAGTTCTCCCACGCCCGCAACAGCTCGTGCAAGTCCTTGGCGCCCATCTTCTCGGCGTCTTCCTTTAACATGCCCAGAAGAAGCAGGGCCACGTCCATCAGCTTTTCCGACGTGGTGTAATAGGTGGATGTGCCAGCCACATACTCGTCCATCATCTTGTTGAGCCGGAACATCACCATCTTGGGCCGTATCATGTTGGGGTTGACTGTCGGGTCTGTGGTGTAGTCCTTGTGGTCGAGGTAGTTCTGGAACGGCTTGTATATCTCCGCCGCCAATTGTTCCTTGGACGAGCCGACCGTTGGCTTGAAATCCTTGTTGTCGCGCGCGAACCGGATCATGGACTTGCCCGCGATGCGCCCTTCCGCGAACGAGCCGGAGGAAAACTTGTGCCCGGACGCGCCCACGCCGTCGCCCGCCGTGAACAGGCCTTTGACGGTGGTCATGCGGTTGTAACCCCACTGCCATTCAGGCGGGGCCATGTCTTCCGGGCCGGAGACCCATATCCCACATGCGCCCGCATGGGAGCCTAGCAGGTACGGCTCCGTCGGCATAAGCTCCGACTTTGTCTCCTCAGGCCGTATGTTCATGCCAGCCCAAAGGTTGGCCTGCCCTATGCACATGTCGAGGAAGTCCTCCCACGCCTCTGCCACCAGATGCTTGAACTGTTTGGCGTCCATGTTTTTGGCGAGGCTGGCCATGCCGGTTGGCGTGTCCATATATATGGGGCCGCGGCCTTCTTTCATTTCCTTTAGCATAAGGTGGTTGCGAAGGCACGTTGATGGCACATGCGCCAGGCCATACGGCGGATACTCTTTGAACATCTCCGCGTTTTTCACTGAATAATCTTCGCCAAGGCCGTTAATGGCCTTGGACTTGAACAGCAGGAACCACGCGCCCACCGGGCCATAGCCGTCCTTGAACCGCGCTGGCACAAAACGGTTTTCCATCGTGGTCATTTCCGCGCCGACCTGTGCGGCCATAGCGTAGGTGGAGCCTGCGTTCCACACCGGGTACCACGCCCGGCCCATCCCCTCGCCGGTGGAGCGTGGGCGGAAAATGTTCACCGCGCCGCCGCAGGCGATCATCACGGCCTTGGCGCGGAATATGTAAATCTTGTTCTCTCGCACGGAGAAACCGACCGCGCCCGCGATCCTGTTTTCATCCTTATCGTCGAGCAGTAGCTTTACCACGAAACAGCGCTCGATGATGTTCTCCATCCCCAGCGCCTTTTTAGCCGCCTCTGCGACGATAACCTTGTACGACTCGCCGTTTATCATGATCTGCCACTTGCCGGAACGCACGGGTTTGCCGCCTTCGCGCAGGGTCTTGCCCTCGTCGCCGGGGGCTTTCCACACCGGCAGGCCCCATTCCTCGAAGCTCTGAACCGTCTCGTCAACATGCCTGCCCACGTCGAACACAAGGTCGTCGCGGGTGATGCCCATAAGGTCGTTGGCGACCATTTTCACGTATTCCTCCGGCGTGTTCTCGCCGAGGTATGTGTTGATGGCCGAAAGGCCCTGCGCCACCGCGCCGGAGCGGTCCATCGCCGCCTTGTCAACGAGGGTGATCTTGTATTTGCCCTGCGCCCAGCGCGCAGTCTCGTAAGCCGCGCCGCAGGCGGCCATTCCGCCGCCGACGATGAGAATGTCCGTCTCCACTTCCTCTATGACAGGCTTGGACGCGAAATCCGCATGGAAATTGTCTATCGGGCTGACCATCTTTTTTATCTCCCCTCGTTCTTATTTCTTGATCTTGGCAAGCGTCTTGCCGATTTCTGTGAACAGGTTGGGCGAATCCAGATCAGCGTCCGACGGGACAGGTTTGCCGCCATACGGGTTGATCGAGCCTTCCGGCGTGGTGCGGATGGGAAACTTGAACCGCAGTATCTTGCCGTCGCGGAACTTGACCGTCCACATTATGGAGTCCGTCGAACGCATGGGGATGGACGTGCCACCCATCGGCACGAAGTCCTGATACGGCCTGGCCTCTATCGCCTGCTGGGGGCATATTTTCACGCACGAGTAACACTCCCAACACTGTTCCGGCTCCTGGTTAAGGGCCTTCAAACGCTCCTTGTCCAGATACATGAGGTCGTGAGGGCAAATGTACATGCAGGCGGTCTTGTCCTGCCCTTTGCACCCGTCGCACTTGCTTTGAATGACAAACGTAGGCATCGCTCCCTCTCCCGTAAAAAGTTGTGTCAGCAGAACTTGTAAACCTCGCCAGCCGGGAACGGCTTTAACGCGTCAAAAACCCCCGTCCCATGACAGCGCTTATAGGCGCAATTCAATTATGCGTCCACCATTCATAAAAAAATAATAGATTGTTCGGATAAATTGGATAAACTAAAGTCTATGCTAAACCAGATAACCATTCATCAGCTGGACCTCTTCCTGGTCGCCGCCAAGCTCAAGAACTTCTCGCGCGCGGCCGAGCAGATGTCCATCAGCCAACCTGCATTCTCCGCGCAGATCATCAAGCTCGAAAAAATACTAGGCTCCCCGCTGTTCGAGCGCATAGGCAGGCGGATAGAGCTTACCGAGGCTGGCGGCGTGTTCGAGACCTACACCCAGGCCACTCTCAACGCCCTGCGCGAGGGCAAACAGGCCATAGACGACATAACCAAAAACGTTATCGGCAAACTTAGGCTCGGCGCGTCCACCACAATCGCCAACTACATACTTCCAGACAGGCTGGGCGGGTTCAAGAAAAAATACCCGCTTGCGCGCATAGAGATGATGGTTGGCAACACCAGCCAGATAGAGCAGGCGTTATTGCGCGGCGAGATAGACCTGGGGCTTGTAGAGGGGCCTGTGCGCAACAAAAGCATAAGCGTCCACCTGTTCATGAAAGACGAGCTTGTCGTCATTTTCCCCGCCGGACACCGCTGGAAAAACCGGCCCACAATCAGCCTCGATGATTTCAAAAAGGAGCCTCTGATAATGAGGGAGCGCGGCTCCGGCACCCGCAGGGTTTTTACGGATGTGATAGACCCGGAAAAAAACCATCTCAACATCGTCATGGAGATCGGGGACACCGAGGCGATAAAAAAATCCACAAGGGCGGGGCTTGGCGTGGCCGTGATGAGCAAAGCCGCAGTGGAAGAGGAGATCAAGGCCAAAACCCTGTGCGCCGCCAGGATAGAAGGCATGGGAATGGAGCGGAGCCTTAACCTGATAATCCTGAAAAACCGCTACCTGTCCAACCCTCTAAGAGCATTCGTCGGAACGCTGGAGATGAAAGGGAAAGTCCCCGGCATCGGCCAGGGCTAAGGCCGGGGCGACTCACCAATTTCATAATTTTGTCGTCCTGAGCTTAAGCCAAAGACCTTGCCCAAAAAAATAGCAGAGCAGGGAAACATGCTAGTTCACCTCTAATGGGATAGATACTGGTTCAGCTAAAGGGACGATGGCGGTATTAAAAACAACCGAAAGAGAAGCTGTGCCTATTCCGGCGAAGCCAAGCGGATATGTTCGACTACATCAAACCTTTCTACAACCGGAAACGCCGCCATTCCACCCTCGGCTACAAGTCACCGGTACAGTTCCAGCGGGACTGGATTATCGTTAATCATGAGGGGGAACTGGTAGCATGAAACACGCTTTATGAAAGACGAAAAACTGAGGGAAGCTCAGCAGGCGGGAAAGCAAACCCGCACCGTTCGCCTGTTTTATCTTTTATTCGGCGGGCTATTTGGATATTCTTTCATGAACATCGCGCCCGTAGCTCAGCAGGATAGAGCAACGGACTTCTAATCCGTAGGTCGTTGGTTCGAATCCAACCGGGCGCACCATTCAAATCGAAGTGGCCGGGTTTTCCAAGAGAGCCGAGCAGTCCCATCAAACATATCCAAACTCCTTGACACCCCAAGTCCCTCTCCATCATACTGAATCAGGTCGAAACACCATTTATTTTCCGTGAATCAAGCCATCCGGAGTGGGATATTGTCAAGCATTCAAGAGACTAAAGAGGGCAGGGATATCAGCCTGAAGTATAAAGAGGCCGTGGCGCCGTATGGGGCGGATATGGAAAGGGTGGAAAAAGACATCCAAAAACATTTCCAGTCCGACGTGGCGCTTATCCCGCAAGTAAGCGCGTATCTGGCCGGTAGCGGCGGCAAACGCATACGCCCCATCCTGGTGACGGTCGCATCCAGGCTGTGCGGGTACACCGGGGCCTCGCGCCACATAGCCCTATCCGTCGTGGCGGAGTTCATCCACGCGGCCACTCTGCTTCATGACGATGTAGTGGACGATGCGGATCAGCGGCGGGGCATGGAGTCGGCCAACGTAAGGTTCGGCAACTGCGCGTCGGTGCTGGTAGGGGATTTCCTTTTCGCCAAGTCGTTCATGCTGATGAGCCAGGACGGGGACATACGCGTGATCAACGCCATGTCCGAGGCCACCAAGAGCCTTGCTGAGGGGGAGGTTTTGCAGTTGGTCAACACGCTTAACCTCACCATCACCGAAGAAATATATATGGACACCATATACCGCAAGACCGGCGCGCTTATCGAGGCCTGTTGCAGGGTTGGGGCCATACTTGGCGGGGCTGACAGGGACAAGGAAGAGGCCTTGGCGAAGTTTGGGCGCAACGTCGGGATAGCGTTCCAGCTAGTGGATGACGCGCTGGATTTCGTGGGAGACCCGCAGGGCTGGGGCAAACCTATCGGGGCCGACCTGGAAGAGGGCAGGGTTACGTTACCGCTGATACGCGCCCTTGCCGTGGCGGACGATACGGAAGCCTCCGACATAAAGGCCGCGATGGAATCGGGCAACGGGCGGGAGGCCAAGCTTGCCGCTGTGATTATGACACTCAAGAAATACGACACCATCGCGTATGCGATGGAACAGGCAAGGTGGCGCGTGGAAGAGGCCAAGGCCGCCGTTTCCGCCTGTTTTGAGCCGTCTTCCCATTTGGACACCATGCGGGCTATCGCCGATTACGTTGTGGACAGGAAGATTTGAGAAGACTGAAGGCCCTCCTTAAACAGAAGATAAATCAAAAAGCTTGCGTTCAGGGTAGGCTTGCATAGAAAATACCCTCTTGAATCCGTTGGGTGTTTTGGTTATCCATAACAGACGGAGAGCTTTGCATAATGCGCTTGTCGCTGTCCGAGGTGTTCTTCACCTCAGACTCCCGGCGCAAGCTCTTTGGGAAACGGCGGGGTGAAGAACACCCCGCCGAGCGTCAATTACATGCTTATGCAAAGGTTTCTGATAGACAGGGTGTCGTCCAGTCTGGCTTTTCGCTGGTTATTGAAAAATGGTTGATTGGGCAAGGGTTGTAATCACCGGGGTGGGTTTGTGCGCCCCTAATGGGGACAACCTCTCACAGTTCCGGGAATCGCTGTTGGCTGGCAGGTCTGGCGTGGAGTGGTTCACCACACGCTATATGCCCCAGGTTCCGGCAGGGGTCTGTCATTTCGACCAGTACCGGTATCAGAGCAAAAAGGCCGCCCGTCGTGGGACGAGGGCCGGCTCCATATCCATCTACTGCGCCAACGAAGCGATTAAAGACGCCGGAGTGGACATAGCAAACGCCCGCAGGGACCGCATGGGCGTATTTGTGGGGATAACCGAACACGGCAACGTGGAAACGGAGAACGAGATTTACAACCTCGCCCAATACAATAACGACATCAGGTTCTGGACGCACCATCACAATCCCCGTACGGTCGCCAACAACCCCGCCGGGGAGGTGACGTTGAACATGAACATCACAGGGCCGCATCTTTGCCTTGGGGCCGCATGTGCGGCGGGAAACCTGGGGGTTATCTACGGGACACAGATGTTACGGCTCGGCGAGGTGGACCTTGCCATCGCAGGCGGTGTTTCGGAGAGCATCCATACGTTCGGCATATTCGCAAGCTTCAAGGCTCAGGGCGCGTTGGCCAGCCATGAGGACCCAACGAAGGCCAGCCGTCCTTTCGACAAAGACAGGAACGGCATCGTGGTGGCCGAGGGTGGATGCCTTTACACCCTGGAACGTCTAGACGACGCATTACAGCGTGGAGCCAAAATATACGGAGAGGTGGCCGGGTACGCCTATAACTCCGACGCGACGGACTTTGTCCTTCCCAACCCGCAGAGGCAAGCGGAGTGTATGAAGCTTGCAATCGGGCGCGCGAAGATGACGCCGGGCGATATAGACATAGTAAGCTCCCACGGCACCGGCACAAACCAGGGCGACCAGTACGAATGTATGGCGATCCAGGAGGTTTTCGGGGGCCACAAGACGGCGGGCGTCAACAACACCAAGAGCTTCATTGGCCATGCGATGGGCGCGGCAGGCGCGCTGGAACTGGCGGGCAACCTGCCTTCGTTTGATGACGGCCTGATCCATCCGACGATAAACATAGACAACCTGGACCCGGAATGCAAGATTGACAACCTGGTTATCGGCTCGCCGAAAAGGGTTGAAAAAGTGGACGTTATTCTCAATAATTCTTTCGGGATGTTGGGTGTTAATTCAGCCCTTATCGTCAAACGATTTGTAAATTGAACCAGCTTGGGCGATAATAACCATTCGTGGTTTTTACAAGCAGGGTGAAGGAACAGGCAGATGACCGCAGAGGGTATTCGGAAAGCCATACTGGAGATTATACGGGACATCCTCCCTGACGAGGATTTGGGCAGTCTTGCGCCTGACAAAACGTTCCGCGAGCAGATAAACCTGGACTCCATGGATTTTCTGGACATCGTGATGGAGTTGAGGAAAAGGTATAGCATCGAAGTGCCGGAGAAGGATTATCCCAACCTGGCCACGATGAATAGCTCCGTCGGCTACCTCATGCCGAAAATGGAGAGGCTGTAGGGAACAGGGCCACGGTCGCGCCCGCCTACGGCTTTCAAACGGGATTTGCGTTACGACAACATAATCATCGGGGCGGGCCTTTCCGGGCTGGCGGCCGGGATCCGTTTGGCGCGTTACGGCGGCAAAACGCTGATACTGGAGCGCCACGACAGGGCCGGGGGGCTTAACTCCTACTACCACGCCGGCGGGCATTATATGGACGTGGGCCTGCACGCCATGACCAATTACAACCCACACGGCCCTTCATCGGCCCCGCTATTGAAGCTTGCCAGGCAGTTGAAGGCGCGTTTGGCCGATTTTGGGCTGGTCCCGCAGGGACACAGCAAGATAGTTTTCCCCGGCGCCTCGCTTTCGTTCACAAACGAATTCGCCCATTTTCAGGACGAGGTGGCGAAGGCTTTCCCGGCGCAGAAAGATAATTTCGCCAAACTCGCCAGGCTTGCCGGGGAATACGACGAGCTAAACCTCAACGCCAAACACGCAAGCGGCAGGGAAACCGTCTCATCCATCATCACCGATCCACTGCTGGCCGAAATGATCATGTGCCCACTTCTTTTTTACGGCGGCTCGCGGGAAGGCGACATGGACCTCGGCCAGCTTGTGGTGATGTTCAAAAGCCTTTTTTTCGAAGGTTTCGCCCGTCCGTTGGGCGGGATGAAAACCGTCCTCGGCCTTCTGCTGGACATTTACGCCAAAGAAGGCGGGGAGATCAGGCTGGAGACCGGCGTCAAACAGATTGTGGCCGGGGATGGGGGCGTAAGCTCCGTTGTCACCGATATGGGCGAGATTATCGAATGCGCCCGCGTTTTCTCGTCCGCCGGGTTATGGGAGACGGTGGCCCTATGCCCACAGGCCCGCCCTGAGGGGGTTCAAAGTGGGCCGGGCCGGTTGTCTTTCATGGAGGCGGTCTATGTCCTCGACCGGCCAGCGCGGGAGCTTGGCGAAGACTCCTCGATAATCTTTTTCAACAACACACCCGCTTTTATCTATAAAAAGCCCGATGAGCCACTCGATTTGCGGAGTGGCGTGATATGCTTTCCAGGGAATTTCGGGGACAATGGGGTTGAAGGCCCCCCCATGGCGCGCCTGACCAGCATCGCCGATTACGCGTACTGGATTGGAATCGAGGATCCACGGGAGTATCTGCGCTCGAAAATAGAATGGAGCGCGAAGGCTCTTAAGGCGATAGGCGCTGTGACTCCGGATTTTTCGCGCAACGTGGTTTTCCGGGACGTTTTTACGCCAAAGACCATCAAGCGGTATACAGGGCACATTAACGGCGCGGTTTACGGCGCGCCGGACAAGCTGAAGAGAGGGGAGACGCCCGTGGCCGGGTTGTACATCATAGGGACGGATCAGGGTTTCCTGGGCATTGTGGGGGCCATGCTAAGCGGCATAACCGTGGCCAACCTGCGTTTGGCTGGCAAGGATTAAATATGGCTGTCCGCGGCCTGATGAATTTGAAGGACAGTTACGACTGTGTTGTTATCGGCGGGGGGCTTGGCGGCCTGACCTGCGCCAACAGGCTTGCGCGGATGGGCCGGTCGGTCCTTCTGCTGGAACAGCACACACAGCTTGGCGGGCTTGCCACCTGGTTCAAACGCAAGAAACATATATTCGACGTGGCCCTGCACGGTTTTCCGGTCGGGATGACAAAAACGCTCCGCAAATACTGGAGCAAAGACATCTCCGAACGGATTGTGCAGTTGAAAGGCATCCGGTTCGACAATCCGCAGTTCCAGCTTACGACCACCTACGACCGCGAGGATTTCATCGGGCTTCTCACCGGTAAATTCGGGGCGTCACGCGAGACCGTCGAACGGTTTTTCACCGTCACGCGCGAGATGAATTTCTTTGACGATCAGGCGAAAACCACGCGGGAGCTTTTTCAGGAGTTTTTCCCGGACCGTGACGACATCTGGCGGCTGTTGATGGAGCCTATAACCTACGCCAACGGCTCCACGCTTGACGACCCGGCCATAAGCTACGGCATCGTCTTCTCCAACTTCATGAGCCAGGGGGTCTACACGTTCCGTGGCGGCACCGACCTTTTCATATCGCTTATGGACAAGGAGCTTGCGGCCAACGGCGTGGACGTGCGTGTTAGGGCGCTGGTGGACAAAGTTCTCATGGAAGGGGGCAGGGCTGTGGGGGTTTCCGTAGGGGGCAGGCGGATACGCGCGCGTTCCGTGGTCTCCAACGCAAACCTCAAGACCACCGTGCTGGACATGCTCGACGACGGCGCGGTGTCGCCGGAGTTCCGCGCCAAGACGCAAGCCGTGCGGGTCAACAACAGCTCTTGCCAGGTTTACATGGGAATCAGGCTGGGGGAGAAGATAGATTTCATCGGCGACCTTTTGTTCACCTCCACGGCTCCCAAGTTTGACGCGGAGCTGATGCTGTCCAAAAACGTGACCAGCAGGACGTTCTCGGTGTATTATCCAGACATGCGGCCGGGCGGCCCGGAGCGGTACACAATCGTGGCCTCTTCCAACGCCCGCTACGAAGACTGGGACGGCCTTAAGCCGGAAGCTTACAAGGCGCAGAAAGCCCGGCTGGCCGAAGAAACGCTTGACGCGCTGGAGAAATACATTCCCGGCGCGCGGGCGAAGGTGGATCATCTGGAAGTCGCCACGCCACGCACGTTCAGGCGGTACACCCTGCATGTCAAAGGGTCGTCGTTCGGCACGAAGTTCGAAGGGCTGGAGATAAGCCAGAACCTTCCGAAGGAGGCGCCGGGCCTGTTCCACACCGGCTCCGTGGCGATTATCATGTCCGGCTGGCTGGGCGCGGCCAACTACGGCGTGATCGTGGCCAACGAAGTTGATAAATATCTGGGGGTATAGATGGGCGATTTGGACGGGCAAGTGGCTATCGTCACCGGTGGCACAAGAGGGATAGGCGGGGCCATCTCGCTTGCGTTTCTGGGGGCGGGAGCTTCGGTCGTTGCGGTTTACGGCGGAGACAACGTGCTGGCGGCCAAGTTCAAGGAAGCCTGCGCGGGTTTCGGGGACAGGCTTGAGACCGTCCGGCTCAACGTGGCCGACCATACGGCGGTGGAAGCTTTCTTCAGCGAGTTTGAGAAAAAGCGCGACAGGCTCGACATCCTCATCAACAGCGCCGGGATCAGGCGGGATTCCGTCGTGGGCATGATGACGCAGGAGAACTGGAGCGCCGTGATCGCCATAAACCTCACCGGCTCGTTCAACATGTCCAAGTTCGCGGTGCGGGTGATGATGAAAAAAAGGTACGGGCGGATCATCAGCATCACCAGCCCTTGTGGCGATTACGGGTTTGCGGGCCAAGCCAACTACGCCGCCAGCAAAGCGGGGCAGGTGGGGTTGACCAAGTCGCTCTCCAAAGAAGTCGCCGGAAGGAACATCACCGTCAACTGTATATCGCCCGGTTTCATAGACACCGATTTTATCGCCGACCTTACGCCGGAATTGAAAAAAAGCTATCTGGGGCAGGTTCCCATGAAAAGGTTCGGGACACCTGCGGAAGTCGCCCGATGCGCGCTGTTCCTGGCGGACAAGGGTTCGTCATATATCACAGGCTCCGTGCTGGAGATCACCGGGGGGCTTTAGCGAGATACTGATCGGCCATTATCTGCCACGAGCTACCCTGCGCGACCAGTCTAAACGGTGGGACACAAAATAGGTCGCCAACCTGAAAGCGGCGTATTAGCTTTTCTCGCGTTGCGCGAATAGTTGACACCTGCGGGCAAACACGCTAGATTCTAGGTATGGCTACCCTCATAGACACACTAGAATATTCCAAGAAGCTGAGAGCCGCCGGTGTGCCGGAGCTACAGGCGGAGGCGCATGCCGAAGCCTTGTCGAAGCTTGTAAGCGAAGAGCTTGCCACTAAAAAAGATATTGACGACCTGCGGAGGGATTTACAAACAACCATCCGCGAGCTTGAATACCGCCTGACCATCAAGGTGGGGGCAATGACCGCCGCCGCAGTTGCCGCTCTTGCGGCTATCATGAAACTTCACTGACCCGCCAGTATCTTCGCTATCTCGGCGGTTTTCTTGCCCTCCCCATGAAGCCTCATCGCATTGTTGGCCTCCTTAACGCACGTCACGCATTTTGAGCCGTGATTGTTCGTAAAGCAGGTGAGCAGGTTCTTATGGAAATCCTTCTCCCCAAACATCGGAAGCATCTCGCAATAGCAGTAGCAGAACAGCTTGTCGAGAACCCCCGGTATTTCCCTGGCCGCTTTGTACGCCCCTCTGATATCCGGGTCGGGGTAAAGAGTCGGATCCATCGTGGGCCTTGTCTCCAGCCGGGCGGTGGACTTGAGCAGACGCGCCTGAAACTCCCTTGCCTTGACTTCAAGCGGTTGAGCCATCGCATAACCGGCGCCGAATGAGGCTGTAAAGACAAGAAACGTAAAAACCGTTTTGCGCGTGATAAAAAGTTTCATGGTGAATGATGTGGGTAATATACGAGCTATTTTATCAGAGGTAGCCTCTGATCCGCCAGTATCTGCCGCGAGCGATCCTGCACGACAAGTCGAAACGGTTTGGGATACCAAATGGATCGCCAATCTTCAAGCGGCGTATTTAGAGGTGGGGGGAGATCAGGATTTATTGCCGTGACAGAATTTCCACTTTTGACCGCTACCGCATGGGCAGAGTGCGTACTTGTTGCCTTCATCTTTGATCTTGCTGATAAGGGCTACATAATCCGTCTCGGCACACGAAGGATACCTGAAAGAGAAGGTGGTTTTCCCTTTGTAATTGGATACTGCGAAATCGCCAAGGGAGATTATGTCCATACCTATTAGGACATCGGCATCACCGAACTCGCCATCCGTCACTTCAACATCCCTCACTCGTATATCGTTAGGCAGTTGGATGGATACAATGTATTTGCTCCGGAAATCCTTGCCATGAACACCATGAACCTCGATAATTCCTGTCGGGGCAAGCCCAAGGGTATCCACAACCTTTTTTGTAATTACGGAATTAGTGGCTCCAGTATCCCATATAGCCAGAAAATCATCGTCAGAAACAGGTGAAAAGGACGGGTTGAGCGTTTCGGTCACTTTTACCCTGCTTTGTAGCTCCCTAGCAATGCCCGAAGATTGCAGAGTGAATGCGCTTAGAGGAGGTAACGTGTTTGGCATTCAGACGTGGTCAGGCAACTCTTGAATGGAAAGTGGCGGTGTAGGCGTCTTCGCCCGGAGAGCACTTTTGCACTAAAAATGTCCCTTTGGGGTGATTCTTGGAGGTTTCCCGAATAGCTGTTGAGGCGTCATCATATGCGCCTAAAACCGTTTCGCCCTTTATGACCACATACTTGCCGTTATACAGTTTTAACAGCTCGGACTGATGCGCCCGGTAGTAGTCAAACTCGTCTTTTAATGCCATGCTCATGATATTTCCCTATTTAGCTACCATGATTATGCCACATCCATCCGGGTTGGTCAAAACTGCTACGGGAGGGAGGCTCGTTTTATCAGCGTCACCTCGTTGCCTTTTTCATTGTAAGCGACCTCATCCATGATGTTGCGCAGGAGGAAAAGCCCCCGTCCCGCGTGGCTTTCCACGTCGGCGGGCGTGACGGCGGCGCAAAGGGCCTCTCGGTGGTCAAACCCTTCGCCGTCGTCGCTTATCACATATTTCACCTCCGCCGGCGTCAGGTCGCACCGGATGCGGATTTTGCGTTCCCTGTATTCCTCGGAGTTTTTCCTTTTGCGGATCTCCGCCTGGAACTCCGCAGTGGATATCTCATGTTTAAGCTGTGGGCTGATGTTGAGGTTCCCGTGATACATGGCGTTGGCTATGGCCTCTGTGAGCGCCATTGCCGTAAGCCTGGACTCGATCATGGAACAGACCCCGGCCCGCGTGAGGTTCTCCACAAGTATGTCCACAACCGGGCTAATGGCCGTCTCGTCCGAGGGGATGAGGAACTCGCGGCTTTCTTGCACAATGCAACAGAACATCCTGCGCGCGTGTATCTTGTCCCGCAGTGGGGCTATAGCGGTTTCGGCGGAGTTGACGACGTCCTCCACCGAAAAAGGCTCCACCAAAAGGTCCGACGCCCCGGCGCGCAAGGTCATCACAGCTCCCTGGCTGGTGGCTTTATCGGCGAGCAGTATGAACAGGCTTTCCGGGCGTATGTTTTTACCCTCCAGGAACGGGCGCAGGCCCTTTTTGTCGGCGAGCCTCACACGCGCTATGACCAGGTCGTAGTGAGACCTGCCCAGCTCGTCGAGGCCCCTGTTGAGCGCGGCGAACAGCTTGACCAGGCAACCTTTGTTCATGAGCGCATGGCGAAGCTCCGCCCGCAACGGGGACGCGCCGTCCACGATAAGTATCTTCGGTTTGTCTCTAGTTGGCATCGTCGTCAGGGCGCCTGTTGTTCATCCTGCCTTTCATTCTACTTTGACGGCTGTTTTTTGTCATTTATGGGGGAGTGGAGGGGGCATCTCTCTCTGGGGCTGGTTTCAAACCTACCCTACTAATCGAAGCCACATATTCATTGCTTCTGAACGCCGCCATCGAAACGGCGTTCAGACGTTGTGGGCGGGTCGCCCGCGCCCCCAGGCGAAGACGGCGGGGGAAGAATACCCCGCTGAATGGGAATAATCTTAATGCGATCGCCCTGGGCTCCACCATCTTGACATCCGTTCCCGTTATGCGTATTATAGGAACAGATATCAGGAAGGTTTGTTATGTCCAAAACCCGTCTTAATGTAAGTCTCGACCAGGACCTCGCCGAGTTCGCCAAGGTCTTTGCCGCTGAAAATCGCATATCAGTTGCGGATATGGTCACCCAATACCTGCTGTCGCTCAAACGCCGCGCAGAGGGCGAACAGGTGGAAAATGTTTTAGCCCATCCCGCCTTTGCGCGAGCGATGGAAGACGCCCAGGCCAAACTACGCGCCGGAACCGCACAGTGGCATTCATACGATAAGGTTTTCGGGAAGTGATAACGGCCAGATTTGAGACCGTTTTCATGAAGGCCGTTAAAAAACACGCCTCTATCAAGAAGCAGGTCAGGAAAAAAGTTGATATGATAATTGAAAACCCGATTGCCACAGGAGAGCCGTTGAAGGGTAACTGGCAGGGGTTTTATTCATGCCCTGTGAAACGGAATTTCATCATCATTTACTTGTACTGCGAGGTGTGCCGGAAAAAAGGGGACGATGTTGCCGTGGCCTGTTCCGATTGTCGGCAAACAGGGGATAGCACCATCAAGTCCGTCCTGTTAGGGCCTCATGATGAGGCATACGGGATATAGGAGAGCGAACGACCCGTTCCATCCTCATCCCTCGTTTCAGCGCATTCATTAGAAGCGACCTCCATTGACTTCGACAAGCGGCGGCGGCGTGGGCGGCGCTACCGCTATAGCCATTCATCTGTTTCCTTCCCCTCGGGATTTGCTATCATATCCCCGTCCCTGATGTCGCAAAGAAAGGTCTAATGCGCGCTTACGTCGTACGCCGTCTGATGTTGATGTTGCCGATGATGATCGGGATAACGCTGATATCCTTTTTTATCATCCATCTGGCGCCGGGGGACCCCACCGAGCTTTTGCAGGACCTCAATCCCAACGCCTCGCCGGAGACTGTCAAGAAACTGCGCGAGCTGTACCATCTGGACAAACCGATCATCGCCCAGTATTTCCTGTGGCTCTCGGAGATAATAAGGCTCGACTTCGGCTCTTCTTTCTCCATGGACGCCCGCCCGGTGGTGGACAAGATCATCGAACGCATACCGGTGACGCTCCTGCTCAACTCCATCTCGCTGGTCATCGTAATGGCCGTGGCGTTGCCTCTTGGCGTGCTTTCGGCGGTAAGAAGGCATTCGGCGTTCGACAGGGTGACCACATGGCTGGTCTTTTTCGGCTTCGCCATGCCCACGTTCTGGATGGCGCTTCTGTTGATGATGGTTTTCGGCGTGTGGCTGGACTGGCTTCCCATATCAGGGCTGACCTCGATAAACCACAACGAGCTTTCCACATGGGGCAAGCTGACCGACTATGCCTGGCACCTGTTCATGCCAACACTCGTAGCAGGTTTCACAAGCCTTGCCGGTCTTTCAAGGTTCACACGGCAAAACATGCTGGAGGTGATCCGGCAGGATTACGTCACCACCGCCCGCGCCAAAGGGCTGTCCGAGGGCGTTGTGATATACAAGCACTGCCTCAAAAACGCCATGTTGCCCGTGGTTACGATAATGGCCCTGTCCATACCCGGCCTCATCGGAGGCTCGGTCATTTTCGAGACCATATACTCCATACCTGGCATGGGCCAGCTTTTTTACCAGGGCGTGATGGCGCGGGACTACCCGCTGATAATGGGGATACTTGTCATGGGATCGTTCCTGACCCTCTTCGCAAACCTGCTGGCGGACGTGGCCTACGCATTCGTGGATCCGAGGATTCACTATGAATAGCGCCCCGGCCAAAAGCTACAAACGGATATTCTGGGAACGTTTCTCCCGCAACCAGCTTGCCATAGCAGGCGGGGTGATAGTCTTGTCGCTGTTCGTCACGGCCATTTTCGCGCCCTATATCGTTCCCCACGACCCGTCCTTCATCAACACGAAGCTGGCGCTCATGCCCCCGTCTTTGATATACCCGTTCGGCACGGACGACCTTGGGCGGGACGTGTTCTCCCGGATGGTGTTCGGCTCGCGCATATCGCTTACGGTGGGGCTGGTGGCCGTTGGCATAGCCACCATCATCGGGCTTTTGGTGGGGTCGGTGGCGGGCTATTTCGGAGGGTGGGTGGACAACGTGTTGATGAGGCTTGTGGACATCATGCTCACGATCCCTACTTTTTTTCTCATCCTCGCGGTGATAGCGTTCCTGTCGCCAAACATCTACAACATAATGATCGTCATCGGCGCCACGGGCTGGATGGGCGTGGCCAGGCTTGCGCGGGCGGAGTTCCTTGCGTTAAAGGAGCGTGACTTCGTGACCGCCGCGCGCGCCCTGGGTGTGGGCGACGCGGGTATCATCTTCCGCCACATACTCCCAAACGCAATGTCGCCAGTGCTTGTGTCTGTGACGCTGGACGTGGCGGGCGCCATACTCACGGAATCGGCCCTTTCGTTTTTAGGGATAGGTGTCCAACCCCCAACCCCAAGCTGGGGCAACATCCTGACATTGGGCAAAGACAACATCGAGTTCGCATGGTGGCTGTCGGTCTTCCCGGGGTTTGCGATACTGTTCACGGTGATGGGGTATAACATGCTTGGCGAAGGAGTGCGCGACGCGCTCGACCCAAGGGTGTGATGGATTTGGATGGTCAATCCGCCGCTTCCAGCCTGGGTATATACCTGAGCCACGCTTCCAGATGCGACATGGGCGTATTTTCAGGCATATGCGAATGGACGAGGAACAGCGGCTTGCGCGGTTTTTTTAGCAGGATGAAACCGGCTTCCGCCGGGGTCCTGCTCCCTTTTTTAAGATTGCATTTCCTGCACGCGGCCACCACGTTGTCCCATGACGACGGGCCACCAAGCGAACGCGGCACCACATGGTCCATCGTCAAATCCTTGGCTTTGGAGCCGCAGTACTGGCAGGTGTGGGCGTCGCGCCGGAGCACGTTTTTTTTGGAAAAAGCGGCCGTGAGCTTTTGTGGCCTTTTGACGTAGCGGAAAAGCCTGATAACTGTGGGAAGCCTGTATGTGACGCTGACCGACCGCAGAAAAAACCCGTCACTTTCCACGGCCTCCGCCTTGCCCTTGAGTATCAACACAAGGGCCCGTCTAGACGCCGTAAACTGCAAAGGCTCGTATGCGCTGTTTAACACAAGCGCCCTGATGTCTTCCATATCCCCTGCGCCAAGCGAGATTATTCCGGTAATTTTAGATTTTGAATCGGGCCAAGTCAAATCCGGGAGACTAAGAACAGGAGGCGGATTTATCGGGATCGGGTTTGAGTATGAGTTGCGCGCCCCGAAATGTCCTTACGGCCCTGCTCCAGAAATCAAGGGCGGCGGTCATATGAGCATGGCTCCCCTTCGCGCATTCTGATAAAGGCCGTATTCGCCAGCGCCGTACACGTTGGCGTTTACCGGCGTTGCGTGAATAGGGCGGACGACGTCAAGCTGGATGGGGTAAAGGGTGTGTATCATCCGTTTTGCGTCATCCCAAACGTCAACATCGCCTTCAAGCAGGACAAGCAAATCAATGCCGCTGTCCTCTTGGGCTTTCCCACGCGCTTCCGAACCATAAACGACGACGCCTTTGAGACGCTCTACCGATCGTGAAAAGCGGGTAACAACTGGATGTTTTTCTTCCACCCAATGGCTTCCTTCTAAAGGGCGAATTAACTTTCGACCCCGCAGAGACTGAAGTTGCTTATGCCACTCATTGCCACGTTCGAAATCAGGAAGAAGCTCCTTAACAGTAGGCCGACCGTCAGCCGCCCGAATTAGAATGAAAGTTGACGCTCTCCCCTCCCCTATTTCACCAAAAACTACTTAAAACTCTTCTTCGCCTTCTCCACCGTGGCCCTGGAATAATAACTGCAACAACCTTTTTTGGCGTCGGGTTCGATTTTGGCGGTCTTCATCGCGTCTTTGAGTTTCTTTTCCGGCAATCCAAGCTCCTTCGCCCAGTTCGCGGCGGTCTTTAGCTCTTCAGCCATGGTTCGACATGCCCCCAATATCGTGTGGTTATCCAGAAATGATACCATACGAGCTGTGACTGGCGCCTTAACGGCCAGTGTAAAAATAATTGACGATATCTGGCCGGACGCCAGTGGGTCTGGTACGATTGGGAATCCTTGTTTCGGGAAATAAATGATGACCGCCTCTATCCCTTTCGCCATCCTCATCCCGCACAATATTTTGGCTTTCGCAAAGCTTGAGCGCTGGATAATCACTGGTTGTAAACCATCCACAGCTATTGTGGATAAAGTTGTGGATAACGTTGTTATCAACATTAAGAAAAGGTTAAATATAAACGAGTTACAGCAGATTGCCTAATATTAGCGCAACGCTATATCTCTTTGATTTAAAAGGCCGTATAATGATGACGATGGTTTGGCTCAATGCTGGCTTGGCTACTATCTGTTGTCAAGCCGGTTTTTCAACATTTGAAAAAAAAATACATCTCCAATGCAATTAAAATTCCCTTTTCCGTCCACAAGGGAAGATTCTTTCAAGAATTTTCAGGTGGACGGGCGAAACGATGAAACGGTCAAATTTTGCAAGTCGTTCGCCAAAGGAGAAACCGCTGGGAACAGGAGCCTTGTACTGTACGGACAACCTGGCGCCGGGAAGACGCATCTTCTCATAGCGATGGGTTCCATTGTCCGCAAGAAGGCTGGCGAGGCGTCTGTTTGTTACGTCAGCGGGGCGGACATCAGGCAAAAGGTCGCCACGTCGAAGACTTACGAAGAGTTGAAAGAGCAGATTGGGAAATACGAGGGCGCCGTCTTCCTGGCTGTGGACGATCTGGACGCAGTGGAGGGGGATCAGGAGGCGCAAGACCAGGTCTTCCACCTTTATAACGCCGTTACGGGGAATGGAGGCTGGTTCGCCGCCGCTGTGACGGAACCCCCCGCTGTCTGGAATTTTTCCAGTTGGCTCGCAACTCGGTTATTATGGGGGTTGGTCCTGCCGGTGAATCCGGTTGGGGACGAGTCCAGGGTGGAGGTGCTCAAGCGCGTTTCGGCCGGCATGGGGCTTAGCCTGCCGGACAACGTGGCCAAGTGGCTTATAACAAGACTGCCGAGGGATCCCGCAAGCCAGATGAAGGCTCTTGAACTGATAGACCGTCATTCCCTCTCCGCCGGGCGCAAGGTAAGCCTTCCGCTGGCGCGGGAGGCATTGGGGTTAACGGGCGATGAGACGTAAAACGCAAAACGACGGCGGGGAGTACAAGACATGCCCCCACTGCTCCCTTCCCCACAGGCTTTCCGACACTGTTTGCTCGTATTGCGGGGAAAAACTCCCGGCCGGGGTGACGGTGACAGAGCGGGTGAAACGGGTTGTAGGACGGGCAAAATGGCGATACAAGCTGGCTGGGGTGAAAAAGCGGAATGAAAAACCCGCCGCAAAGGTGTTGCCCGGAGTGGCGGGGATTGTGGTGTGCGCGTTATTGATCGCCGTCGGCTCGTGGTTTTTTTATACAGCGCTGGAAGGCGGGGGATTTTCGGATTTCCTCATCGCCGTGACGCTGATCCTTTACGGAGGCGGGGCGGGGTATAATATTTTGAAAAAGTAATATCACTTTAATCCGGTTCATTTTTGAAGTTCCCGCTTCGGGTCAACATCTTTACCGAAAATAATGAAACCGGCCGTACCCAGAACACCAAAGCAAAAAGCGGCGATAAAATTCGTTTCTGGGCTGATTTGCCATAAAATCGCTCCGCCGAACGCCGCAACGGACACGAACACGTCCCGGATGAGATAGTAGAGACCGAACATTCCAGCTTTGCAGTTTTCCGGAGCCAAATCCATAATCATGGTCTTTCTGGTCGGCTCGCCGAATTCCTTCAGCCCTCTCAATATAAACGTCGGTATCAGCCACTCAAGCGACCGGCTGAACATCAAAGCGAGCGGAAACAGCGTGAAGAATATAAACGTCATCACGACGAAAGGTTTTTTCTCCCCCTTGTCAGCCAAATACGCGACGGGAATATACACCAACATCGCCGTGGCCATTTCGACCCCCGTCAACAAGCCGAATTGCAGGGCGGATACGGGTTCGGAAAGGGTTTTCATGCAATAGACCACCACGAAAGCGTATGGGATTTGTTCGCAGAATCGAACGAGAATATCGGACACCAGGAGGTTTTTCATCGCCGGACTCATGAATCGAAAAAGACGCAGAGGGTTTTTCTCTATTTTTCGGACGTTGAAACCTTTGGCGAAACGACCATCCTTCCTGTCGTCTTCAATCAAAATATTCTGAAACGCCAAAGCGACAGCCGCCATAACAAGGGCCGCAACGAATGCGTATCTCACCCCGTCCCGCTCCCCCCATGCGCCGATAAAAGCGCCGCCGATGATGGGGCCGAGCGCCATCGGGACGCGCCTCGCCAAAGAAGTCATACTAACACCCATGATGCGCCCGTTTTCGGGAAATGTTTTGTACATGAGGCTCATCGTCGCCGGTAGCGATATCGCCGTCCATGAGATGAACAAAACCGCTCCTGCCAGAACCGCTTGCCACGCCGGTATAAGAATCACCACCAGAAAACCGGCCATTGCGACGATATTGAAAATCAACAACGCCCGTTTTTCGCCGATCCGGTCCGACAGATAGCCGCCCGGAAACGAGTACAGCGCCGAAAGGAGGTTGTCCATGGCGTTCAACAAACCTATGGATAGCGCGCCGCCGCCCAGAGCCATCATGTAAATCGGCAGGAAACGCTCCGCCATCCGCTCCCCCATGCCGACCAAAACCACCATGCCCAACACGCCCACGGCGCTTCGGCGCAGAGCGAAAAATTCCGTTAACCTTTTACGCGCATTCATATCCGTTTACGCGCTTTTCGCGGTTTCCAGGCGGCAATAGGCGTAAAGGGCGTCGTACACTTCGAATTGGCGAGAGATGTTTTCATGATCGTCGGGAAAACGAAGCCCGTAACCGACGGCAATCGCTTCTAAACCCGCCGCTAGAGGATCGTTTTCCATACGGTTTGTATCGGCGGCGTTTATGATTTTGGCCATTCGGAGCAACGCGCCGTCCTTCAACCCGTATTTCCTGATTATTACGTCGAATGCGCAAAAATCTCCATCGTGGTGTAGCTCCGCCCCTTGAGTGTCGAAAGGTGTGGCGTTCTCCTTTTCCGCAATCTCCAACACGACGTTCTTAGGGACGAAAAGGAACTCCGCCGAAGAATCTATAAATCTTGTGATAAGCCACGGGCAAGCCACGCGGTCGACATGCACATGGGATCGGGTTATCCATTTCATTTTCTTTCTCACTCCAAAAATATTCCTTGTTGGGCCGACACCCCGAAATAAACCGATGTTTTGTCCGCAAGCCTCTGGACATCCTCGGCAAGCTGGTTGCCCCCGTTAATCTGCCGGAACAAAAGAGGGAGGGTTTCAAACCCGCCCCTCGAAGGGATATCTCGTCGGCGGACTACTGTACTCCCATCAGCTTATTATCAACCCTCCATATCCCACCACGCTTGTATAGTCGCCGCTTGTGTCGCCGGATGTTTTATAGTCTACAAGCTCGGCCTTTGTCGCGCCCAACAGCTTTAGCGTCTCTATAACCAGCGCCGTGGGCTGGTAGCCGCACATCGTTATTTTTTTGTCCCGCACAACTTTTAACAGCCCAAGGCCGTCCATCGCCTTTATTTTTTCTATCGCCATAGCGTCAAGCCTTTTGGCCGTCTCGTGCGGGATATAGTGGGAGAAGTCGGTGCTGGCTATCATGGTGACGGGTTTGCCGAATTTGGTTATCCCCCGGCTGATGGCGGAGGCCAGCTCCATTATTGTCTTGTCGGACAGGTTCCATATAATCATTGGGACGATCTTGAAGCTTTTATTAAAATACTGCAAAAACGGTATCTGCACTTCCAGCGAGTGCTCCGGATCGTGGCTCCACGGCGCTTCTTCCAGAATGTCTGTCTCGCGTGTGAGCAATCCCGCCAATTCATCGTCAACATGCACGCCGCCGCCGGGCAGTTCCCAAACCCCATCGGACATTATCGCGGCTCCTGGTGGAGGCGCAATGCCCCGCACCGCACAGTGGTTGGGGCCTGCCAGGATGACGCTATCCGCCACTTTCAACCGTTGATACACCTTGGTGGCCACCGGGCCGGAATACCTGTAACCCGCATGTGGGACGACGGCGCCCATCGCATGTACAGGTAGCGTGTTTTCGGTGATAAACCCGTTGATTACGGCTTCTATAGCGTCCAGGCTGGCCGGATAAAAATATCCAGCGACGGCGGCTTTGCGTATCATGACAATACTCCGCTGAGGATAGATTGCTCACTCCCTGCGTATACAATCTACCTAAGTGGCTTTGCTGTCAAGGCGGGGCGAGGGGTTGCCCCCTAAAAATAAAATCCCGGTTATTACAACCCCTGCGACGTTTTTGACACGACTTCACCTATTTGCTGGTAAAATAGCCCGATCTTTAAAAATGACAAGCCAGCCTCGGATGACGGCTGGCGGCGCACGATTTTATTTGGAGCGAATTAAGAACAATGGCCCGTTACAACCGTATTACAAGAAAAAAAGCGGACGGAAGCGACATCATGATGGCCACGCCATCGTCGCTGATAGATTTCATGCGCGGCAATGTGAACGCCGTGGCGATAACGCTGGGGGTGGCCGCGCTTCTGGTCGCCGGAGTGTATGGGACGTTCCTCTACATGGCGTCAAGCAGGGAGTCCGCGCAAAACAGGCTCTACCACGCTTCACGGCTGGTTCCCCAGGAGGGCGCCGTTGTTGGGACGGCGGATGAGCCGCTAAAAGCGTTGAAAGAATTTGTGGACAAAGGCGGGCCGTCGGAACTGGTTATCCAGGGAAAGCTGGAAATGGCGGCGCTTTACTCAAGAAAGGGCGACCACCAATCCGCCGTGGAGCAATACTCGACAGCGGCCAAGGAAGCCAAAAAAGGCGGATTATTGTGGGAGTTGGCCTCCGCTGGCGAAGCTTACGCCCTTGCCACGGCTGGCAAACACGCAGAGGCGGCTGTTAAATTCAAAGAGCTTTCGGAATCGGTCAAATATTACCCGAAGCAGGAGCTTCTTTACGGTTATTCGCTAAGCCTGGCCGCCTCTGGCGACAAGGCTGGCGCGGTTAAGGCTTTGAACAGGCTCAAGGCCGAATCCCCCAACTATCTGCCGCAGGATTATCTGGGAGACACGCTGGCGCGTATGGAGAGCGGGAAATTGTCCGTCGCCAAAAAGGGCGTGGAACCCGCCATTGCCGGCCAAGCCCCAGGCTCCGCCGTCCATTGATAAAGACGCAGGGAAAACCGGTGGCTGACACTCGCCGGTTCGTGTGGGGCAATGTATAACGTGAGCTGGTTCGACATATTCACCATCTTCTTCCTTGCGGCCTCCGCCATTTGGTCTTACCACAGGGGGTTCTTCAAGGAGGCCTTCTCCATTTTGGCGATTGTGGCGGGGTTCTGGATAGCCTCGCGCTATTACGCCGCCGCCGCCCCGTTCTTCAAGGCGTGGATATCGGGGAAATTGCTGGCCGACGCCGCCGCATTCACCACACTGTTCATCCTGACCGCCATTTTCATAAGCGTCACAGGGACGCTGGTTCGCAGGATACTGCGTATTTCCGCCGCAATGTCGTTCGTGGACCGGGTGGTTGGAGGGGGTTTGGGCGTTGGCAAAGGCGCGCTTATTTTGGCGGTTGTCACGTATCCGCTTGCGCTGATCCCTGGTTTGAAGGATGACTTGGTCAAAGGGTCTGTGGCGGCTCCAATCCTGATCGGCATCAGCAAGGTGGCGTTGGAGAAGCTGGCTCCCGGCCTCGCGCATGATTTGGATAAGGCCGCGCAAAAGACGCTGGAGATGAAAGACCGCGTAAAAAAGATCGGCGAGAGCGTGAAGAGCCCCACAGCGGCGAAAGAATCCCCGGATAAAAAGGAGATCGAGCCGGCCAGGGCGCCAAAAGCTCCTGCGGCGGCTCACGAGGCTCTAAAAAGAGGAGAGCCGGAGCCGGCCAAAGTCACCGCCCCGGAGAAAGCGGCGGAAAAGAAAGCCGCCCCGGCGAAAAGCGCGCCTGAAAAAAGCGGCTCCGCCAACGGAAAGGACAACCTCTCGGACAGCGACAGGAAAGAGCTGGATCAACTGCTCGACAAGCTGGAAAAACCCCGCTCGAAATGACTGTCAGCCAGTAATCCCGAATTCCCACTGCTTCGCCGTGGTTATCGGTCACGGGGAAGCGAATCTCAAACATCACGCCGCAACATCCTCATAGGGGCGCCGCTTGCCGCGCCCTTCCCTTTTTTGTGTCATTGCGAGGAACGACAGCGACGAAGCAATCTCAAGCTTTCAGCGTTTCACTGTGGCGTTTAGCCCCAATGAAACGCATGCGGACGGGTCGCCAGCGCTCCCAGGGTGGCCGTGGTCAGGCGACCACGGGGAAGCGGAAAGGAGATGTCACACTCCTGATCCCCACCGACACATGGCAAAAAAATTGGCGGCCTTGTGAAAGGCCGCCAATCCGCGACGACGTTTTAGCGATGCCCCGTCAGAACTTGTAGCCCGCCGACAGGCCGAATACGTTGGCGGTGGATTTATAATCCCCGTTGACAGACGCCTTGGCCTCCGCGCCCACGGTGTTGCTAACCGACCGGGTGGCGGTCCACAGGTACGAGAACGAGGCGTCAAGCGTAAAGTTGTCCTTGGCCTTGTAACCCCATCCGATGGACACGCCGTTCCTGTCCGCGTCCGGCATGCGAGGATCGAAAGTCGCGTCGGGCACGGGGGTAGGATCGAAGTAGTACCCCATGCGGCATGTCGATGTGCCCGAGTAACTGTAAGCGGCGCCCACCCGGAAAGCGGTCACGTTTTTCCAGTCTTTTTTCTGCGTGGCGGATGATGGCAGGACAGAGACGCCATTGGAAAGCTTGAGGGGCTTGCTGAAGTTGAAGGCCAACTGGTCGAACGACGCCCAGCCCGTGTAGTCCACATCAGCTTCCAGCGTAAGCGCATCCGAGGGTTTCCACGCGATTCCCAGCACTGCTATGTCGGGATAGGTGATATCCACGTTCGTTGCGCTACTGTAATCGCCGCCGGTCCCGCCAACCAGCCCGCCGAGGGTTCCGGGGAAGTTTAGTATGTCGGTATTGCCCGAGACGGCGGTTTTAACCTGGGACCTGTATGTCAGGGCGATCTTGACGGAATCTGCCGGCTTGAGCAGGATGGCGCCGTTAAAACCCCATCCAGTCCCGGTTCCGCGAATAAGCCTGTAGCCGTCCGTCGCGCCGGGTTCGAACAGGTTGAAAGGATACATGGAGTCGAACCTGGCGTCGGTGGTCATGTAGTTTACGCCTATGGCCGCGGAAAAACCGTCCCCAAGCTTTTTGGCGACGTTGACGTTGTATGTGGTTGTCCGCAGTTGCGTGTCTGTGGCGACGTAGCGGAGGCTGGAATAATCGGACCATGAGGAGCCAAGGCCAAAGTCGCTGAACATACCGAAACCGACGGCCCATCCGCTATCCTCCCAGTTCTTGGCGACATAGAGATGGGGGATCACATAGGTGGTGTTGGTGGTCTTCTCATTCCTGTTCTGTCCGGCGTATTCCACGCCTGCGGCCGCAAACTCGTTCATCGGGTCCACGAACTCAACCCCTGTCTTGGCCGAGTATCCGGGCAAAGATGTCAGCGCGGCGGGATTGTAATACACGGCGGCGGCGTCGCCTATGGAAGCGGCGGTGGCGTGCGCCATGCCTTGACCCCCGTTATCCGTTTCGACAAGGCGGAAACCAGCCGCCAGCGCTGTGTGAGGAACTGCTATAACTACTGCCGTAAGAAACGCTACGACCAGTGATTTCATATAAACATCCTTATTGAGAAAGCCGTCTTTTGCCAATCAGACTGAATTTGTATCAGTTTTACGGCTATACGTCAATATATCCTTTGCCATCAAAAAGCTGAAACAAAGACCGGTTCAACACTCCCCATCGAGTCCAAAATAGCGGGAATGCGGATTCAGGCCAACCTTTTGAACCAGAACGCCACAGAAAGCAGGATGGCGAAGGCGCCGCTCCACCGCATCTCCGAAAAACCTACTTGCATCGGGCCTGTGAGCAGTGGGCGTTTGATGTCCCTGCGGAACTTTAACGTCAACAACAGGAATGGGAAAAACGCCGTCCACGGCGCAAGCCCCCCGGAAAGCACGACCATAAGAGCCACAGCTAAAAGAGCCGCCGCGTGAATGAAAAGCTCGCCCTTGCTCCAATCGTACCTTTCACGTTTGGAGGCGAAGGCCACACCGCCCCGCAGGACATCCAAAAGCCTGCGCACAGTGAACAGCCTGTCCACAAACCACACGATCAGAAGCGGATACATGATGAGCGATTCCGGCGTGACCCTGCCTGTTTGCAGATATGACGCGGCTGGGGCCGTAAGGCTAAGCCCGGCTATCCCCACCAGTTCCATGCCCACGGTACGAAGGACTTTGGCCAGCCCCGCCCACATCTTAAGCGCCGAAAGCCCCGCCGCAACCGCCAGAAACCAGACAAGCCCCCACCGCCCGTTCCACGCGATCACGGGAAGAATGCAGACGAGTGTCATTATCGAATAGATAACCGCCCAGGCATAAGCGCGGGTTTTGTTTGTGGACGCAGTAGGTTTGACGATAAGTTTAAGCGGCTCTACAGCCATCACGCCAGCGACAAGCCCCAAGCCGAAAACGACCGCCGAAAAAAGCTTCACCCCATCCTCCGGCGGGACAGCGAACGTGCCAGTGACGAGAGGGACAATCAGCGTCACCCACACCCCATGCTCCTTGGGGAAGATGGGGCGTTTGAGAACGGAGATTAAATCATCGAAGGACATTTAACAAACCAGTCAAGATGAACCAAAGGTTGAGAGTTTACAGAAATAGCGCCGCCAGCGCCAAAGCTTTTGTCATGAGGGGATGGGTGGATGGGAATTCCGCCAATAAAAAAGCCTCCCCTGTTGGAGAGGCCAAGGTTTACCTCCGTTGCGACGACAGTGCAGATTCAGATAGGAGCCTGCGCGGAATTCACAACGAAAACGCACCCCGCACCCCACCCTCTCCCCGCAAGCGGGGCGAGGGTGAAAAAAGGCGGGGTTTTACGCCTCTTCTACAACCTTCTCCTGGCTTTTGAGTAGCTCTTCCTGGTTGTTGAAATTCAGGGCGTCGAGCAGATCGTCTATCTCGCCGTTCATGAAGTATTCCAGCTTGTAGACGGTCATGTTTATCCGGTGGTCGGTGATCCTGCCCTGCGGGAAGTTATAGGTGCGGATGCGTTCGCTCCGGTCGCCCGTGCCTATCTGGCTTTTGCGTTCGGCGGAGCGTTTGTCGGATTCTTCCCGCTCCCGGATGTCCCTCAGCCGCGCCGCGAGTATCTTCATACCCTTGGCCTTGTTCTTTTGCTGGCTTTTTTCGTCCTGTATGGACACCACAAGGCCGGTGGGAATGTGGGTGATACGCACTGCGGAGTCTGTCGTGTTCACGGACTGGCCGCCGTGCCCGCCTGCGCGGAAAACGTCTATCCGCAGTTCCCTGGGGTCTAGCGACACCTCCACCTCCTCCGCCTCCGGCAGTATAGCCACTGTGCATGCGGAGGTGTGTATCCTGCCGGACGCCTCGGTGGCAGGCACTCTTTGCACGCGATGGACGCCGCTTTCGAACTTGAGCCTTGAATACGCCCCCTTGCCATTGATGGAGGCGATGACCTCTTTTATGCCGCCTATCCCTGTGTCGCTGATGGAGAGTATTTCTATCTTCCACTTGCGCAGTTCGGCGTACCTGCTGTACATGCGGAAAAGGCTCGCCGCGAAAAGCGCCGCCTCCTCCCCGCCAGTTCCGGCGCGTATTTCGATGATGACGTTCTTGTCGTCGTTTGGGTCTTTGGGAACCAGCAGGGCGCGGATGTCCATCTCCAGCTTTGCGATCTTGAGCGAAAGCTCCGACTTCTCTTCCCGCGCAAGCGCGATGAAGTCATCGTCGCCCCCCTCGGCTATCATGGTCTCCGCCTCGGCAAGCATATCGCCGAGTTTTTTGTATTCGCGGAAGGCGGCGACGACCGGGCGAAGCTCTTTTAGCTCCTTGCCAAGCTTCTCACATGCGGAAGGGTCCGACCCCACGCTGGGGTCTTCGAGCCTCTGGTTAATGGACTCGAACTTTCTCTCAAGGCTTTCCAGCGTGGTTCGCATAGTTCAAAAATGGGCGGTATGTAGTGGCGACTTCTTACCCTCTCCCTTTATGGGAGAGGGAAGGCATAAAAGGATCGTCCTTCGGCCCCCTGACAAGGGGGCGGCGAACGATAGTGAGCGGGGGTTTCTTGAACCAACCCCCCCGGCCTTCGGCCACCCCCCTTATCAGGGGGGCTTGGGGGCCACCCTCTCCCGCAAGGGGAGAGGGTAAAGAGATGCGCAACCCGATCATCGGCTTATGCAAATGGCCCCTCTTGTCAGGAGGCCACGGCCTTTGTGTCCTGGGCTTTCTTGCTGAACCTTCTCTGGAACTTCTCGATCCTGCCGGCGGTGTCCACAAGCTTCTGCTTGCCGGTGTAGAACGGATGGCAGGCCGAACAGATGTCCAGCTTCATAATTGGCACTGTGGCCCTGGTGTGTGTCGTGCTTCCGCAGGCGCAATGCACTTCGCACTCCATGTACTGCGGATGTATTTCCTTTTTCATGGCTGACCCTCTAAAACCCTATACACGTTTTGACAAAACAAACACTCTAACACAAAAAACAAGAACTGTTAAGCGTTCATGGACTCAAGGAATTTTTTGTTGTTCTTGGCGATTTTCATCTTCTCGATGAGAAGCTCCATAGCCTCGATCGGATCCATCGGTTGCAACGCCTTCCTTAACACCCACGTCCTGCGAAGGTCGTCGGCGTCCAGCAGAAGCTCTTCTTTCCTGGTGCCGGACCTGCTTATGTCTATCGCCGGGAAGACGCGCCGGTCTGCGAGGCGCCGCTCCAGGTGCACTTCCATGTTGCCGGTGCCCTTGAACTCTTCGAATATCACGTCGTCCATCCGGGAGCCGGTGTCCACGAGCGCAGTCGCCACGATGGTCAGCGACCCGCCTTCTTCAAGGTTCCTAGCGGCGCCAAAGAAACGTTTGGGGCGCTGGAGCGCGTTGGAGTCTATGCCGCCGGAGAGCACCTTGCCAGATGGCGGCACGATGGTGTTGTAGGCGCGGGCGAGCCTTGTTATGGAGTCGAGCAGTATCACGACGTCCCTTTTGCGCTCTACCAACCGCTTGGCCTTTTCGATGACCATCTCCGCCACCTGCACATGCCGGGTAGGCGGTTCGTCAAACGTGGAGGATATGACCTCGCCCTTGACGCTTCTTTCCATATCCGTCACCTCTTCGGGCCGCTCGTCTATAAGCAGGACGATCAGCGTGACTTCTG
>Ga0315281_10001249_pt1 | contig 37312 bp, 30 predicted proteins | sample YL17G07_0_MG_FD_204540 | JGI IMG/M metagenome (GOLD analysis project Ga0315281, IMG submission 204540) | Sediment microbial communities from Yellowstone Lake, YNP, Wyoming, USA - YL17G07_0 | ecosystem: Environmental > Aquatic > Freshwater > Lake > Sediment | place: USA: Wyoming | collected...
GTGGACGTCTTCGAAGAACACCTCGTTGAAGATGTGCTCGTTCGCCAGGTTCACGAGCGGCCGCACGCTTACGCCCGGCGCCTTCATGTCGAGCAGCAGATAGCTGATCCCCCGGTGCTTGGGCGCGTCCGGGTCCGTGCGCGTGAGCACGAACATCCAGTCCGCGCGGTGCGCGCCGGACGTCCAGATCTTCTGGCCGTTCACAACGTAGTCGTCGCCGTCGCGCACTGCGCGAGTTTGCAGGCTGGCGAGGTCCGAGCCCGACCCCGGCTCGCTGAAGCCCTGGCACCACGCGACTTCGCCGCGAAGCATGGGCGGCAGGTGCTCTGCCTTCTGCTCCTCCGTGCCGTGGAGCATGATTGTCGGCCCTACGAGGTTCAGCATCTGGCGGCTCGCGGGTGCGCCTGCCTCGGTCAACTCATGGCTGAGCACGAACTGCTCGAGCACGGTCATGTCCGCGCCGCCGTACTTCTTCGGCCAGGCGGGCGCAAGCCAGCCGTGTTCCGCGAGCTTGTCGAGCCACACCTTCGACCGCCCCTCGCCCGATGCGGCGCCCAGCAACAGCTCCTCTTCGTCGTCGTCGCCGTTCCGCTTCCAGTGCGTCTCCACGAAGTCGCGGACGGTTACGCGCCATGCGGCGAGTTCGGGCGTGTCAGTGAAGCGCACAGGGGACCTCCAGTGGGAGATGGCGAGATTCTACAATGCCCCGGATTCCTGCGGCGGAGGACGCCAGAAGGCTCCGTAAGGGGTCGTCAGGCAATAATCGCTCCGGTCCTCAAACCTGTCCGGAGTTTGCCTACCGGAATAGGTATTTCCTGACAAGCACTAACGCGGCGAAATCCTATGGGAGCACCCGGGAAACACCGGCTTGGTCGTCACCAGGGCCGGTAAGGCTTTGACGGCGGTTTCCGAGGGGGTATCTGAGGCCGCCGAGCCGGCTGTGGCCCTTCCTCGGCTATTGTGGGCTCCGTTGACTCCCGCTCACGTCTGGCGATCACTCCGATGTCGGCCTGCGTGGTTGCAGAATCTTCTCGTAGCTGTCGTTCAATCCGCCCGCCGGGCAGGTCGAACGAGTGATCGCGCGCGGCCTGTCGCTGTGTGAGCGTCGCCACGGTAAGAATCGCGAGCAGCGCCACGAACGCCATCACGAAGTCCGTGACCAGAAGAAAGATGAACGCTCCTTGAACCGCGCCCCAGTCCGGGAGCGGCTTAGACAGAGTGTTCCCTGCGACGGATGCCGCGACTCCAGAGACTAAGGAGCCGATAGTCCAACCCAGCCACCAGATTATGAGATGAGGACTCGTTCCCGACGGGCTCCAGTCACTGGACTCGTCGGGGGTCAGCGAAGGATCGCTGGCTCGCCATGCTTGCGCGATCACCTGGTAGGGCCGGAACCAGTTCCATACCGGTACGAACCACCCGCCGACTGCCCATCCGGTACCGTAACGGATATCTCTCCGTCCGAACGATTCAAGGTTACCAGTAGCCCTTCGCGTCCACCAGATGAAGAACGGAACGGCGAGGAGCATCATCATGAACTGGAGGGCCTTACCAGCCCCATAGATCCCGTCAGCTGCTTCGGCGTCCGCCAATAGCTCGGAGTGAATGAAGGCGGCGTTCGCAATGCGCCCGGCGACAACCGCCTCGTACGCGTCCCCTCCGATGGCGAGCAACGCTGCCGCGATATACAGCCCGAGTATCACGTAAAGAAAGACCGCCGGCGCGGTGAGGGGTGTAAAGCGGGGTCGGCGCATGAAGAATGGCGTCTGGCTGGCGGGCGGAACCCGCCAGCTCTCGGATGCGGGGTCCCAGACCAGCGGCATCCCGTTCCCTGAACGCGTCCACCATTCGTTCTTGAACAGGAAAGAAGCGCGGCCCGCTTCCTGCCATGACCTCGCTACGCCCGCCCTCGCGTGCGCGGCCGGCGCCCTCTCAGGCATCGCCGTCGCGCACTGGCTGCAAAACCGAGCGCCGGACTGGTTCTCGCCCCCGCACGAGCCGCAGATCAACTGGTCACCTCGTTGGGGACTATACGCACCTGCGCGTCATCCGACGACGCGGACTGCCCCGCCGCCTGCCAACCGGGCCTTACTCCATCTCGCCCCAGTTGCGGCCCTGCTTGAGGTCGACTTTCAGCGGGACCTTCATCTCCACGCTCGCGGGCATGATCCGCGTCGAGAGTTCGCGCACCGCGTCCACCTCTTCCGCCGGGCATTCGAAAATCAGCTCGTCGTGCACCTGTAGGATCATCCGGCTGCGGAGCTTGCGTTCCCGCATCTCCTCGTCCACGCGGATCATCGCCACCTTGATGATGTCCGCTGCCGCGCCCTGGATGGGCATGTTGATCGCCTCGCGCTCGGCCGCGCTGCGCACCTGGAAGTTCGTGCTGTGGATGGCCGGGAGATACCGCCGCCGCCCGAAGATCGTCTCGGCGTACCCCTTCTCTCGGGTCGACGTAAGCGTGACCTGTTGCCACTCGGCAATTCCGGGGAAGCTGGCGAAGTACGAGCGGATGAATGCGTCCGCCTCTTCGCGGGTCATGCCCGTGCGGCTCGCGAGCCCGAATTCCCCCATGCCGTAGGCGATGCCGAAGTTCACCATCTTCGCCGTGTCGCGCATCTGCCGGGTGACGTCCTCCGGCGTGGTCTTGTACACGGTCGCCGCCGTCGCGCGGTGAATGTCCTGGTCCGCCAGGAACGCGTCAATCAGCCCCCGGTCGCCGGTCACGTGCGCGAGCACGCGCAGCTCGATCTGCGAATAGTCCGCCGCCACGAACCACGGATCGTCGAAACCCGTTGCCACGAACGCCCGCCGGATGGACCGCCCTGTGTCCGTGCGCACCGGGATGTTCTGCAAATTCGGGTTGTTGCTGCTCAGCCGCCCGGTCGCCGCGACGGTCTGCTGGAAGTCCGTGTGGATGCGCCCGTCCTCCGCGACCGTCGCCGGAAGTGCGTCGAGGTAGGTGCTCTTCAGCTTCGTGAGCCCGCGGTACTCGAAGATCAGATCGACAATCGGGCTGACGGCGCGCAGCGACTCGAGCGCCCGCTGGTCGGTGCTGTAGCCCTGCGTGGTCTTGCGCCCCTTCGGCAGGCCCAGCTCCTTGAAGAGCACGTCGCTGAGCTGCGAGGGGCTTGCGATGTTGAACTCGTGACCCACCGTCGCGTAAATCTCGCGCTCCGCCCGCTCGATGTCGCCCGTCATCGAACGCGAAAAGTCGCGCAGCACGCTCACGTCGACGGCGACGCCCTCCTGTTCCATGCGGTACAGCACCGGCACGAGCGGCAGCTCCATCTCTGCGAAAAGCGGCCACTGGCCGCGCTCGCGAAGCTGCGCCTCCAGCGGTGGCCGCACCCGCAACAGCATCTCCGCGCGCTGACAGGCGAGCTCCGCCACCTTCGCCATCTCGACCTGTGCCAGCGACACCACGTTGCGCCCGGTCCCTGTGAGCGACTGGACGCTCACCATCGCCACTTCCAGCCGTTCGCTCACCAGCGCGTCGAGCGTCGAGGAGGTCTCGCCCAGGAGGAACGCCGCAATCGCGACGTCGAACTCCGCCCCTTCCAGGGTCGCCCCGGAGCGGTGCAGGAGGTGCATCAGGTACTTGGTGCCGTAGGTCGTCTTCGTCAGCGACTGATCCGCCAGCAGCGGTCCCACCACGCCCAGGACGTCCGCCTTCTTGAGTTGCGCCGTGACCTCGTCCATCCTCGGCGCGTGGCCGACGGGCACGTACCACGCATGCCCTGGGGCGGTGGCAAAGGACAACCCGAGCAGCAGCGGGTGGAATGTGTCGCCCGCCGTTGAGAGCGCCGCGAATCCGAAGCTCCCGGCCGCCCGCAGTGCCTCGGCCATCTCCGCGAGAGCGGCAGATGTGCTGACGACCGTGTAGGCGACGCCTGAGTCACCGGAGTCACTTGCGGCCTCAGGCGCGGCCGTCGGCAGGCTGCCCAACACCTCCTGCAGCCGCTGCGTGAGCATGCGGAACTCGAGTTCGCGGAACAGGCCCAGGACCTTGTCGCGGTCGAAGTCCTGTACCCGGCAGGCGTCCAGGTCGAAGTCGACCGGCAGGTCGGTGTGGATGGTCACCAGTTCCTTGTTCCGCCGCGCCTGCTCTGCTCCGTCGATCAGCTTCTGGCGGAGCGCCGGCTGCCGCACCAGTTCGATGTTTTCGTAGATGGACTCGACGGTTCCGAACTGCCGGATCAGCTCAGTCGCCGTCTTCTCCCCGATGCCTTTGATCCCTGCGACGTTGTCGCTCGTGTCGCCCTTCAGCGCCTTGTAGTCGATCATCAGCTTCGGGCTGAATCCGTAACGCTCTGCGGCGCGCTGCTCGTTGTAGTCCACCGTGTCCCGCTGGTAGGGCCGGAACATGAACAGGTTCACGCCGGGAGCGATGAGCTGCACGAGGTCCGTGTCGAGCGTCGCGATGTACGTCTCTACGCCCTCGGCGCTCGCCATCCGCGCGATCGTCCCGGCCACGTCGTCCGCCTCGAAGCCCCGCATCTCATAGATGGGGATGTTGAACGCTTCGAGCATCTCGCGGACGCGCTGCATCTGCACGATCAGCTCTGCGGGCGTTTCACGGCGTGTGGCCTTATACGCCTCACTTGCCTCGTGGCGAAACGTCTTTCCGCCGGCGTCCCAGGCTGCGCAGATGTGCGTGGGGTGGAGTTGGTCCAGCACCCGGATGAGCGTCTCGGCGTAACCGTGGGTGGCGAACGTCAACTCGCCCTTCGACGTCATCAGCGGCTTGTCGGAGTTCCCGAACGCGAAGAACGCGCGGAAGAGAATGCCATGCGAATCGAGGATGACGAGGCGGGGCTTCTGGTTGATCGGTGACACCCGCTGAGTATAGCCCGCCGCTCCTGCTCCGCCTGTCACGGCCGCGCCGCCGGGAGCGAGCCTGTCCGCCGCGACCAGTTCAGCGCCCTGCCCGGGCTCGCAGTCCGCGCAGGTCCGTGACCACCAACGACCGCTTGTCGAGTCGCACGAGCCCCGCATCCTGGTAGGCGCCGAGCAGGCGGTTCGCGCTCACTCGTGTCGCGCCGATCATGGAGGCAAGCTCCGACTGCGTGAGCGGAAGGTTGATCGCGGTCCCGCCGGGCGCCGCCTGCCCGTGAGTCTCAGCGAGTTCCACCAGTTGCCGCGCGAATCGCGTGTCCAGGTCCATGAAGTGCGCGTCTTCGAGCCGTTCGTCCAGCCTCCGCAGGCGCGACGCCAGCGTGCGGATGATCTGCACCGCGAAGTCTCCGTGTGAGTGGATGAACGTCAGCAGCTCCTCGCGTGCCAGGGCTGCCGTCTCCGTTCGTTCGAGTGCCGTCACCGTCGCGGAACGCGGGCCGCCGTCGAGAGCCGCAAGCTCGCCGAACATCTCCCCCGGGCGCAGGAACGCCAGCACCGTCTCCTTGCCGTCCTCGTTGACGGTCGCGATCTTGACCCCGCCCGAGCACACGACGTGCAGCGAGCCGGCCGCGTCTCCCTGGCTGATGATGACCTCGCCACGTTCGTAGTGCCTTGGCTGCATCCGGGAGGCGAGCCGCGCAACGTCGTTGACGCCGAGGCCGTCAAAGATCGAACTCGCCGCCAGGGCGGCCGCCACTGCGGGCTCTCTCGGTGTCTCGCCAGCCATCGTCCCCCCTTTGCGCTCAGTTTACCGCAAGAACTTCGCCTCGCCGGGTTAAGGACCACTACCCACGCGCGCCAGGCTCGGCCGCCGCCGCACCCTAGTTGTTCTCCCAGTCCTTCCAGCGCGGCCCGTGGTCATCCCCGAGCGAGTGCCCGGCGCCCGCCACGGAGCCCGCGTTCTTCGGATCGAGCCGCCGCAGTCCCCACCATACGCCCGTCGAGAGCGCGCACATGAGCCCCGCCGCGATAGCCAGCCGCATAAGCCCCCGGTCGTCAGCGCCGTCCCAGGTGTCATAGGCGGACCTCGAAAGCTTCAACGCCTTCGCATAGTCGCCCTGGCCATACGCGTCTTCGGCGGCGCGCAGGTCGCCCTCCGGGTTCGCCATGTAGAGCCCGATGCGCCCGAAGAACGAAGGCTTGTATCCCGTCCCGGTCGCCTTCGCAAGTGCGATCGTCTTCGCCGAGGCCGCCTGGTTGAACAGCGACGTCGTCGAGCTCGAGGCCAGCCGCTCGGCCTCGCTGAACTCGCCCGCGGCGTACTTCTCCCGCGCTGCGGCGACGTCCTTCAGGGAGGGCGAGTCCGCCGGCTCGTTCGCAAGGGTCGCCGAGGCGCTCACAATCGCCTCGATCGCCTGGCGCTGGTCTTCGATCACGGAGGCGGTGCCATCCATGGTGAGCGTCCCCCATGCCTTCGCTACTCCTGGCGCCTCTGGGAGCCCGGCCTCCTTTGCGGCTGCCTGCACGCTGGCATACGCGTCTAGCAATCCGTTCGCCTTCGTCACCTGTCCGGCGACCGGCCTGAACGTCCAGGAAGACAGGTTCGCGGTGATGTCCGTCGGCATTCCGCTCAGGCCGGCAGCTGCGGCGCGCGCGGTAAGGGCGTCCGTCAGGTCGTGTGCCGCGCGCCGCTCCTTGAGCGTCGCCCCGGCCGACTCGGGCACCCAGACCCACTTCAGGAAGAGGTCGTCCAGCTTGGCGCCGCTCAGCGCCTCGCCCGCATCCATGAACCAGCGCCCGTCGAGCGGCAACCGTTTCGGGTCGTCGTCCATCTGCCCGAGCACTGCCCGCATCTTCTCCTGGCCGCCCACGGCCTTCTCGTACTCGAACCAGAAGGCCCCTGCTTTGCCATACCAGTAGTACGGGTTCATGATCCCTGACCCGTCCCACCAGGTCGAAAGCTCGTCCGTGTAGCCGAACGACTGCCAGTGTAAATCGCGCGGCGCGATCTTCATCTCGGGCGCGAGGGTGCGCATGCCGTATTCCGCGAGGCCTTCCCAGAGCCAGGACGTCTGCAGGTTGCGGCCCGCCCACTGGTGTGCGAGCTCGTGGACGGTGACCTCTTCGTCGATGCTGCCAGTGTTCGTAATCAGCATCTCGCCCTCATCCGGGAACGCTACCCCGGCGGCGCCCACAAGCTCGATGAAGTGCGACTGGAGCAGCGTGATCGTGTCGCGCGGGTAGTTGAAGTTGAACAGGGCCTCCAGCTTCGGGATGGCGGCCTTCGCGACCGCGAACTGCTTCTCCGCCCACGCCTGGTCAGTCCGGAAGTAGCGCAACGTCAGCTTCACCGGGCCCCGCGCCATTGGCACGTCGGCCTCCATCACGCCCCGCTTCGACGTGTCCGTGATGGACTGCACGAACGCCGAGAACGGGCTCCCCTCGAGCCGCTGGCGGCACTTGTCGTCCAGGTCGGCGCAGCGCTTCTGCACCCCTTTGTCTTCCGTGTTGATGGCGATGATCGTGACGTCGCCGCAGACCCATCGCTCGAGACCGGCCTCTTTCACCTCTTTCGGCTGGTCCGTCGCGCGCAGGCAGCCGGGCTCGAAGTAGTTCTCCCCGCTCGCCGGCGCGTCCACGAAGACGAACGAGCCGCGCCCCTGGCTGACAAACAGCGCCTCCGTCACTCCCGGTTCGATGCGCACGAGTTCGCTCGTCTGTGCGGGCACGTCGTACGTCATCGTCAGCGACGTCCTCGTGGCGCCCTTGAGTGGCTTGGGCAGCGTCGCGACCACCAGCGTGGGTATGCCCTCCTGGTCGCCGAGCGCCTGGATCTTGATCTCCAGTTGGGTGTCGCCCTGCTTCACCACGACGTGTGTCGCCGCAGGCATCGCCCAGAGCGGGACGACGGACGTGTCTTTGCCGCTGTTCTGCATGGTGATTTCGACCCGGGCGGTCATTGAGCCGGTAGGCACGTCCAGGCGGTAGTAGGTTTCTGACGCCGAGATGATTGGCGACACCGGCGCGGCCGAAAGCGCTGGCGCGGCCCCGCCAACGAGCACGGCCACGGCGCAGGCGAGCACGGCAGCGAGCGAGGCGCGCAGCTTCATGCATAGAACATCGGCGGTAGGTGCTCTCGAGCGCAGCCGGCAGGCGAGGCTGCGCGTCGCAGGGGTTGGTCGGCCTCCGGTGGGCGCCCGGGCCTCAGCTCGAGCTGGCCGAGCGTTCGTGTTGCAGGTCGCGGGCGCGGCGGGCCCGGCCAGCCTCTACGAACCGCGCAAGACCCCTTTGCAACACGTCGAGCTCTTCGTCCGAAAGCTCTTCCATCAGACCCTGCGAGTATTCCCGCACTTCCAGGCGCACGTGCGAGACCGCGTCGCGCCCGCGGGGCTCGAGCCAGATGCGGATTCCTCGCCGGTCTGTCGGGGACACCTCCCGCCGCAGGAACCCGCCACGTTCGAGCCGGTCCAGCAACGCCGAGACTGACGGCCGCGTCACGTAGAGCCGGTCTGCGAGGTCCGCGTTACTCAGGCCCTCCTCGTCGGCCACGTGGCCGAGCAGCCGGAGCTGGGTCACCGTCAGCCCCTCCAGGTCCCACACTCTCAGCCGCAGCGGGTCGAGCAGCGCGCTGGCGTTGAAGAGTTCGGCGATCGCCCGCTCCAACAGGGGCCGCGGGTCTTCTTCGGGCATCTCAGTCCGCCTCCAGGCGCGAAGTCCCCGGGCCGAAGCCCCGCCCGGCCATCTCAGGCCCCCTGCAGCTGCTTGATGATGTGGCGCACTGCCTCTTCGTCTTCCTTCGAGCGCGAAGCCGAGCCGAAGCCGACGCGGTCCACGATGCCCCCGTAGCGCGCCTTCACCTCGTCCACGATCTTGTCGTAGGGCGCCACGATAGCGAACTCGCTCAGCATCTCGTCCGGGATGACGCTCGGCATCTCCGCCCACTTGCCCTGCAGGCTCATCTCGTGCAGCTTCGCCGTCGTGTCGCCCCAGCCGTGGTGGTCGAACACGTTCTGGTACGTGCGCGTCGAGCCATAGAAGGAGATCTGGCGCCGCACTTCGTTCGTCGCCTGTTCCACCGCCTTCCAGTCTTTGCCCGTCGCGAGGAAGCCGCCGCCGCAAATCTCGAACTGGGCGCGCGTCCGTCCGCTCTTCTCCAGCCCCTTCATCACCTGCGGGAGGATGACGTCCTTCGTGTACTTCATCGTGTTGAAGCCGTGCAGCTTGATGCCGTCGCAGACCTCGCCCGCCACGCGCGCGTTGTGCTCGTTGACGGCGGCGATGTGCACCGGCACGTGGGGGTGCTCGATCGGCCCGGGATTGAAGTTCGGCGTCATCAGCGTGAACGAGTAGTGCTGGCCCACGTAGTCGAGCTTGCCGCCGGTCTGGAACGAATTCCAGATGGCGCGCATCGACTCCACGTACTCCTTGATGCGTGGCGCAGGCGGCGTCCACGGCACGCTGAAGCGCCGCTGGTTGTGGCCCTTCACCTGCGTCCCCAGGCCGAGCACGAACCGCCCCTTGCTGTAGCGCTGAAGGTCCCAGGCGATCATCGCCGTCACCATCGGGCTGCGCGGGAACGCGATCGCCACCGACGTGCCGATCTGGATGCGGCTCGTGTGCTCAGCTGCGATGACCAGCGGCAGGAAAGCGTCGTGGGCTGTCTCCGCTGCGACGACGGCGTCGTAGCCCATCTCCTCCGCATACGTTGCTGCTGCCGCGGCTTCCTCCAGCTTCGCGCTATACAGGCCCGTCTCGACCTTGAATCCCATGACTTCCCCCATGGAGTGAACGTGCCGGCGATTCTGTCAGCCGCTGCCGGGCGCCGCAACCTCTGGCCGCACGATTGTTCATGCGGCGCTAAGGTTTCTGCTACAGTGCGCGCACCCAGGAGGAAAGTCGAATGAAATTCGGGATTTTCTACGAGCATCAGCTCCCTCGCCCGTGGGAAGACGGCGTCGAACTCCAGCTCTTTCAGGACGCCCTTTCCCAGGTCGAGCTCGCTGACCGCCTCGGCATCGACCACGCCTGGGAGGTCGAGCACCACTTCCTCGAGGAGTATTCCCACTCCTCCGCGCCCGAGGTCTTCCTCGCCGCCGCGAGCCAGCGCACGAAGAACATCCGCCTGGGGCATGGCATCGTGCTCATGCCACCGGGTTACAACGCGCCCGCCCGTATCGCCGAGCGCATCGCCACCCTCGACCTCGTGTCGAACGGGCGCGTCGACTTCGGCACGGGCGAGTCGGCCTCGCGCGCTGAGCTCGAAGGCTTCGGTATCGAGCCCACCGAGCGCCGCGCCATGTGGCGCGAAACCGTTGAGCAGGTGGCGAACATGCTCGCCATGGATCCCTATCCCGGCTACCAGGGCAAGTTCTTCAGCATGCCCATGCGCAACGTCGTGCCCAAGCCAGTGCAGAAGCCGCACCCTCCGCTCTGGGTCGCCTGCTCGAACCGCGACACCATCCACCTGGCCGCGCAGCTCGGCATCGGTGCGCTCACCTTCGCCTTCATCGACCCCGCCGAGGCGAAGCACTGGGTCGACGACTACTACACCACCTTCAAGAACGAGTGCGTGCCCATCGGTCACGCCGTCAACCCGAACATCGCCATGGTCACCAGCTTCTCGACCCACCCCGACGAGGCCGAGGCCCGCCGCCGCGGCATGGATGGCTTCCGCTTCTTCCAGTTCGCGTTGGGCCACCACTACGCCTTCGGCGAGCACCGCCCGGGGCGCACGGACATCTGGAAGAAGTACGTCGCCGTCCGCGACCGCATCGGCACCGAGATGATGGGCGGCGGTACCGGCGGCATCGGCACGCCCGACCAGCTCCGCGCCCACCTCCGCCAGTTCGCCGACGCAGGCGTCGACCAGACCGTCTTCATCCAGCAGGGCGGCAAGAACCGTCACGAGCACATCTGCGAGTCGCTCGAGCTCTTCGCAGGTCAGGTGATGCCCGAGTTCAAGGAAGTCGAGGAGGCCCGCCAGGCACGCAAGGCGGAAGAGCTCGCCCCCTACGTCGAGGCGGCCTTCAAGCGCAAGAAGTTCATGGCCCCCGCGACGGAGGACGAGATCAAGTCGTACCCGGCCTACGGCTTCGCGATCGCTGAGGAGGACCTCTCCGCCATGCCCGAGTCTCAGCGCCAGCGAGCCCTCGCAATGCGAAAGATGCGAGAAATAGCGCTCCAGACCTGAACCATGTCGGTGGTTTTCTTTGACCGCTAAGGGCAAACCCGTAGTGCACTAAGGCCCCGAACCTGCCGATGATCCATGCAGGACGGCAACGGGGCCCAGGCCCTGCGCGAGTCCCGGAGGACGGCCATGGACGTTCAGCACATGCGGGTCTGCCAGCGGTGTTCGGTGCCCTACGACTGGCGCCGCTCGCCCAGCTCGTCGTTGAAGATGACGTACTGTGGCGCGCTCTGCGAAAAGGCCGACCTCGGCTTCACCATCGAGACGCTCCTCCACGACGTCCGTGTCATCCGCAAGGAATGGCGCGAGTTGCTCGCGGCCTGAACGCCCCTCAAACAGGGGCCGTCCGGCCGCTGGTGCGATTCGAGGCAACCTTCTACGCTGGAAGAGCGTTGTATGAAGTAGTGGCACCCCATCGCCGCTACCTGGAGGAACCTTTGGAAACGCCTATCGGGCCCGGACCCACGGGCATGAACCTGGACAACATCAAGAACTGCGCTCGCTGCGGCCTGCGCTACGATTGGCGTAAGTCTCCCAGCACACTCAAGATGACCTACTGCGGTTCCCTCTGCGAATTCGGAGACCTCGGCTTCACCGTCGACGCCCTCCTCAAGCTCGAACGCGCACCCAGGCCGGAACCGGCCGTCGAAGCCCCAGAACCCGCCACGGTCTAGCCTCTCGCTGGCGCCAACCGCTTACACTCCGAAGGCCGCCCACATGGGCGGCCTTCTCTCGTCTCTCATTTCTCCAACGGCGTGTCCTCCCGGTTCGCCCACTCGCGCATGGACCCGTCGTACACGCGCACGCCCTCGTACCCGAGAAGCGTCAGCACGAACGCAGCGTGCGCCGCGCGGATGCCGCCCTGGCAGTACGTGATCGTCGGGCGCTCGCGCGAAATGCCCGCATCGTCCAGGAGCTCCTGCATCACCTCCGCGGGCAGGAACGTGCGCCGGTCGTCTTGCGTGACGAAGCGCAGCCACTCGAGATGCTTTGCGTTCGGCACCCGCCCCACACGCCTGTTGCCGCGGTCGTTCGTGCCCTCCCATTCGGCGTCCGTGCGCGCGTCCATGACGTTGCAGCCCGGGTCCGTGTGCTTCGCCTTGAGCAGGTCGACGGTCGCGTAGATCTCCGGGTTGGGGCGCGCCGTGAAGGTAGCCGCCGGCGCCTTCGAACCGTGGAACGTGACGGGCCGGCCCTCGGTCAGCCAGCGGTGCCAGCCACCGTTGAGCACCTTTGCCTTCGTGTGCCCGTAGTACCGCAGTACCCACCAGAGCCGTGCAGCCACGAGCGCGTTGTTGTCGTCGTACGTGACCACGGTGGTCTCGGGCCCGACGCCGAGCCTGCCCATGAGCTGCTCGAACTGCTTCGGCGGCATGACGAGCACGCCGTGGTCGCTCCCCTCCGGGTCGTCTTCCTTGATGTAGAAGTGGACCGGCAGATGCACCGCGCCGGGGATGTGTGCCCGCCGGTAGGCCTCGACCGTGGCGCAGTCGACGATGCGCACGTCCGGGTCGTTCGCGTGTTCCGCCAGCCAGCTCGTCTCTGCCAGCAACTCCGGGTGCGCGTACTCCATGGCGGACCTCCCTCGGTGGTGTGCGTAGCAGGATAAGGCATGAGCCGCGAGGCATGAGGCATGAGGCATGAGGGAGGCGAGAGATGAGGGATGAGAAATGAGGGCAACGGATCACAGCTTCCCGGCGCGTTTTTGGGCGATGGTCTTTTCGAGGAGGGCGAGGATGGCGTTGACTTCGGTTGACGCTCCGTGGGCGTCGATCGGGATGTGGCGGCTGCGGGTTTGCTCGCCATGGGGCATCGCACCCTCCCTCACGGTCGGGGTACTGATCCCGCCGTAGCCCTGCCCAGGACGCGCGCCACCCGCCCCTTCCATCTCCCAGCGCAACAGCCGCACCCTCCGTCCATGGCTCGCACCACGCCAACAACGCCCACCAGCCCACGCCGGACACCCCGTCTTCGCCCGATCGGTTACTTCAAGTAACGTTTTTTGTGACGGAGGACCGCTGACCATGGCCCGCTGCACCGCCTGTACCAAAGATGGCACACCCTGCGGAGCGCCCGCCCTCCGCGGCGCCGACAACTGCCTCAGCCACGACCCCGGCTACCGCGAGGAGCACCAGGCCAACGCAGCCGCCGGTGGACGCGCCTCCGGCATCGCCCGCCGCCACCTCGAACCCGTTGACCTCGGCTTCGTGAACCTCACCAACCGCACGTCAATCCAGGCTCTCCTCGATTCCCTCCTCCGCCTCGAGTTGCTCGGCAAGCTCCCAACCGCCCGCTCGCGCATGCTCGTCCGCATCCTCTCCCTCGCCATCCGCAACTTCGACACGGCCGCCCGCATGCACCACCTCGACGCCCAGGTCGCCAGTCACGGCACCAGCGCCTACGGCCGCACCCGCCACGCCTTCGACCTTCAGATCGACGACCTGATCTCCAGCCTCACCCTCAACGAGATCGTCCACCTCGGCCACGAGCTCGAAGCCGAGACCGCCCACCGCACCCAGCGCTACCGCGACGAAGACAACTACGGCCGCACACCGAAACCCACAGTCAGTACCCCGACCGTGAGGGAGGGCGCGATGTCCGGACGCGTGCCCGTGATGGCGTAGAGTTCCGCCATGGCGCTGGCCTACCTGATCACGTTCCGGTGCTACGGCACCTGGCTGCACGGTGATGCCCGGGGGTCCATGGACCGGCATAGGGCGAGCGGATATGGCGACCCGGTCACGGTGCTGAGCGGGGCGCTGCAGAGTTGGGAGGAGAGCCGGCTCCGACGCGGGCCCTTCGCCCTTGGGCCTGACGCCCGACCGATCGTGCAGCAGGCTGTGGAAGACGTCTGCGAGCGCCGTGGTTGGGTGCTGCTCGCGGTCAACGTGCGCACCAACCATGTGCACGCCGTCGTGGCCGCGGAGGTGGCTCCGGAGGTCGTGCTCAACTCGATGAAGGCCTGGGCGACGCGGAGGCTCCGCGAGGCCGGGGAGCTGGCTGCCGACGCTCCGGCATGGGCGCGGCACGGGAGCACGGTGCACCTGTGGACGGACGAGCAGGTCGCGGATGCCCAGGGCTACGTGCTCTATGGGCAGGGCACTCCGCTGGACCAGCCGCTGGGAGACGGACGCGGTGACGAGGTCTGATCCGGCACCCCTGGGCGGGGCCCGCCCCAGATCGGTACCCCGACGGTGACGGAGGGGGTGCGCCGGTCACTGGCTGGGGACGTGGGAGATGGGCCTGAGGTCGTCCTGTGACAGCGCGTGGACCTCGATCGTTGCCGGGCGTCACCCCGTCCCTCACGGTCGGGGTACTCATGCCTCGCTCCTGAGAGCACGTCCAATCAGTACCCCGACTGTCAAGGAGGGGGTCGCGGGCCACTGGCTGGGGACGTGCGAGCTGCGCCTGAGGTCGTCCTGCGGCAGCGCCTGGGCCTCGATCGTTGCCGGGCGTCACCCCCTCCCTCACGGTCGGGGTACTCATGCCTCGCTCCTGAGAGCACGTCCAATCAGTACCCCGACTGTCAAGGAGGGGGTCGCGGGCCACTGGCTGGGGATGTGCGAGCTGCGGCTGAGGTCGTCCTGCGGCAGCGCCTGGGCCTCGCTCGTCGCCGGGCGTAACCCCCTCGCTCACGCTCGGGGTACTCGTGCCTCGCTCCTGAGAGCACGTCCAGTCAGTACCCCGACTGTCAAGGAGGGGGTCGCGGGAAGCTGGCTCGGGACGTGCGAGCTGCCGCTGAGGGTCGTCCTGCGGCAGCGCCTGGGCCTCGCTCGTTGCCGAGCGTAACCCCCTCCCTCATGGTCGGGGTACTGATCACGCGGACAGCCAGGGTGCGTACGGGCGGATGCGGGTGGAGCCGTTGCCGGGCGGCGCGCCCTCGCTGGCGGTAGGGGTACTGATCGTGCTGGAGCACCCTCACCGGATCAGGGGCGACCAGTGGGTGGGTCTGCCGATCGCGAGCCAAGGGGCAGTGCCCCTCCCTCATGGTCGGGGTTCCAATGTGCTGGGCGGTGCGTGCGCGACTGGGGAGCGCGGGCCCGGAGGGCAGGCCGTCCCGCAGGGCGGGCTAGCGCGGCCGACGTGCGCAGCGGCGGGGTGGTGTGTTGGAGAAACGAGGCATGAGGCGAAAGGCATGAGGCATGAGGACGTAGCTGCCGGGGGGCCCGGACCTACAGGTGCTTCTCGAAAAACCCCGTGACGCGCCGCTCCATGTACTCCATGCCCCTCGCGTCGCGCGGCATGTGGCGCTCTTCGGGGTAGATGAGCGATTCGTATTCCTTCTGCGCCTTGCCCAGCGCGACCATCAGCCGGGCCGTGTGACGAAAGTGCACGTTCTCGTCGACCATCCCGTGCGTGATGAAGAGCTTGCCCACGAGCGACTCGACGTGGCTCAGCGGCGAGCCGTCACGGTAGCCCTCGGGGTTGAGCGCCGGCGTGGACATGTACCGTTCCGTGTAACCGGTGTCGTAGCCCGCCCAGTGCGCGACCGGCGCCCCGGCCACGCCCACCTTGAAAAGCCCCGGCTCGCGCATGAGGCACATGAGCGCCATGAAGCCGCCGTAGCTCCAGCCGTACACGCCCACGCGCTCGCCGTCGACGAACGGTAGCCGGGACAGCCAGCGGACGCCCGCTGCCTGGTCCTCGACTTCGACGCTTCCCAGGCGCAGATGGAGGTGCGCCTCGAAGGCGAGGCCGCGGTTGGCGCTGCCACGATTGTCGAGCACGAACACCACGAATCCTTGCGAGGCGAGGTACTGCGCGCGCAGCCCGACCGTCAGCGACCATTCGTTCGCGACCATCTGCGCGTGTGGGCCTCCGTAGACGGACACCACGGCTGGTGCCTTGTCCGGCGGCTTCGTGCCATGTGACGGGGGACGCGGGCGGTAGAGCGCGCCGTACAGCGTGGTGCCGTCGCCGGCCGGGAGCGTGACGATCTCCGGCGGGTCGAGGCCGAGCTCTTCCGCGGTCGCGCCCTCGTTCGCGAAGAGCATGGCTTCGAGCGTGCCGTCAGCTTTGCGCAGGGCCACGCGCGGGCCGTGGGCGAGCGAGTTCCACGTGTCCACCCAGCGCTCGCCGTCCGTGGAGAGGACGGCGTCGTGCCAGCCGGGCTCGCTCGTGAGGCGCTCGACCGCGCCGCCGTCGAGCGGGGCGCGGTAGACGTGGCGTTCGACGGGCGTTTCGCGTGTCGCGACGAAATACACGAGGCGGCGCTTCTCGTCGACTCCCACGAGGCGCGTCACCACCCAGTCGCCCTCCGTCAGTTGGCGGAGCACCTGGCCGCCGGAGTCACACAGGTAGAGGTGGCGAAAGCCGCTGCGCTCGCTCGACCAGAGGATTTCGCCGCTTTCGAGGAAGCGGGTGCAGTGGCTCAGGTTCACCCACGGCTCGGTGTGCTCTTCGATGAGCAGCCGCTGCTTCGAGCCTTCGAAGGCCACCAGCCGGATCGTCTTCTGGTCGCGCGTCAGCAGTTGGGCAGTAAGCACGTTGCCGGGCGTCCACGCCACGCGGGCGATGTACTGGTCCTCGTCCGGGCCGGTGTCGAGCCACTCTGTCTCGCCACTGGCCACAGTCACCAGGCCGAGCCGGAGCCGGGCGTTGGCGGCGCCCGCGAAGGGGTAGCGGTGGCGCTCGACCTCCACGCTGTCCAGCCCCTGGTGCACGATCGGGTACTCGGGGATGTGCCTGCTGTCGGCCTCTATGTAGGCGATGCGCGTGCCGTCGGGCGACCACCAGAAGCCGCGGTCGCGGTCGAGTTCTTCCGCGGCGATGAACTCGGCAAGGCCGTTGGTGAAGCTGTCCCCGGCCGTGTGAGTCAGACGGCGCGGCCCGGCACCGTCCAGTTCCAACGCGAACAAATCGCCGTCACGCACGAAGGCGATGGCTCGCCCGTCGTCGCTGAGGTGCGGGTCGACGGCGCCGTCGCGACCGGGCAGCGGCGTCGGCTCCGAGCCCTCGCGGCTCACGAAGAGCGGCCCCCCTGCTGTCACGAGCAGGACGGGCTTCTCTGCGCGCGGCGCGAACTCGTAGCCCGTGACACCGAGCTCTCGCAGTCGCGCCCGCTCGCGGCGCAGCTCCTCCTCGCGTGACAGCTTCGAGCCATCGCCCGCCGCCGCAGGGGGCCCGGCCAGAACGCTGCGCGCGCCCGTCGCGATGTCGTATCGCCACAGGCTTCGGATGAGCGTCCCTTCCGCGCTGAACAGGTATGTGATGGCGGTGTTGCCGGGCGTGAAGCTCACGCGTGCGGGGACGGTGGTGCCGGGCCGCGGGTAACGCGCCACCTGTTCGATGGTGATCGTGTCGAAGGGACGGCTCACAGGGCGAATGCCTCCGCCCGCAGGGCTTCAATCTCGTGGATCTGTTTCGGGATGCCCGCGCTGAGCACGTCCGCCCCCGTCTCCGTGACCAGCACGTCGTCTTCGATGCGGATGCCGCCGAAGTCGAGCATCCGGTCGACGCGCGCCCAGTCCACGGCGTCGCGGTAGCGCTCGCGCAGCCCGGGGTCGTTCAGGAGCGCCGGGATGAAGTACACGCCCGGCTCGATCGTCACGACGTACCCCGGGCCGAGTGGCAGGTCGGTCCGGAGGTACTTCAGTCCGAAGCGGTCGCTGGGTGTGCGGCCCGCGAGGCAGCCGCCGGCGTCGTGCGTGGCCAGCCCGAGCATGTGCCCGAGCCCGTGCACGAAGAAGAGCGCGTGCGCGTCCTGCTCCACCAGGTCTTCGGGAGTGCCGCGCAGCAGGCCGAGGCTCGCCAGCCCGCCGGCGATCCCGTGCGCTGCCTCCATGTGCAGGTCGCGGTACTCCACGCCCGGCCTGACCCCTGCGATGGCGCGTTCCTGGACTGAGAGCACGAGCTGATACAGGTCGCGCTGGATGCCCTCGAACCGTCGGCCCACGGGAAACGTGCGCGTCACGTCCGCGGCGTACCCCTCGTGCTCGCCTGCCGCGTCCATGAGGAGGAGGTCGCCCTGGCGCAACTCCCGGTTCGATGGGGCGACGTGCAGGATGGCGGCGTTGGGCCCGCTGCCCACGATCGAGCCGTAGGCCGTGCGCTCTGCTCCATTGCGGAAGAGCTCCGCCTCGACTTCGACCTGGAGCTGGCGCTCCGTCATGCCTGCGCGAGCCCGTCCGAGCGCGGCCAGGTGTCCGGCGCGAGTGGCCGCGGCTGCTCCGCGCATCAGGTCGAGTTCCACCCCGTCCTTCGCCCGCCGCGCTTCCGAGACGCGCTCGCTGAGCGTCGTGCATGCAGGTCCGTCGACGTCGAGTTCGAGTGCCGCCAGGCGTGTCAGGCCGTACCCGGAGGGCCGGAGCAGGATGTCGTGGTTCCCCAGCACTGCCAGCGGCTCGCCGCGATGCCCCTCCAGCCAGCGCTCCAGCTGGTCTGCGGGCAGGACCCGTTCCAGGCCGCTTGCCGCCGCGACAGATTCCAACGGCTCGGTGTCACCGGTCCACACGCGCTCTTCCTGCCCCGCGACGTGCGCGAACAGCGTCCACCCCTCGCGCGCGTCAAAGGCCAGCACGGCCCCGGGCGCCGCCGCGCCCGCAAGGTAGTAGTGCTCGGCGTGGACGTGGAACTCGTGGAACTGGTCGTTCCCCGCGATGGGCACCGCCAGCCCGGAGGGCACGATCACCGGCCCGCGATGGTCAGCCCAGGCCCGGGCGAGCGCCTCGCGGCGGCTTCGGAGTGCGTCGGCAGCGATCACGTGCCCAAGTCTAGTACGCCCTCGAGAAAGGTACCTGTCCCCGTTATGGGTGCAAAACAAAACCCCCTCGCCCGCCGCAGCGGGAGAGGGGGCTCGGGGGTGAGGGGTGAGGGTTACGCCAGCCGGAACTGGCCCGCAGCTTTGCTGAGCGTCTCGGCCAGGTCACGCATCTGCGTGGCCGTGGCCGCGAGCTCTTCGGACTGCGCCGACAGCTCCTGCGTCGAAGCCGAGACTTGCTCGGCGGAAGCCGAGGTTTCCTCGCTGGTGGCCGAGACCTGGAGGATGGCCTCCGTCACGCGCGAGGTACCCTCCGCCATCTCGCGGGCGCCGATGGCGGACTGGTCCGCGCTCGTTGCGATGCCTTCCACCGACGTGACGATCCGGGAGGTGCTCTGGGCGAGGCCCTTCACGTCGCCCGCGATGCGCTGCATCTGCGTGGCAGACTCCTGCACCGAGACGATGATGGAGTCGAGCGCCGAGCCCGCCTGCGAGGTAATCTCGCGGCCGGCTCGTACGTCCTCCACCCCGGCGGCCATGGCGTCCACGGCCTGCTGGGTGCCCTGCTGAACCTTCGCGATGAGGTCGGCGATCTCCTTGGTCGACGAACTGGAGCGCTCGGCCAGCGTGCGCACGTTCTCGGCGACCACGGCGAAGCCGCGGCCCTGCTCACCAGCGCGCGCAGCCTCGATGGCCGCGTTGAGCGCCAGCAGGTTCGTCTGTGCGGCGATCTCGTCGATCGTCTTCACGATGTCGCCAATCTGCTGGCCGTATTCGCCCAGCAGGTTGACGGTCTTCGAGGCACGCTCGACCGCCGTTGCGATGGCTTCCATCGAAGTCACGGCCTGGCTGACAGCCTGCTGGCCCATGAGTGCTGCCGTGCGGCTCTGGTCGGCCGAACGGGCAACCTCTTCAGAGGCCGTTGCCACGATCGCGATGCTGTCGCCCATGTCGCTGGCGAGTTGGCGGGACTGGCTGGCGGAGGTTGCGTTCGCACTTGCCGACGCGGCCACTTGCTGGGAGCCGGCCGCAACGCGCTCGATCTCGCGGGCGGACTCCTGCGAGACACCCGAGAGCGAGACCGCAGAGCGTGTCACGTCGTTAATCGCGGAGGCGATCTGGCCCGTGGCCGCCGCCATCTGGTCAGCTGACTCGCGCAGCTGCGACGAGGCGGACAGGATGCTGTCGGCGTTGTCGCGGACGCCGCCCACGAGGGTGCGCAGGCCGGAGATCATCCGGGAGAGGGCGTTGCCGAGCGCGTCCTGCGCTCCGCGGGAGCGGACCTCAGCCGTGAGGTCGCCATTGGCGACTCGCTCCGTGGCTCCGACCATCTCCTTCAGGTAGGCGCTCATGTCGCGGAACGAGTCAGCCAGCTGGCCCATTTCGTCGCGCGACTTGATGTCGAGGGTGACGTTCACGTCGCCATGGGCGATGGACGTTGCGGCGACCGTCGCCTTCCTGGCGGCCCCGGCGAGGCCACGGGCGATGTAGAACGCGATCCCGAGGCCGAGGAGCACCGCGCCAACCGTGATGGCAATGAGGAGCATGCGCGCCGACGAGGCCGAGTCGGCCGCCGAGTTCGCCGATTCACGTGCAAGCTTGTCGTTGAAGTCGACGGTCTGCTCGAGGGAAGCGTTCATCGCGTCGATGTCGGCCGCCATACCGGCGGCGAGCTTACTGGCGCCCGCGTCGTCGCCCTTTTCGAGGGCCGCGAGTACGTCCGTGCGCCCGGCGCTTACCTTCTTGACCTGGGCTTCGATCTCCGCCCACTGCTTGGCGTCGTCCTCCGACGCGAAGGTCTGGTGATAGTCCACGAGGCCCTGCGCCGCCTGACTGAGGCGGGCTTGCGAGGCCTTGATCAGGTCCGCCCGCTTGGTGGCGTCGGGCTGGAGGAAGGTGCGCTTCTCTTCGCGGGCGCTGGCGATCATGTCTGTGTTTACGCCGCTTGCGAACTTGATGCCCAGGGCGTTCTGAATGTAGAGGTCGTCGGTCCGGTTGGCGGCGCTCTGCAACTGCATGATGCCGAAGACCGCCACGACGGCGAGCAGGGCGAGGACGACGGCGAAGCCGAGCAACAGCTTCACCTGGATCTTGAGATTGTTGAACCAGCCCACGAGGAACCTCCGAATGTTTCGTTCGTGTGAAGCTTCGTTCTTGGCCTGACGTGCAGGTATGCGGGAAACCCCTCGGGCCCCGGTTCCGCTTCGCCCAGTTCCCCCACTCGTGAATATCTTCGACGGGAACCGCAAAAAAGCCACCAACCCCGCCGTGGTGCAGGACCTTTCAGTCCCGGGGCCGCTCGGCCGTCGAGACGTTGCGGAACAGCGCCAGGAGAGCCAGGTCGTACGCGCTCTTGAGGACGCCGGCCATGATGAACGGCGCACTCGCGGCGCTGCCCAGCAGCGCGCCTCCGATGGAAGGCCCGACGCTCGAGCCCACGCTGCGGGAAAGGCCCGTGTATGCGGCGGCCGCAGCGCGTTCTTCCGGGTCCACGACCGACACCACCAGCGCCTGGCGCGCCGGCACGTCCATCTGCGAAAGCATCGCGCGCGCCATCAGGAACGCGACGGCGAGCGCCGCGCCGGGGGCGAACGCCACACCGATCAGCAAGGCGTTCGAAGGCAGATGCGTGAAGACCATCGTGTTGACCAGCCCGAAGCGCGTCGCCAGCCTGGCCGAGATGAGGAAGGAGACGGCTCCCAGCACGCTCGTTCCGAAGAAGATTGCGCCCGTCACCGCCGGGTCCAGGTCGAACTTCCGGAAGAGGAACAGGGCGATGATGCTCTGGACGATCATGCCGCCTGCGAAGGCGTCGGTCGCGAACAGGCCGGAGAGCGTGAACACTCTGCGCCTGTTCGGGCCGAGCCCGGGCCGCCGTTCGCCGCGCACCAACTCAGCCGTTGGCCCGAGCCGGAGCGTGAGCACAAGCGTCGCGAGCCCGAGCAGCGAGTACGCCACGAACAGCACCCGTATCGCCCCGAGTGCGCCCAGCGCGGGCAGATGCTCCAGTGCTGGTGTGGCGCCGCTCGCCAGCGCTCCGGCCGCCCCCGCCAGCGACCCGACCACGTTGAAGCGCGCGAACGTGCCCACGCGGTTGGTGGCCGTCGTCTCCTGTGCCAGGATCGCCTGTTCGATGGGCAGGAACGCCGAGACGTCTCCCGAGGTTGGGTTCACCGTCCCCGCGAATGCGACCACCGCGAGCACGGCGAGGTCGCTGCTGAGCGCGTACGCGACGCCGGTCGCGATGGTGAGCAACGCTCCCCACCAGAGCATCCGCCGCCGCCCGAGCCGCTCCACGTAGCGCCCGACGAGGGCCGTCGTAACGGACGTGCCGACCAGCGCCGACGACGCCACCAGCCCGGCTTCGAATCCCGAGAAGCCCAGCCGGTCCGCGTACTGCGCGAGGGCGATGCTCATCATGCCGTCGCCGAAGGCCCGCAGGGCCTTCGTGCCGAAGAGGACGTCGCGCGGGGTTATGCTGCGCCGCTCGTGGCAGCGCGCGCCTTGCACCAGGCGTAGAGCGCGTCGTACATCGGGAACTCCAGCCGCAGCCGCTCCTGGTCCGTGGCGGCGACCGACCGGAACCCCTCCGCCATGGCCTCCAGGCCGAAGGACTCGGGTTCGAGCCCCCTGGCTTCCGTGTCGGCCCCGCGCACGATGCGCGCCATCCGGTCCATCCCCGGCGCTGTAACGCCGAACTTCGCGACCACGGCGTCGAAGGAACAGAGGGCCCCATGGTGTCCGAGTTCGACGCCGGGCACGTCGAAGGCGACGGCGCCCTCGCGCGTGGCCACGGCCGTCACGTCACTGGCCGGGACGAACAGAAACTCGGCCGCCGGGTCGACGAAGCGCGTAATCAGCCAGGGGCAGGCCACCCGGTCGACCTTCACGTTTTCGCGCGTGACGAACTTCATCGCCGCCTCCTCGCCGTGGGCCTCAAACCAGCCCCGCGGCGCGACAGCCACGATAGCACCCCCGCAAACCGGCACGTTACCGATAGTGCGCGGCCGCCTCCTCGAGCGAAGCCGCAACTTCGTCCCGCAGCTCGGCCGGCCCCACAACGACCGCCGCCGGCCCCCAGCTCCGCACCCACGGGATGAACTCGAGCAGGCTGGGCAGCTTCAACTCCAGGCGCATGCCCCCATCCGGGAGCCGGGTGAGCCGCTGCGAGGGGTGCCAGTGCGTCTCCGCGATGCGGTCGGCCACGTCCGGTGCGAAGTCCAGCACGATGTCGTACTGGTCTTCACCCAGGACGACGCCGCCCCAACTGAGCGCCATGCGCTGACGGATGTCTTCGACCTCTGCCAGTTCGAAGGGCTGCCTGGTGTTCTGGGCTGCCAGGATGCGGTCCACCTTGAACGTGCGCACCGCGCCGTGTTGATGGCTGAAGCCGATGACGTACGTCGCCGCGCCCGTCGCCGACGGCTCCAGCAGGTACGGGTCGAGGTCCGTCTTCCGCTCCGCGCGGGCCGCCTGGGAGCGGTACCGGATCGAGACGGTCTGGCTCTGGGCCCACCCGTCCGTGAGCACACGCAGGACCTCGATCTGGCGCTTGTCCTGCGGCCGCTGCTTGAGCTCGGCCACGGCGGCGGCCATGTGCTTCGCCAGCGGCGTGGGCAGCGCGTCAGACAGCTTCTCCATCGCCCCGATGCCGTCCGGGTCGAGTTCGTCGGCGTGGCGCAGGAACAATCGCGTGGCGAGGAAGATGGCGCGGGCCTCCTGCAGTGTGAAGCGCACGGCTCCGACCGGCGCGCTGCCGGGCATCAACTGCCACCTCCGCCCGTCGCCCGCCACCAGCGGGATGCCCAGCTCGCTTTCCAGCACGTTCAGGTCCCGCTGGATGGTGCGGGGGCTGTAGCCGAGGTCCTCGGCGAGCTCGCGCACCGTCAGCCCGCCGGGCCGCTTGCGCAGCCGCCGCTCGATTTCGACAAGGCGCGTCGCCCGCCTTACCTGCTCCGTCATGTGGTCGCTCCCTGCTCGCCTGCCGCTACCGTGGTGCAGTGCGCCCGTGGAGGTTACGAGGGTAACGCGACAGATCTTGTCGCGAAATGCGTCCACCGGATGATGTCGCATTCTTCAGCAGATATGAAGAAAACTCGTGGCGCCGTTCCAGTCGCCGCTGAGTTCCCCTGTGACCGCGCGCTTTGTGCGGTCCGCTGTGGGGGCGACCAAAGCGCCGGGCTCGCGTAGGATCAGTGCTCCATGGCAGACGCGCGTCCCTTCGGCCCGCTCCTCATCATCGCCGCCGAGGCCATCGGGCAGCCGGGCCAGCGCCGCTTCCGTATCAAAGCGATGAACGAGAACGGCGAGTCGGCCTCCCTCTGGCTCGAGAAGGAACAGCTCATCGCTCTCGGCGAAGCGCTCGAGAACGTCCTCAAGGAAGAAGGCTACGAATACCGCGCCCTCCCCCTCGACGACGCCTCGCCCGAGCCTGTCTTCCCGCTCGACGCCCACGTCGAGTTTCGCGCGAGCCAACTCTCCATGGGCGTCAACCGTGACTCCCGGACCATCGTGCTTATCGGCGCCGAGGTCACGGACGACGCCACCGAGGCCGTGAGCTTCGAGTTCGACTACCGCCGCGGCTTCGAGCTCCGCCGCCAGGTGAACGACGTTGTCGCGAGCGGCCGGCCGCCCTGCCCGCTCTGCACCGCGCCGATGGACCCGCAGGGCCACGTCTGCCCACGCACCAACGGGCACCACAAGCAGTAAGGACAGTTCCGAGTTCCGAGTTCCGAGTTCCGAGTTCCGAGTTCCGAGTCGCGCGAGGCTTCGCATTGGCAGCCCCCTCCTGCCTTCCGTAGCATCGAACCATGGATTGGTGGCGTGCGCGGACGTGGCAGGAACAGGGAGCAGCGCTGCTCGCCGTGGCGGCGGCCCTGGTTGCCACCGCTGCGGCACTCGTGTTCTTGCTGAGCGATGGCGACGGAACGCGCGCCGCGGAGCCACAGCCAACGGCTGCTGCTGAACCTTCCCCCTCGCCGTCGGCGTCGCCCTCGTCCACCGCCGCCCCGACGCCGGTGCGCTTCGCCGGCATCCTGGACGGCACGCCCATGTCCGAGGTGGAGTGGGAAGCGCGCCGGGGACTCCTGCCGCTCGCCGTGATGATCGACAACAGCCCGCAAGCCCTCCCCCAGGCGGGCCTTGCACAGGCAGACGTCGTCTACGAGGCGTTCGTCGAAGGCGGCATCACGCGCTTCATGGCCGTGTTCTGGCGCCAGGACCCGCCGCTCGTCGCGCCCGTGCGTTCGGCGCGCACGCCCTTTGTCGTGTGGGCCAGCGAACTGGGCGCCCTCTACGCCCACGCGGGCGGCGCCGAAACCGCAAACGATGCGAACGCCATCGGCCAGATCTACGAGTGGGGCGTCTTCGACCTCGAAGCATTCGCTCCCCCGGCTTCCGACGCGTTCTTCCGCATGGATGACCGCGAGGCGCCGCACAACCTGGCCGCGAAGGGCACAGACCTGCGCGCGGCCGCGGGAGAGCTTGGCTACCAGGGGCCGTCCACGCTTCAACCCTGGCCGTTCAAAGCGGACGGCGGCACCGGGCGCTACCCGACGGTTGCCGCATTCGAAGTGGACTTCTCGGGCCGCCGCGACGCCGAAAGTGTTATCCAGTGGTACTGGGACGGCATCACGGCTTCCTGGCTGCGCTTCCAGGACGGCGGCCCCGCCCGCGACGCCGAGACCGGCCGTCAGCTCAGCTTCCGCAACGTGGTCGTCATGCGCGCCCCCCACGATGTCGTGGACGATGCCGGGCATGTGCTCTACGAGCAGTTCGGCCAGGGGGAAGCCACGGTCTTCCTCGACGGCCGCGCCATATCCGCCACCTGGCGAAAGAAGGACCGCACGGACCGCACACGTTTCTACGACGCCGACGGCCAGGAGGTCGCCTTCAACCGCGGCCCGATCTTCATCGAGGTCGTCGGCCCGGAAAGCCTGCTGTTCACCGCCGCGACGCCGGACGGCCTGGAGGCGCTCCCACCGTACGAGCCGCCGCCGCCCGGCCCCGCCGACGAGCCGACGCCGACGCTCCCGCCGCCGAGCCCGACGCGCAAGCCCTCGCCCACGGGGACAAGGACACCGGCGCGCACCGCGTCGCCCGCGACGCCAGGTCCCGGCGTCACCCCCACGCCGCCCACAACCGTCGCGCCCACGAAGCCCGTGGCCACGAAGACCCCGGCGTCGGCCACACCTCGATAGGGACGCAGCCTTGCCGCACGCGCCGCCGTTGCGCACAGTTACTCTATGAAGCGCCTCGGCATCCTCACCAGCGGTGGCGACGCCCCCGGGATGAACGCCGCCATCCGCGCGGCCGTGCGCATGGCGACCGTCCACGGCATGGAGATGGTCGGCTACCTCGACGGCTTCGCCGGGTTCGTCGCGGGCGAGTACCAGCCGCTTGACGACCGCGCCGTTGGCAACCAGATCCAGCGCGGCGGCACCTTCATCGGCACGTCGCGCTGTCCGGAGTTCCTTGATGTGGCCGTCCGCGCGGGCGCCGTCCGTCAGATGCGCGCCGACGGCGTCGACGGTCTCGTCATCGTCGGCGGCGACGGCAGCTTCCGCGGCGCACTCGCGCTCGCGGACGAGCACGGCGTGCCCGTTGCCGGTATCCCCGGGACCATCGACAACGACGTCTACGGCACCGAGGAGACGATCGGCTTCGACACCGCCGTGAACACCGCCGTGCTCGCCATCGACCAGGTGCGCGACACGAGCGAGTCGACCGGCATGATGTTCTTCGTCGAAGTCATGGGACGCACGAGCGGCGCCATCGCCATGCATACGGCGGTCGCCGCCGGCGCGGCCGGCGTGCTCGTCCCCGAGGCGCACGAGGACATCGCGAATGTCGTGGCACGCCTGCGCGTCTCCATTGAACGCGGCAAGCGCAGCCACATCGTCGTGGTCGCCGAAGGCGAGGAGGCGGGTGGCGCCTTCGCCGTCGGCAAGAAGGTGGGCGACGCCCTCGACCACCCGTATCGTGTGGTTGTCCTCGGGCACATCCAGCGGGGCGGCAGCCCGACTGTGCGGGATCGGGTCATCGCCTCCCAGGCGGGCGCGCTTGCAGTCGAGGGCCTGGCCGCAGGGCGTTCGAGCTTCATGGTCGCCATCAGAGGCGGCCGCCCTGTCGAAGTCCCCCTGGCCGACGTCGTGCGCGGCGGCCACCCGGAGGCGCGCCTCGACCTCCTCCAGCTCGCCCACCACCTCGCCGGTTAGGGCCGCTCCCGCCGGGCTCCACGCGCTACAATCGCGCGGCTACCCACGGAGGAGTTTCATGACCGCGACCATGCCCGTGGAGGGCGGCGAGGCCCCGGATTTCGAAGCCAGTGACCAGCACGGCGCGACCGTGCGCCTCCGTGACCTGCGCGGAAAGTGGGTCGCGCTCTACTTCTACCCCAAGGACGACACGCCCGGCTGCACGAAGGAGGCCTGTGACTTCCGCGACAACCACGCCGCCTTGCAGGCCGCCGGCGCCGTTGTCCTCGGCGTGAGCGGCGACAACAAAGCCGCGCACGGCAGGTTTGCAGCGAAGTACGAGCTTCCGTTCCAGCTGCTGGTCGACGACGCTGACCACTCGCTTGCCCGTTCTTACGGAGCGTGGGGCCCGAAAAGCATGTACGGCCGCACTTATGAAGGCATCATCCGCTCGACCTTCCTCATCGGTCCCGATGGTCGCGTCGCGCATAGCTGGCCGAAGGTCTCGCCGGCAAAGCACGGCCAGGAGGTGCTGCAGTGGCTGACGGAGCACCGCTAGACCCTGCGCTGGCGCGCGTCCGCCCTCCGCGCTCGACGTTGAAGGGGCCGCGCGGCTGCGTCGCCGCCGACCACCCGCTCGCCGCCAGCGCGGGGCTGCACGTGCTGCTGGAGGGTGGCTCGGCCGCCGACGCGGCCGTTGCCATGGCCGCCATCATGCCGGTTGTACAGCCGCAGTTCAGCCACCTGGGAGGAGACCTCTTCGCCCTCACCTACACCGCGGCCACGGGCGAGGTCCAGGCGCTCAACAGCTCCGGGCCGGCGCCCCTCGCAGCCCGGGCTGCGGGCTATGGCGCGCTCGGCGGTGTCCCCGAAGATGGGCCGCTGGCGGTCACCATCCCCGGCTGCGTCGACGGTTGGTGGCAGCTCCACCGGCGGCACGGCCGGCTCCCGTGGAAGCGCCTGCTCGAGCCCGCCCTCTCCTACGCCGGGGACGGGTTTCCCGCTTCGCGCGCCCTCGGCCAGGCGGTCGCGGCTGGCCGTCCGCGCGTCTACCCCGCGGACTTCTTCAAGCGCACCTTTGGGCACATCGACGAAGGCGGCGGTCAGACCGTCGTCCAGCCCGAGCTCGCGCGCACCCTCGACGTGATTCGCGACGGCGGCGCAGACGGCTTCTACACCGGCGACGTCGCCCGCGACTGTCTTGCGGCGCTCAACGGGCGCGGGGCCACGTTCACCGCCGATGAATGGCGCGGGCCAGCGCGTTGGGTGGCCCCGCTGAGCGTCCCCTTCGCGGGCTACCGCGTCTGGACGCAGCCCCCGCCCACGCAGGGCTTCGTCCTGCCCCTCGCGCTCGGCCTGCATGAGCGCTTGCTCGCACGCGGGCGCCAGCCCGTGCCTGCGGCGCAGCTCGAGGCGCTCCGTCGCGCCTTCGCCGTCTCCTACCGCGAGTGCGGCGACCCCGATGTCTGCGGCTTTGACCCGGCGCCCCTGCTCACCCCGGCCGGCCTGGACAGACTCCTCGCTGCCGCGCCGGTGACCGCCCCCGCCGGCGGGGGCGACGGCGACACCACCTACATGCTGGCCATCGACGCCGACGGCAACGCCGTGTCGCTCATCCAGTCCGTGTTCTCGCCGTGGGGCAGCGGCGTGTTTGCCCCCGGCAGCGGGGTGCTCTTCAACAACCGCATGCGCGGGTTCACGCTCGAGCCCGGCCATCCCAACGGGCTCGCGCCCGGCAAGCGGCCGCGGCACACGCTCCATTGCTACCTGGTCACGGTCGACCCACCCGCGTTGCTTCCGCTGGCGGCGAAAATGGGCGAACCGCCGAAGCCCGCTGAGTTGCGCTTCGTCGGCGGCACGCCCGGCGCTCAGCGCCAGCCGCAGACGAACCTCCAGGTGCTCGACGCCGTCCTCCGCGACGGTCTCGAACCGCAGTGGGCGCTCGACGCCCCACGATGGTCGCTCGATGACCCATCGCTCGACCCGCACGGGCCCGTCCAGGTCGAATCACGCGACCCTGACGCGCTGGGTGACGCCTTCCGCACCGCCGGGCTCGCCGTCGAGCCGCTCGCAGCCTGGGCGGGCATGGGCAAGGCCTATCTCGCTCGTGTCGACTCCCGTGGCGTGGCGGTCGCCGCGGACCAGCGCGGCGAAGGCCAGGCGCTGGTCTATTGAACCTCGGCCGCTGACCGGTTGGACGAGCCCGAACGGATGTTCGCCCGCCCGCAGCGCTGCTACACTGTCCGCATGCCCATCACGCTCCCGGCCGGCGCCCGCGCGGCATTCAACCTGACGGCTGACTACCAGCCCACCGGCGACCAGCCCGACGCCATTGCGAAGCTGGTCGAAGGCGTCGAGCGGGGAGATCGCTACCAGACGCTGCTCGGCGTCACCGGCTCCGGGAAGACGTTCACGATCGCGAACGTCGTGCAGCAGACGGGGCGGCCGACGCTCGTCCTGGCGCACAACAAGACGCTCGCGGCGCAGCTCGCGTCCGAGCTCAAGGAGTTTTTCCCCGAGAACTCGGTCGAATACTTCGTGAGCTATTACGACTACTACCAGCCCGAGGCGTACATCCCCCGCACGGACACGTACATCGCCAAGGACGCCGACATCAACGAGGAGATCGACAAGCTCCGCCACGCCGCGACGCGCTCGCTCTTCACCCGCCGGGACGTGATCATCGTCGCAAGCGTGAGCTGCATCTACGGCCTCGGCGAGCCTGAGCAGTACCAGGAGTTCGTCCTGAGCTTCAAGGTCGGTCAGCCCTTCAAGCGCGCCGACGCCATCCGCCGGATGGTGAGCATGCAGTACGAGCGCAACGACATGAACGTCGTCCGCGGCAAGTTCCGGCTGCGCGGCGACTCCCTCACCATCCTCCCCAGCTACGACGAGCTCGCCGTCCGCGTCGACTTCTTCGGCGACGAGGTGGAGCGCATCGTCGAGCTCGACCCGCTCACCGGCGAAATCATGGCCGAGCACGACGAGATCGACATCTTCCCGGCCAAGCACTTCGTCACCAGCCAGGACCGGATGGTGGAAGCGATCGTGGCGATCGAGGCCGAGCTCGCCGGGCAGCTGGAGTACCTCAAGGAGCAGGGCAAGATCCTCGAAGCGGCGCGGCTCGAAGAGCGCACCCACTATGACATCGAGTCGATGCGCGAGACCGGCTACTGCGCCGGCATCGAGAACTACTCGCGCCACCTGCAGGTGCGGGAACCGGGTTCCACGCCCTGGTGCCTGCTCGACTACTTCCCCGACGACTGGCTGCTCGTCGTCGACGAGTCGCACATGACGCTGCCACAGGTGCAGGGCCAGTTCTTCGGCGACCGTTCGCGCAAGGTCACGCTCGTCGAGTTCGGGTTCCGCCTGCCGAGCGCGCTCGACAATCGCCCGCTCACCTTCGAAGAGTTCGACCAGCACATCAACCAGGCGATCTTCGTGAGCGCCACGCCCGCCGACTACGAGATTCAGCGCTCGACGCAGGTGGTGGAGCAGGTCATCCGCCCCACCGGCCTGCTCGACCCCGCGATCGAGGTGCGCCCAACGAAGAACCAGGTCGACGACCTGATGCACGAGATCAAGCTCAACGTGGACCGCGGCCAGCGCGTCCTCGTGACCACACTCACCAAGAAGATGGCTGAAGACCTCGCCGACTACCTCACCGAGATGGGCGTGAGGACGCATTACCTCCACGCCGAGGTGCAGACGCTCGACCGCGTGGAGATCCTGCGCGACCTCCGCCTCGGGGTGTACGACGTGGTCGTGGGCATCAACCTGCTGCGCGAAGGCCTCGACCTGCCCGAGGTCTCGCTCGTCTGCATCCTCGACGCCGACAAGGAAGGCTATCTGCGCTCCAACCGCTCGCTCATCCAGACGATCGGACGGGCCGCCCGGCACATCGAAGGCCGCGTCATCATGTACGCCGACAAGGTCACCCTGAGCATGCAGAACGCCATCGACGAAACCTACCGCCGCCGCGCCATTCAGGAGCAGTACAACCGGGACCACGGCATCGAGGCTGTCGGCATCTTCAAGGCCATCCGCGACATCACGGACCACGTGCGCCACGTCGCCGAGGAGAAGAGCGGCTACGACGCGGGCGCGAGCGCGAAGGACCTGCCCAAGGACGAAGTCCTGCGCATTGTCAAAGAGCTCGAGTCGCAGATGAAGGCAGCCGCGAAAGCGCTGGAGTTCGAAAAGGCCGCCGCCCTGCGCGACCGGGTGGTCGAACTGCGCCGCCAGTTAGTCGGCAGCGACGCGGAGGAGTTGGCAGCGTTCGCAGCCGTCGCGGGCCGGGGCGGACCGTTGCGTTACGGCCGCAGCCAGGCCGGCGGCCGCGACAGGCGTCAACGCCGCCGATAGGTGGCTTACCGGGTCGGCAGCAGCCAAGGCTCGGCTTTCCCGCTTCACCCGCACTTGTTGTAGAAGCAGTTGCGGCAGACCAGGCAGCCCTCCGCGTAGGCCAGGACTTCACCGCACTCGGGGCAGCCGATGCCGCTCGCGACCATTTCGCCGTGGCCCCTGCTCACGGCCTGCACCGAGGTGCTCGCAGCCACTTCGTCCACCGCCATGAGCGTGGGCTGCACCGACGCGTTCGCGGCGTCGAACTTCAGCTCCAGCCAGCGGAACACGTAGTCGACGATGCTCGTGGCGATCGGGATCTGCCGGTTGCTCGTCGGGCCGCTGGGCTCGAAGCGCGAGTTCTTCAGCTTGCTCGCGAGCTCGTGCAGCGGCACGCCGTATTGCAGCGCGTAGCTGGTCAGCATCGCCACGGTGTCCATCAGCCCGCTGACCGTCGAGCCCTGCTTGTTGACGTTGATGAACACTTCGCCGGGCGTGCCGTCGCTGAACAGCCCGACGGTCATGTAGCCCTCCTGTTCGCCCACCCGGAACTTGTGCGTGATGGCAGCGCGCTCGTCCGGCAGCTTGCGGCGCACGGGGCCCGCCTTCTGCAGCACCAGTGCCTGGGCGGCCTCCACGGCCTCTTGCTCGTCGCTCTTCGTCGCGTGCTTCAGCACCTGCAACTCGCGCGAGCCGTCGCGGTAGATGGTGATGCCCTTGCAGCCGGTGGCGTAGGCCAGCTCGTAGGCGGTGCGCACGTCGTCCACGGTCGCGCTGTTGGGGAAGTTGATCGTCTTCGAGACGGCGTTGTCGGTCGCCACCTGAAAGGCAGCCTGCATGCGCACGTGCCACTCGGGCGTGATCTCGTGCGCGGTGACGAAGACGTCCTTCACCCACTGCGGCACCTCGGCGCGGTCCGCCAGGTGGCCGCCCTCAGCGAGGAAGCGGATGAGCTCGTCGCTGTGGAAGCCCTCCGCGTGTGCCACGCGTTCGAAGGCGGAGTTCACCTCAGCCAGTTCGGTGCGCTTCGTGGGGTCGTTCTTGTCCAGGTAGTGCGAGCGGATGAACGCGAGCGCGAACACCGGCTCGATGCCGCCCGAGCAGTCCGCGATGATGCTGAGCGTGCCCGTCGGGGCGATCGTCGTGCGGGTCGAATTGCGCATGGGACGTGGGCCCTCGGCTCCGCGCGGCCCGTAGATCGAGTCGGACCAGTCCGGGAAGTTGCCGCGAATGCTGGCCAGCTGCTGTGAGGCCGCGTCCGCCTCGCGCTGGATGAACGCCATCACTTCGCGGCCGAGGTCCAGCGCGGCCTCCGAGTTGTAGGGCACGTGCAGCTCGATCAGCAGGTCGGCCCAGCCCATCACGCCCAGGCCGATGCGCCGGATGGCGTGCGACGTCTCCGCTATCTCCGGGATCGGGTAGTTGTTCATCTCGATGACGTTGTCGAGCAGGTGCACACAGCGGCGCACGTTCGTGCCCAGGCGGTCGTAGTCCATTTCTTTGCGGCCTTCGGGCCCACGCGTGAATCGCCCCAGGTTGATGGAGCCGAGGTTGCAGGAGTCGAACGGGTAGAGCGGCTGCTCGCCGCAGGGGTTCGTCGACTCCACGGGACCGCGCTTGGGCACCGGGTTCGCACGTCCGGCGTTGATGCGGTCGATGAACACCACGCCCGGGTCGCCGTTCTTCCAGGCGTTGACGAACATCTTCTCCCACATGGCGCGCGCGTCGCGCTGGCCCACGGCCTCGCCCGTCTTCGGGCTGATCAGGTCATAGGCCGTCCCGGCTTCCACCGCCTCCATGAAGACGTCGGTCACAGCCACGCTGATGTTGAAGTTCGTGAGCGTGGTCATGTCGGACTTCATCTCGATGAAGTAGTCGACGTCGGGGTGGTCGACGCGAAGGATGCCCATGTTCGCGCCGCGCCGTGTGCCGCCCTGCTTGATCGCCTCGGTGGCCGCGTCGAAGACCTTCATGAAGGACACCGGGCCGCTGGCGACGCCCATGGTCGACTGCACCCGGTCGTTCGCCGGGCGCAGGCGCGAAAACGAAAAGCCGGTGCCGCCGCCGGACTTGTGGATGATCGCCGTGTTTTTGATCGCCTCGAAAATGCCGTCGATGGAGTCCGGCACTGGCAGCACAAAGCAGGCGGAGAGTTGCTGCAACTCGCGGCCCGCGTTCACCAGCGTCGGCGAGTTGGGCAGAAAGTCGAGCGAGGCCATCGTCCGGTAGAACAGCTCTTCCGCGGCGGCGCGGTCGCCTTCTGTGCCCCCGAAGCGCTCCTCTGCCTCCGCGAGGTTGTGAGCCACACGCCGGAAGCACTGGTCCGGCGTTTCGATCGCGTCCCCCGAGTCGTTGCGCGCCATGATCCGGCGCTCCATCACCACCACGGCATTTTCGGAAAGGGGCGCCGGGTGGAAACCCTCGGCATTCATCTCGAACTCGGGACGTGACATAGTGACCATGACTCTCTCCTCGGGGTGGCAGATGAGGGACGACTAGTATAGCAGAACGAATGTTCGGGGATCTACCATCACGCCCCCTGCCGCCCCGTCGCGGCTTCACCAGCGGGCACCTCGTCGCTGCGCTTCACCACCGGGGTGGGGGCCAGTCCGCGTGCCGCCACGAGGGAACGTCCGCCCGCTGCCCCCGGCGAGGCGGGCGAGCTGTAGTGAGCAATGAGCCGCTCGGCGGCCCCGTGAGGGCCTTCGCTGCGCACCAGCTCCACGAGCTGGTGCGGGCGAAAGTCGCGCATCGCCAGCAGATACGCCTTCTCGGAGAGGATGAGCCCCGCGACGTCTGCCCCGCCGTCCGGCGTGCTCCGGATAGCGCCCCCGAGCCGCGCCGCATGCAACTCCCAGATGCGCGCCGTCATCGAATCGCCCCCGCATGCCCGGCCAGGGGCCGCGGCTCGTTGGTCGCCACGATGTGCGGCCGCGTGGGACGCTCCGGGGCGACAGCAGGCAACTCCAGTTGCAGCGAGCGCTCCTCAGCCGAGGGCACGCGGCCTTCCTCCAGCGCCATCACCGCTTCTTTCAGCGACTCGATGTCGGTGAACGGCCGGTAGACGGACGCGAAGCGGATGTAGGCAATGTGGTCCAGGCGCCGCAGCGCGTCCATCGCGAGCTCGCCGATGTACGCCGCCGGCACTTCCGCGCGGCCGTCAGCCACCACCTTCGCCTCGATTTCGGCCACGACCAGCTCGATCTGCGCCACCGAGACGTTCCGCTTGCTGCAGGCCTTGCGCAGGCCGGCAACAAGTTTCTCGCGATTGAAGTCTTCGCGGCGGCCGTCCTTCTTGATGACCTGGACAACCGAGAGCTGGACCGCCTCGACCGTCGTGAAGCGCTCACCGCAGGCGATGCACTGCCGGCGGCGGCGGATGCCGTCGTCGTTCGCGCGGCTGTCGGTCACGCGTGAGTCCCGGAAGTGGCAGTAGGGGCAGCGCATCGGTGAAACCGAATCCTCATGGGTTTACGCGTCTTAACAGTTTTTTGTGACGCTCGCCGGACGATACCCCCAACATCTTGTGGGCGTCAAGCCCCTGCTACCAGATATTGATCTGGTTAGCGGAGCACGCCTCGGAACATGTGCGGACCGGCACGGCCGGAGGGACACGAACTGCGGCCCGAACGGATCTGTTGGACCGCGTTGCGCCGCGAGAAGATTGGCCCTGCGTTCACGGGTTGCGGCGAGCGGGCAGGAGAGTGACCGATGGCGCCGGTGGGACACCCTGCGGAGAGCGTCGGCTACTTCGACCACGACGCCGACATCGGCATTATCGGACGTGGATCGACTGTCGAGACGGCTTTCGAGCGATCCGCGGTTGCTGTGTTCGCCGTCATGACCGACCTGTCCGCGATTCGCCCGCTCCGTCGCGTCGACGTTGCCTTCGACGAGGACGACCTGGAGTTCGCCCTCGTCCGCTGGCTGAACGGCCTGCTCGCCGCCGCCCGCGAGGACGGCCTGGCCCTTGGGCAGTTCCAACTGACGCGAGCGGGGACGCACTGGTCCGGAGTGGCGTGGGGCGAACCCTGGCGCGAGGACATCGAGCGAGGGGTCGAAGTGAAGGGCGCCACGCTCACAGAGCTCTCGGTGACGGGCAACGGCGGCGGCTGGGAAGCGCGCTGCGTGGTCGACGTCTGAGGAGGCGGCCATGGACCTTCAGAGGTTGCGGCAGATCGACGAATACCGCTGGACTGTCTCAGCTCCGCCCGGCGGCTCCTGCGGCCCGGTCGTGCTCTACGGGACGCGTGCGCTGTTCGAAAGCATGGATGACAAGGTGATCGAGCAGATCACCAATGTCGCCCGCCTGCCGGGCCTGGCCGGGGCCGCCATGACGATGCCCGACGCGCACTGGGGCTACGGCTTTCCGATCGGCGGTGTCGCCGCCTTCGACCCGGATGAAGGCGGCATTATCTCCGCCGGTGGTGTCGGCTTCGACATCTCCTGCGGCATCCGCTGCCTCCGCACGAACCTGCGCTGGGAAGAGATCGCGGGCAAGGCCTGGGAACTCTCCGAAGCCCTCTTCCACGACATCCCCGCTGGCGTGGGCGAGGAAGGGCTGCTGAAGCTCGGCACTGCAGGCATCGACGACGTCCTGGTGGGCGGGGCAGCCTGGGCGGTGGCAGAAGGCTACGGGACGCCCGCCGACCTCGAATTTGTAGAAGAGCACGGCCGCGCGAAAGGCGCCGTCCCCGCCAACGTCTCCGACACGGCGAAGCGGCGCCAGCGCGGGGAGGTCGGCACGCTGGGCTCCGGGAATCACTACCTCGAGGTCCAGGCCGTGGAGCGCGTCTACGATGCCGTGACGGCCTCGGCCTTCGGGATCGCCGAGGGTGACGTGATCGTCTCCATCCACTGCGGGTCGCGTGGGCTCGGCCACCAGATCGGGACCGACTACCTCCTGGCGCTGGCGAAGGCGGCACAGCGCCTGGGGATCACGCTGCCGGATCGCGAGCTCGCCTGCGCGCCGATCCGATCCCCGGAGGGCCAGGCGTACCTGGGAGCGATGAACGCCGGCGTCAACTGCGCGCTCGCCAATCGCCAGGTCCTCACGCACCTCTGCCGGGAGTCGTTCGCAGCGGTCTTCCCGCAGGCGCGCCTCGAGACGCTCTTCGACGTCTCCCACAACACCTGCAAGGTCGAGGAGCACGTTGTCGACGGCCGCCGGCGGACGTTGTATGTGCATCGCAAGGGAGCCACTCGCGCCTTCGGGCCCGGGCACCCCGATCTGCCCACACGCTACCGGGAGAGCGGCCAGCCGGTCATTATCGGCGGCAGCATGGGCACCGCCTCGTACGTCCTCGCTGGCACGGCCGCAAGCGAGGAGCGGGCATTCTCCTCGGCCTCGCACGGCGCCGGGCGGGCCATGAGCCGGCACCAGGCGCTGAAGCTGTGGCGTGGCCGCCAGCTCGTCGACGACCTCCGGGGCCACGGCGTCGTCATCCGCACCAGGTCGATGCGGGGCGTGGCCGAAGAGGCGCCCGGCGCCTACAAGGACGTCGATCTCGTCGCCGAAGTAACCGAGAACGCCGGGCTTGCCCGCCGTGTCGCTCGCGTCCTCCCGAAGGTCTGCATCAAGGGCTGAAGCGGAATTCGGCTGGCGTTGAGTCGCGGCTCGAATTGCGCGGCTCAGGTCACCTGGAGGGGCACGCCTTCGCGGCACAGCCGGCACTGGGACGGCTCCCAGGAGGAGATGTCGACCGTCAGGCAGGCAAAGAACGGCACGCCGAAATCCGTCGCGCCGCCCGTCCGGTCCACCAGCACGGCGACACCCACGACCTCAGCGCCGCGGGCGCGGACGGCGTTCAGCACGTCGCGAATGCTGCCGCCGGTCGTGAGGATGTCGTCGACGACCAGTACGCGGTCGCCAGGCCCGATCTCGAAACCGCGCTTGAACTCCCGGCCGTCTCCCGTGTCCGAGCGCTCGGCGATGACGCTGCGCAGACCAAGATGACGGGCGGTCTCGTAGCTGAGGATGACGCCCCCGGTCGTTGGGCCGGCGACCAGGTTCGCCTTGCCCGCGAACGCGCCGGCGACGCGCCCGCA
>Ga0315281_10001251_pt1 | contig 37303 bp, 30 predicted proteins | sample YL17G07_0_MG_FD_204540 | JGI IMG/M metagenome (GOLD analysis project Ga0315281, IMG submission 204540) | Sediment microbial communities from Yellowstone Lake, YNP, Wyoming, USA - YL17G07_0 | ecosystem: Environmental > Aquatic > Freshwater > Lake > Sediment | place: USA: Wyoming | collected...
GTCATCGGGACGATCGAGCCGCGAATGAACTACTACCGCGTGTCGGACCAACCGGTGCCGACGCCCGCCGTGCGGAGCACCGTGCGCGGGGACTTGTATGTCAGCTTGATGGCGTTCGAGGCCCGCGGCGCCAACGCGACGGTGAAAGTGATCGTCGAGCCATTGGTGCCGTGGATCTGGTTCGGTGGGCTGGTTGTCGTAGCGGGCGCTGTCATCGGGCTGTTCCACGGCCAGCCCCGCCGTGTCGCTGGGCTCACCGAACCCGCGCCGGAGGACGCGACGGTAGCGGAGACAGACCTGTGAACTGGAGGCGCGCGACGATCGCCGTTGTTGCCGCGGCGCCAGTGATTGCGCTGTTCGCGTACGGTTTTACCCGAGATCCCGGCGAGATCCCGTCGCCGCTTCCCGGCCAGAAGGCCCCGGGATTCTCACTTGCCGTCTTCACTCCCGGCGGGGCGGCACCGGCAAAGACACCGGTCCGCGATTCCATCCGCCTTAGCGATTTGAAGGGCAAAGTGACGGTCGTGAATTTCTGGGCGTCGTGGTGCGGGCCGTGCCGCAGCGAACATGCGGCGCTCAGCGCCGCGGCCCGGCAGTACGCGGGTCGGCCGGTGCAGTTCCTTGGTGTTCTGTACAACGACCGTCCCGAAACTGCTTTGCAGTGGATTGCCGATATGGGTGGCCAGAGTTATCCGGGCCTGCTGGATCCGGGGACGTTGACGGCTATCGACTACGGAGTGTACGGAGTGCCTGAGACGTATTTCATTGACCCGACGGGGCGCATCGCGTTCAAGCAGCTGGGGCCAGCGTCGGACATCATTCTGCATCGTTGGATCGATTCGCTCCTTCGTGTTGCGCCGCCGAGGGACACCCCGCCGGCCGGATCCCGATGAGGATCCCGGCGCTCGCGATCCTGGCCGTCGTGGCCACTACGCTCTTTGCTGCGCGGCCCGCGTGCGCGCAAGGGGCCGGAACCCGTCCGAGTCCGTCAGTCGCGGCGAAGGAAACGGCGCAGGCTCCGGCCGCAGACTCGGCCCTGGATGCGCGAACAGCGGCCGTGTCATCGACGCTCCGTTGCCCCGTGTGTCAGGGTGAATCCATTCAGGCTTCGCCGTCGGAACTCGCGCAGCAAATGCGCGCGGTCGTGCGTGACCGGTTGCGGTCCGGCGACACGCCGGATCAGGTCAGGGCGTATTTCGTCTCCAAGTACGGCGAGTGGATTCTTCTCGAGCCAACCATGACCGGTCTCAACATCCTGCTCTATGTTCTTCCGGTGCTCCTCGTGGTCGGCGGGGTGACGTTTGTGATAGTCCTCGTGCGGCGTTGGACCACACGCGAGGCAAAGGCGCCGTAGACGGAGGGCGTGCGCTCCGGGAACGCACGAACCCCGATTCGGACATTTGCTGCGCCTGTCTTGCGCAGGCGAGCAAACCGGGTCCGTCAGTTCCCTGAGTCGTGCGGGGCCTAGGGCGGCAGGTCTCCCGCGGATGGGCGGTATTGCATCCCACTCATCGTCGTCCCGCCCACAGCGCCGGCGGCGGTATGGCACTGCAGATAGCAGCGCCGCTCGCGGGTGGTCGTGTTGAACCACCACTCCGGCCGCGCCCGTCCTCCGATGCCACGTACGTTCGGATTGAAGCTCACGTTCCGACTGGGAGTGGCCGCCGGGGGTGTCGTGTAGACGACGCCGTCGACGTTGTACTGCGTGGTCGTCGTCTCCTGGTTTGAGTGCACGTTGTAGTGGCAGCTCCCGCACACAGCGCCAGTCTTGCTGATGCGGTCTTGCAGGTGGACCCAGTGCAGGTTGCCTTTGCCGTTAATCGCGTCATCGTAGTTCGTCGATGCTCCTGACGTCGAACCCAGCAGCACGGTCGCGCTGTGGCAACGAAAGCAGAGCGCGAAGTTTGTCGCCGAATAGGAGGTCACGCCCGGCGCCCGCCTGTAGTTGGCACGGAGGAGCGTGGTATTTGTCGATCCGTGCGGCCCTGATGGGTTGCTCGGCGTGGAAACCACGCGACCGGTTGTCGTCGCGAACGCGTTGCTATTGTGGCAATCTGTGCAGCGGATCATCGCGTTGACGCTCAGCCCATTGGGCGCCAGCTGTGCGTTCAGGTTGGCTGACGTGTTGCGGCCGCGATTGGCGACCGGATGGAACGCGCTATTGCTCGGTTGGAACTCGGTGCGCTTGTTGCTCGGAGTGAGCCCGCTCGGAAGCGTCGACGGAAGCGCGGTCGCGTAGCTGTCGCCGTGGCAGCGGAGGCACACCGCGTACTGTTCCGAGAGCCCCGCCGCCGAAGAGTCATTTCGCACGCTCGGGATGATCGCGCCGGTAATGCCGATCCCGCGCATTCCCTCCAGTTTGTTCGCTGCCGTGGCGCGGTGCGGGTTATGGCAGTCCACGCACTCGACATGCTGGGCATCGGTAAAGCGCCCGTCGGGAGCCGCATTGCCGGGTTGAAGGAGCACGTTTTCGGGGAGCCCGGCCGGCGGCTGCGTAATGAACACGGGGCGGTGGCGGCCGGCATTGACGGTGTTCGCCACGTCGTGTCTGCTACTCTTGGCGAACTCGGCCTGGATATTTTTCGCCGGACCCGCGACCTGGTGGCATTGGAAACAGGTCTGCTCGATGGCGGAGACGCCACCGATCGCGCCGTTGCGCAGCAAGCGCTCCGCGCCAGGCGGCGCGTGCGGCGTGTGGCAGGCGAAGCACGAATGTTCGTTCACCGCCGCGGTCGTCCCTCCGATCGTCGCCGAGGCCGTAGCGGACTCATGTGCGCTCCCTACCCACCCCGGTTTTACGTGGCATGTAAGGCAGAGCGTACCTGTGCGGCCGCGCGGATTGAGCCGCAGGAATTTCGGGAGCACGTCCGTGTGCGGGTCATGACATGTCGTGCACTGTACGGTGTTGCGCACGCCCGGCGCCGCTCCCTCATAGAGCCGCACCGCTGTGGCTGTGAGCGAGGCTGGGTCGGCGAGCTCGCCGTCGTTGGCCTGCACCGTGGCGTCGTAGACAAACGATATCGGATGGTGGTTGAGCAGGTTCGTGCCGATACGAGTGGGTCCCGTCGGCATCGTACCGTCGCCCGCAGCCCCAACCAATCCGATCGCGCCTCCCGGGCTCGCGTTTGGAGTGTTCGTCACCGAACCGAGCGCGATCGATCCGTCGTGACAGGAGAGACACAGTTTCGAGTAGCCGTCCGGCTGCCCGGTGATCCCTTGCAACGACGGGCTCGTGTACGGCGTGTAGCTCTGCCCCGAGCCTTGCCGGTTCCACAGTGGGGCATCGTTGGCGCCACCGTGCGGCGTATGGCAGAAGACGCAGAGCTCGGTTTCGTTCGCTGCGCGCACGGAGTTACTGGAGTTCGCGGAGAGGTTGTGCTTCGTGTTACGGATGCCGCTTTGGCCCTGCGTTTGGCTCGGCAGCGCGAACAGCAGCGCCACAACCAGCGACCACGCCGTTCTGGAGTCGACCCGCGCGTCGCGCATCATCGTCCTTCGGCGACGTACTGCAGTACCTGCACGCGCCCATTGTGCGAGTCGGCGACATAAACGCGATCATGGCGGTCGATGGCGATCCCGGTCGCCAGCCAGAATGCTCCGCGCCCGCGCCCTGCCGAGCCCACCGAGAGGAGCGAGCGCCCTTCTGGTTCAAAGATGTTCACCACGTCGTAGAGCCCCTCGACCACGTAGACGTGCCCGTCCGAGTCAAGCGCGATACCCTTGGGACGGGCGAGGTCGCCAACCCCGTCCCCGTGGCGCCCGAACTGCCGGAGGAACACCCCTTCAGGAGTGAACACCTGCACCCGGACGTTCAGCGCGTCCGTGACATAGAGCGTGCCATCCTTCGCTACGGCAATATTCGTCGGGAAGTTGAACTCGCCTTCCGCCGATCCGCGCCGCCCGAAGGCGGCGCGTTGCTGCCCGTTGCGGTCGAAGGCGATGATGCGATTCGCCTGCGTGTCCACGACCCAAAGCAGCCTGCGGACCGCGTCGTACACGAGGCCGGTGGGCCGCAGCAGTCCGGACCGAATGCGCAGACGCTCGCGGCCGTCGGGGCTGATGACGACAACGACGCCGAGTTCGCTATCCGAGATATAGAGGTCGCCGCGCTCGTCAATCGCAACGCCAATCGGCGACCGGAGGCCGGGCCGTACGGTCGTTGCAATGAAGCTGTAGCTGCCTTCCTCCGGGTCGAAGCGGTGGACGCCGCGGGCGGTGACGTCGGCAACGAAGATTCGCCCGAGCGAATCAACTGCGATCCCGTACGGCTGCTGGATGCGTGGTGGAACGGCACCGGTGAAGGCGTCGATCACGCGGCGCAGCATGGACGGGCGCGCCCCGACGTCAGAGGGCGTGGCGATACTGGCGAGGTACTTGATGCGCGCCCTATCCGGCGGCGCCGGCCAAACGAGCAGCGGGTCGCTCACGGCCAACTCAAAATGCACGCCTCGGGCGTGTGGCGCACAGCTGCCGATCGAGAGCAGACCCGCTCCCGCCGCGATGCCGAGAATGCCGCGCATCAGGCGCACCGGCTTAAAAACTGCGCTTGAGTCGGAAGGACAGTCGGTGCTGGGACCGTTGCTCAACCGTGTTCCGCTGCTGCCAGAGGTAGCCTGACTCTGTCTCGACGCGACCGACGCTCCAGCGCAGATCGAGATTCAGCACCATCGTGCGGTCGCTGGCGCCGTTTGCAAGCTTCCACAACTGCGACTCGGCCGTCGCAACCAGGTGCATCTGCGGCCCCAGCATCCGGCGACCGAGGCGTTCGTCCCCCACACCGTTGCGACCTGAGCGGAGGCGCTTGACCGCGAGAACGACGCTCCGACTGCGGACTGGAGTTCGCCAACGATGGGCGGAGCGTAACCCACTCGCAGGTCCGAGAGCGTAAAGTCGCTGCTGGCGCGCCGCCGGAACCGTTGTTGCGCATTCACGTTTGCATGGCCGCCGCCGACATCTCTACGGACGTCAAGCGCCGTTACATAATCGTCGCCGCCGTCAAGCCCCATCGCCTTGTCTCCCGCGAGCACGCGGGTGTGCCTCATCACCGCCGACTGGCTCAGCGAAACGCCGCCACGCGCGATGGAGAAGGCACCCGTCATGGATTGCAGGTCGTGTGCGGGCGCCGCCGGCGCTGAATAGAAATAGGTGACGAGCAATTCGTCGCCTACGTTGATTCGACTGACGATCGGTATCTCCACTCGAACGAGTCCACCGAACGCCACCGCCCGATAATCGGTGCCTTCAAGGTACATCACAGTACGGTCGCGATTGAAGACGACGACCGTCAGTGCGTCGGCACGTTCGTGTTGCAGTTGGATCTGGCGGCCGGCGGTGACCGTGTGCGACTCGTCGGTCACCGGGATCGGTGACTCGTCCGTCAGGCGCTGCTCTGTGCGTTGATAGCTCGCCGCCAGGGTCCCCACAAACCGCACCTTTCCCGGAAGCCATTGTCTCACGGTGAGGTTCGGCATGGCGGACGTCGTTCGCTGGCGGCCGTTGCGGAACTCGTTCGCCGAATACGCACCCGACATGGCAGCCGAGAGCCAGGGTTTCGGCTCGGCGTGCACAGAGAGCATCGTCGTCGCGACGTCAGAAAAATAGTCACCACGGCTCCGCGATTGCTGGCGGTGCACGGTCAGATCCGACGCCACTGCTTGCGAGTGCTGCACGTGCAGGCGTTCGGCGACCAACTGGCTCAGCTGCTGGTCGCGTCCGTCGCGGCGATGCATCTCGACGCTCGACATGAGACTGCTCCCGCGTCCCCAGCGAAGCGTATGTACAGCCGTCCCCATCACCGACGAGAAACCGAGCGTGCCGATGCGATCCGTGAACCGTTGCCGCTCGAGCGAGGTCGAGAGCTTCGAGCTCTCCCCCGTGAGGCGGAGCACATCGAGCGACTCATCGCGCCGGAACGGGGCCTGCTGCAGTGAGGGGCGCCATGTATCTGCGAGGTCACGACTGTTCCACTCGAGCCGGAGCGGGAATGCCGGCGTTCGGACGCGGAGCACCCCGCCACTCGTGCTGTTGCGGGATCTGATGCTCGTACCGACGACCGCGTCCCGCGAGCCCGCCGTCGTGCGATCGGCGTGAACGCTGAGCGAGACTGGGAATGACGATAACAGGTTCGCGCCAACGCTGATCCCGAGCGAGGTCAACTTGGAGAGTGACTGGTCCGTGCGCGTTGGCCGAAACGCGGCGTGATAACTGAGCAGACTCGGCGAAAGGACCGATCCCGAGAGTGGGATGTTGACCCAGGTACTGACCAACCGCTCCCACACGGCGCCGCGGTCGCCGGACGCAGATTCGACCGCCCGCGACTCAATCCCGACTTCGCCGCCGTGCGGCGTGAGGCGCAGGAGCTGCGCAACGCCGGTCGTCGGCAGGAGAAATGCGGCGCAGAATGGAACGACAAGGAGGCGACGCATTGTGGCGTTACCGCGGGGAAGTCGACGGGGGCGGTACTGGCCGCGGGACGTGGCACCTGTCGCACGCGCCGAATCCCGCCGCGAACGCGGTCTTCCCGTTGTGGCACGCGCCGCAGGCCTCGCCCGACGAGATCATCTTCATCGTGACCCGGTTCGCGCCTGCTTTCGGCACGAACAGCTCCATGTGGCAACTCTTGCAGAGATATCGCGAGCGATGGACCCAGTGCGGGAACTGTGCGGGCGGCAGCGCCGTCGTCGTCACGCCCGCCGCATTACCGTCGACACCTCCTCCGGCCGCGGAATCAGAGCGTACGAATGTGATGGTACCGATCAGCTCCGGCTTGGCGCGATTTGGCGGCATGTTCAGTCGCGCATGGCACCGCTCGCACCCGGTCAACACCGGGAATGACACCTTTCCATGGCACTCGCCGCAGAACTTTCCGAGAAATACGTCGCCCATCTTGATGGGCGTTCCGCGATAGGGAAAAATGCGCGCATGGCACGTGTTGCAGTTGAGCCACTGGGTGTGGGTTGAATGCGGGAAGTAGGCATCGAAGGTCGTGTCCGGTCCCGGGAAGTTGAAGTCGAAACCGAACCGGAACCCGGCGGTGTCGGGAGCCGTTCGCCCAGGAAGGACGGCACGCGGGCGGATCACCCCATTCCGGAGCGCCGAAACCCAGTCGATGTTCCCGGCGTGATCGCGCGGCAGAAGCGTGACCGCGCTGTCGGGGTCGAGTGTGCCTTCGAATGCGGGCGGCGGGACTACGGCAACTGGGGGCGACACCGCGACCGTGCTCGGCGCCGCCCCCGAACTGGTCAGGAGGGAACCGGTCGCAGGTCGTGGTAGGTCGAAGAATGCGGACAGCATCGTCCGGTTGCAGCCGACGGATGCGAGCACCGCATACCCCGCCAACACAAGCACCGCGCGGAGGCGAAGGCGAAGGCGACGCATCGGGCACGCTGTCACATGCACTCCGTCGGCATGGCTACGACACACCGAGGGAGGAGCGCCATGTCCGCGCCCCCCCTCGGAATATCCGCCACGGAGACATCATGCCGAGTTCACTTGATGTGGCACGTGAGGCACAGCGCGCTCCCGGCGTTTGCGATGCGAAGGAACGGCACGTTCGTCGAGCTGTGCGGATTATGGCAGGTCGCGCACTCCACCTGGTCGACGCCGGTTCCGTAGAACTTCAGTCCGGCGAGCTTGATCGTCGCCAGCGCATTGAACGACGCGTCGGAGTTGACACCGCTCGTGGCGAAGGTCACGCCGATCGGATGATCGTTCCGAAGATCGGTGCTGAGATTCTTGAGTGAGTTCAGTCCTGTGGGAAACAGGCCTCCCATCGTCAAGCCGAGTGAGGTCGCCGCAGAGGAGTTCGGCGGATTCGTGATGACGTCGATGCCGATCGTCCCGTCGTGGCACGAGAGGCAGGCGAGCGAGACGCTGCCGGGCGTCGCTGCCACCACCATGTCGAGCGTCGCGCTGTTGGCGACTGTGTACATCTGGTAGGGTGTCGCGCCGAACGAGCGGTTCCACAGCGGTGCGCCAGTCTGACCTCCGTGCGGGGTGTGGCAGTACACACAGATCTCGCCGTAGTCGGCGACGCCGGCAGAGATGTCGGCAGCTCCGGCCACAGAACTGCGGCCGGAGATGGAGGAGAAATTATGCTTCGTCAGCTTGATGTTGTCCTGAGCGCGAACATTCGCCGGGACCGCGACCACGGCAGCAAGGAACGCAAAGGTAGCGCTCCATTTGCAAAGGGCCTTCAGAGGGAATCGAGTCATCGTTTCGTCCTCGAACGAGGGTTGTGGGACTGTGCAGCCGCAATCACGCTCAATGCCCCGCGTTGGCCGCTGACGCGCCGAGATATTGGAACACCTGGAGCCGGTCGTTCACGCGATCGGCGACGTAGATGAAGTCGTGCTCGTCGATGAACAGCCCGAGCGGGAGCGCAAGCTCGCCATCGCTCCGGCCAACTTGGCCGAACGCGAGAAGGAGGCGACCCTGCTCATCAAAGATCTGGACGTTGTTAAAGGCTCCGTCCGCGACATAGACGTGCCCTTCACTGTCCACGGCAACGCCTTTCGGTCGCGCGAACGTGCCCGGCCGATCGCCCTGCTTACCGATATTGCGCAAGAAGACGCCACCGCGGTCGAAGACCTGGACACGAAAGTTCATCGCATCGCTCACGTAGATATTCCCGGTCTGCCCGACCGCAACGAACGAGGGATACCGAAACTCTCCGGGTCCTGACCCACGGTTCTCGACGAGGTCGCGCGGTTCGTTCGTCCGGTTGGTCGAATGACCCAGCGATGAACGTGATGCAAGGTCCGATTCGGCTCCGCCATGCGTTGCAACGTCCATCCCGCCGATCCCCAGTCGCCGCTGCTTGTTCGCCACGTCACCGACGTTCCGTCCAATGCGTCGAACCAGTGCGCCGTCCGACTGCCTGAACGCGAGTACCTGATGCAGGTAACTGTCCACCACGTAGACAATTCCTGCGGCGGGATCCACCGCAACGTCGACTGGATTCAGGAACAACGACGGGCCACCATAGATGCGGAGCAACGTTCCGTCCGGCGCGAACGCGGCCACGCGCTTGGCGCCCTGGTCGGCGACGTACACGTTGCCGCGCGCGTCGACCCCGAGTCCCATCGGCTTCACAATGCTACCGCGCCGCGGGCCTGTCTCGCCGAGGTACTGCACTGAGCGCGTCCGTGGATCGAACACGAGCACCTGCGAGCGCGCACCATCCGAAACGTAGGCCCGCCGGTCTGGCGAAATCACGACATCGTACGGGCGCTTGAGCGCGGTGAGTGGTTCGCTCCTGCCTTCGATCATTGACCGGATGCGCGCAAAACCGGAAACCTTCTTCCCGAGATCGCGATCCGAGGTGAGCGTTGCACGGAAGGCGATGCGGGCGCGTTCGTTCGCCGAGTTCGGCCACAGTAGCGATGCGGTCGATGGAGCGCCGATGGCCGCCGTTTCCTCACAACAGGGAGCTCGGAGGGCGTTCGATTCGCCCGGCCGGAGCACGCCGATCGCGGCGACCAGCATGGTGAACCTGAATGGAGCGTTCATGTGCAGCGGAGGTGTGAGGATGGTGGTAACTATTTCACGACTATGATCCGCCCCTTCATCCCGAGCACTTCATGTGGCGTGCATGTGTAGTTGTACGTGCCCGGCACGAAGCGCTTATCGATTGTGAACTGATGGACCTGCTCCACCGCCAACATGTACGGTCCCTCTTTCAGATCGCCGAGATCGACGCCAGCGGGCACAACCTTGAATACCATGTTGTGCGCGTTGACTTTCGTCTGCGTGAAGCGGACGATGTCGCCCTGCCTGACCGTGATCGAATCCGGCGAGAACTCGAACTTGGTGGGCGTTACCTCGATCATCTTGATCTCGAACGTCCTGGCATCGGCGCCACCCACTTTGGCTTTCGGGCCCTGAGCGGCAAGCGGACCCGCGACGAGAACGAGGGCAGCACTGATGGAGAAGAGCGACTTACGAAGCACAGCAAACCTCCGGAAAAACGGTGACTGGGGATTGGGAGCGGCGCATAGGGGTTGATCTCAGCGCCATGTAAAGCATCTCTGGTGCCACAGGCGCTCCCGTGCCAACTAAATCCGTAAGCCGCTGCCGAGCATGCGCTTAGCTATGCCACCCCGGGTCGATTCTCCGCTGGAGCACAGCGCGGCGTGTGACGCGGGGCGTCCCACGTGGGTCGGTGGGGGTCCCACCTGACCTCGGGAAGCGCCAGCAGATCAGAAGGTGACGTCCAGCCGCGTCCAGAGTCCCGCACTGCGCCGACGCCCTGCTTCGGCGCTCAAACGCTCGAGTGCGTAGAACTCGCCTTCGATCACGAGTCGCGCGTTTTGTCGCAGCAACGCCACGACTCCAGGAGCGACCAGCACACGCTCGTCCGCACCACGCGTGTACCCGTTGCGATGAGCGACTGGTGACGTCGCATCGAACCGCTCGAGCTTGAGCGACCCCTCAAGCCATGGCCAGAAGAGGTACTCAGCCTTGGCAAACCGACTCTGCATTTCCGCAGCGGTCCCGGTGCCCCAGGGATCGACGTCGCTCCGCATTACCGCGCCGATCCCGACGTCGAGTGGACCGCGGACTACACGGACGTTTGCGCCAAACGACCGGTGCCGGTCAGTGATCGTCCCGCTCCCCGGTTCCGCCCCAAAATAGCCGAAGTGCTCCATGATGATCGCGTGGTCCCGGAGTTGGCCATCTCCGCCTGGGGGCGGTCCCCCGCCGGCGTCGTATTCGCCGTCCAGCCGGAGTCCGCCCCATTTGTGGCGCACCTTGTAATAGACGTCCTTGCTCTGGTTGTTGTCGTCCTCGCCATCGCCCGCCCCCTGCGCGACGCCCATACTATAGAAGGTGCGTCCTCGGAGTATGCCATTCAGCTCGACAGCGGGTAGCGTCTGGCCGAGACCGAACGCATTCGACGACTTGAGGGTGTCGGACCTTGTTGGACCGGTCAGCCGCAGATCGGCGACGCGGAATGACTGCCAGGCGAAACCGAGGACGCCGGCGCGATCAATCTGCCTGTCCGCAAACGTGAAGAGGTACGGATTCTGGCGGCCGATCCAGAGGTTTAACGCGCGTCGCGGAAGCGCGCGGATCGGATCGGTGAACATGAGCTTCGCCTGAGCAATCTCAAACGACTCGCCCGGCCCGCCTTCGATCTCGACGAACGCAGCCAGCCCGTCGCCCAGAGAGGCAGCCGCGAGCAAGTAGACCTCGTTCGGGAGGCGGAACTGCACTCCGGTGGGCGTGCGGCCCGCCGAAAGCGAAACGACGTCTGCCTGGATCCGGAGCGACACCGGCGGCCCGGATGGGATTTCGCCGGGCCAGATGCCGCGCGGCCAGAGATCGCGCCACCCGTCGTCGCCGAGCGGAAGCCCGGGATCCTGCGCTATCGCGTCATCGAACCGCTTGAGCCGATAACCGTGCAAACGAAATGCCTCGCCGACGGCGTTGAGTTTCGGCGCCGCCGTGTGGCAGCTCGCGCAGGTCGTCCGATAGCGCCGGGCGAAGGCCGGAATTGCTGACGCAGGCGATGGGAGCGCGCTCGCCAGTCCGAGCGCAAGCAAGAGCAGGCGTCCATGCATGAGTTGCATCATCGCTTCTCTGTGGTTCCGCCGTGATGCGGCGGGATTGGCGTTCCACCTGGGAGCAACGCCTGCACTTTCACTGTCCCTCCCGGCACCAGCGTGACAGTTTCCTCATGCTGGAGGAGGAGGCGATGCCAGGTGCTGAGGCGGTAGGCGCCGGGCTCGATGCTGTCAATTCGAAACCTGCCCGCACCGTCCGTCACCGCGCGATATGGGGAGTCCACGACGACCACGCTGGCGGCCATCTCGGGATGCAAGTGGCATAGCACGAGATAGGCCCCTGACACCCCGAGGGTGACTTGGCGGAGTTCGCCGCCCGGGTATGTCCCGAGGTCGATGCGCGCGCGCTGTAGATCAACGAGGAAGATGTTGTGGAGCAGCGGATCACTGTTGGGGAAGGAGACGATCGACCCTGGAGTCACCGCAATCGTCCGCGGGAGAAACTGGAGCCCCCGCTGATCGATGCTCGTGGTGATCGGCGCGACCGGTCCGGATACAGCGGGCAGCGGAGTGAGATAGACGACGACGCCCGTGACGCGAGGATCGCGCGCCGTGAACGTCCCCTCGACGCTCGCCCGCTGCCCGCGCGCGATAACCGGGAACGCGAGGACACCGAGCGCCACGGCACAGCGAAATGCGCGCGCCGCTCCGCGCGGGATGATCAATGGCCTCATGTTACGTCCTCGTCCGGGTGAGGCACACCGTTCAATTCCGCGAGCCACCGGTGGTAAGTTCGGCGGCTGACGTCGGCCGCGATGGCGGCGCGCGAGACATTGCCACCGTGCGTCTCGAGCATTCGCGACACGTACCGCGAGAGAAATTCGTGCTGGGCGATCCCGCGCGCATCCTCGTACCGAAGCGGCCACCGGTCCGAAAGCGAGGCACTCGTCGTCGACGGCTGCCGAATGGACTCAGGGAGCTCGGGCGGACCAATGCGCCCAGCGGTGTCAAGAACGACCAGGCGTTGGGCGACGTTCCGGAGTTCGCGGACGTTGCCCGGCCAGGGATAGCGCTCGAGCAGGGACCACGCCTCCGGCGCGATTCGCGGCGGGCGGCGACGCGCAGCCATCGCGAACTCGGCGATAAAGGCGTTCATGAGAACCGCGAGGTCTCCGGAACGGTCGCGCAACGCCGGCAGGTGAAAGCGGACGACGTTGAGCCGGTAGTACAGTTCCTCCCGGAACGTGCCGGCCGCCACGCCCGCTTCGAGGTCACGGTTGGTCGCCGCGACGATGCGGATATCGAGGTCGATGAGCCGGGAATCACCGAGTCGTCTCATCTGCCTTTGCTCGATGACGCGGAAAAGCTTCGCCTGCAGCGAGACGGACATCTCGCCGACCTCGTCGAGGAACACGGTGCCCCCCTTGGCTTCGGCGAGCAGGCCCTCCCGTGGTTGAACCGCACCGGTGAACGCGCCCTTCATGTGCCCGAAGAGTTCGGACTCGAGCAGTCCTTCGGGCATGGCCGCGCAGTCCACGGGCACGAACGGCCGGTCATGCCGCAGGGAATTGGAGTGGATGAACCGGGCCACGAGTTCCTTCCCGGTGCCGCTCTCGCCCGTGACGAGCACGTTCGCGTCCGTGGGCGCAACGCGCGCCGCCTGGTCGAGCAGCCGCGTAATGCCCGGGCTCGAGCCGAGGATACCTTCGCCGCGAACGTTGCGATCGACCTGGGTGCGCAACGAGCGATTCTCGTTCGTGAGGCCCCGAAAGCGAACGGCACGGTCCACGGCAACAACGAGTTGGTCCCCGGCGAACGGCTTTGTGACGAAGTCGAACGCGCCCTCACGCACGGCCGCGACCGCTGTCGCGACCGTGGCATGCGCCGTCATCATGATCACCGGTCGCGTCGGATCGTCAGCGAGGGCGGCAGCGAGAATCGTCATGCCATTCGCGCCGGGCATCCGCAAGTCGGTAATGATCACATCAGGGTCGAACGCGGCGGCCACTTCGCGGAATTGCAGCGCATCGGCAAGCCCGCGGCATGCGTACCCTTCGGCCCCGAGAATGCGCTCGCAATTCTCGAGCATGGCCGGCTCGTCGTCGACAATCAGGACGCGTGACGCATCCATGACTCCCCCGTCGGCTGGAGTGGGAGCGTAACAAGGAACCGAGTTCCACCGCTCGGGACATCATCAACCTTGATCGTCCCCCCGTGCCGGTCCACGATGTTGCGGCACACGGCGAGCCCGAGACCGGTGCCGCGCCCTGCTCCTTTGGTGGTGAAAAACGGCTCGAAGAGCCGCTCTCGATGCTCGGGCTTGATCCCCACTCCTGTGTCGCTGACCTCAAGGGCGATTGCCGAAATGCCGACCGAGCTCACGCGCAGAGTGACCGCTCCGCCAGACGGGGTCGCGTCGGCGGCGTTCAACAGGAGGTTCACCACAACGGTCTCGATCGCTTTCGCATTGGCGATGATGAGCGGGATACCGCCATCGATGACGAGCTCGAGTCGCAACCCGCGCATGACAAAGGTCTGTCGAAGCAAGGCGACGATCCCCGTGGCGAGACGATCCATTCCGACGGAGTCCGCCGCCTGCTCGTCATCGCGCGCAAACTGAAGAAAGCTCGTGGTGAGCCCACCCAACCGCTCGACGTGCTCGCTTAGCACGGCGAGGTCCTGACGCAACGCGGCTGGCGAATCCTGCCGGATGGCATCTCGCTGCATGCACTCGATGCGGTTCCCGATGATCGCCAGCGGATTGTTGAACTCGTGCGCGAGCCCGGCGGTCATCACGCTCATGGCGGCGAGCCGCTCGGAGCGCCGCAGGTGCTGCTCCAGTCGCGCCTGTTCACGGTGGTCGCGCAGAATGAGCGAAGAACCCAGCACGCGCGACTCGGAATCGTGCAACAATGTCTGGGTGATGCTTACCGGAATGAACGTGCCGTCCTTCGCCGGCACTTCCGTGAGCGCGTTGACGATCGCGCCGCTTCGCTGCAGTTCATCAAGTCGGGCGCTCTGGCTCCCGGCCGCCACGGCCTCTTGTGGGAAGAGCAGTGACTCCACCGAGTGGCCTACGGCCTCCGCACCACTCCAGCCAACCAGGGCCACGGCGCCCTGATTCCACACGCGAACGACGCCTTCTCCGTCGAGCAGCACGATTCCGTCAGCCGAGTGCGCGAGCAAATCGCTCAGCTCCGAGCGCGCCCGCTCGAGCAGCTGTGTGCGCTCGGCGATGAGCTCGTCACGCTGGCGTCGGTCCGCTTCCACCTGGCGCGACACCTCCCAGAAATCGCTGGCGAGGTCTTCCAATTCGTCGTTCGTCTCGACGTCTAACGCGGTCACTGATTCTTGGCGCGCCAACCGCCACGCCGCATTGCGGATGCGGAGGATCGGTTTCGTGAACTGGTTTGCCGCGAGCATGGCGAGCCCGAGCACCGCGAGCACCACCACGGGGGCCGTCATCAGGATGGTTCCCCGAAAGTCGTTCGCGGGCAAGGTCAGCGCCGCCAGCGGGACGACGCGGTACAGCGATAGGCGCGGTGATGCCACCGCGCCGAGCGTCAGTGGTCGGTAGCTCACAAGCCGGCCGTCAGGCGTGCGAATGCTCGCCACATTACCAGACACGACGGCGGCAGCGTTTTCCAGCGCAACATCATCGCTGAGGAGGATGCGGCGCTGCGCGGCGAACGGGCTCGTGGCCCGGCGCAGCAAGGACGAGTGGAACAGGAACAGCCCGCGATCGTCGACGAGTCCCGTCACTCCCTGGAAGCCGGCCGATGCGCGATCGAGCGGCGCGAAGAGTTCCGACGCGAATGCCTCACCGACGACAACCCCTTGCAAGGCTCCGCGCGCGTCGTGTACTGGCACAACGATCGCAATGCAGCGGATCAGCACCGACGCCCCGCTGCTGTCCACGCCGGCGACTTCCACGGGGATGTACGCGTGCTGACCGGGTGAGATGCCGAGCGCGCTCCACGCGTAGAACTGCCCGCCGTCGCCGTTCTCCGCGTCGGCCTCGCGCCCGGATGCGCGCATGATCAGGCGATACGCCCCCTCCGCGTCGATCACCTTGATCCGGAAGATCGTGGGCTCGGTCGCAATGATTGTTGCGGTGATGCGCTCGATATCGTGAGCCACGGGCGCGGTCACCGTTCGCTGGCGAACGAGCGGAGTAAGCACCTGGCGTGTGAGGTACTCGACATGGCTCGTCGCCGCCGTGAGCGAACCCGCGGTCTCCTGCTCGGCAAGCAGCAGGTCGAAGCGGAGCGTACTGCGCGCGGTGGCCTCGATCTGGGCAATCGTCTCTCGCGTCCCGAGCACCGACACGACGACCAACGGCACGAGCGCCACCAACGCGAACGCGATGGCGAGTTTGAGCCGGATACTGAGCCGCGGGAAGATCTTGTTGAGGTTGACCGTTGGACGCGCCCTGGGCAAAGAGGGGGAACCGACAATGACGAGAAACGCACCCGCGGTGCGACTCGCGCGACCGCTTTGTCCTTGCATTATCGAATCAGCCTTCTGCCGGAACCAGCGGTAACTTCACCTATCCGTTGTCGGGTAAAGCCCTACCGCCGGCGATGCAGGGCGGCCAGTTCGCGCCATCCCCCGGTGCTTGAGGAAGGCTGCCAACGCCACCATTAGTGAACTCAGCATTGCCCTATGTTATTCCGGTGCTCCTCGTGGTCGGAGGGGTGATGCTTGTGGCGGTCCTCGTCCGGCGATGGACCACGCCAGCAACCGACGCGCACTAGGCAACCACTCGACTCAATGGCGAAGCACACCAAAGCCGCGAAACCACAGTTCTGTAGCGACTGCGGCGCGCAGCTCGTCGCCGCCGCACCGTTTTGCCATCAGTGCGGTTCGCCACGCGCGGGGCGTTCCTCAGCGGCGGCATCCGTCGGCGGTCTCGCGTCGCGATGGGGCCTGCCGGCTCTCGCGATCGTCGCGGTGGGGATTCTCACCTTCGTGACGCTCGCATCACGCGGGACCGAGGCCGACGCCGCGGGCGGCGTCCCGCTTGCCTCAGTTCCACCACGAACGACCGATATCGCTTCGATGTCTCCAGAAGAACGGGCAGATCGCCTGTTTGATCGGGTGATGCGCCTGTCGAGCGAGGGCAAAGAGGACAGCGCGAAGATCTTTGCGCCAATGGCGCTGGCTTCGATCGAGGCTCTTGCACCGCTCGACGCCCATCGGCGGTACGACATGGGCCTCGTTGCCCTGACCGCCGGGGACGTTCCAAGAGCACGGGCTCAGGCCGACACGATCCTCGCGCAACGCCCGACCCACCTACTCGGCCTCGCGCTCGCTGTGCGCGTGGCGGACGCAAGCGGCGACGCGGCTGCGGGCAAGAAGTTTCGCCGACAACTCGTTGCCGCCGAGCCCGCCGAGAGAGCGCGCGCGCTTCCGGAATACACCGACCACGAGACGGACCTTCGCACCGTGCTCGATCAGGCGCGTAAGCGCTGACGGCGAATACGCGGCGGGGACGGCGATGACAACGCGGGTCAGCCAGTAGGCCAATCGCTGTCGCCGTGTCAGGGACGCGGTTCCGAAATTAGGGTATTTCCCCACAGGATTCGGGTGCCGTCACCATAATCATTCGCCATGCAACTACCCGGCGCGGCGGCCGGCCGCCGCAGGCGACTCCGATGATACGCCGACACGTCCAACAAGGCGGAGGCGATTCGTGAGGCGGTTCGCGGTCGCTACGTTCGCCTTGCTCCTGCCGACAGCGTTTTGGCTACGTGCGGGGCCGGTGTTCCCTCACGCGCTCCACGCGACACTTTTCCCGACCTGCACCGGCTGTCACGCGGGAATTCCTACGGGCGATGCGCGCCGCACCTTTCCGACGGCGACACAGTGCACCGCGTGCCACGACGATACGGTGATGCCCACCGTGACGTGGACGCCGCCCGCCTCCCGGGGCGCCGGCCTCCTTGTCTTCTCGCATCCCGACCATCTGACCAAAAGCGGGCTCGAGACGTGCGAGACGTGCCACGGCGATGATCGCAAGCCCGACGCGTGGATGAACGTCGCGCGCCCCGCGCCGCAGGCGTGCCTGGCATGCCACGACGCGACGGCGCATCTGGGAGACGATAACCGCTGCGCCACGTGCCATCGTACGCTGGCTGCGGCGACGGGTCTCACCGGCGAGCACATCGCCGCGCTTCCAAAACCACTGTCACATGCGCGTGCCGATTTCATTTCGACTCATGGGCCGCAAACGGGCAAGGCCGCGAACTGCGCGACCTGCCACGCTCGCGAGAGCTGCCAACGTTGCCACCCCAATGCGTCACGGTCGCCCACCATCAGCGCCCTGGCGAGCGACCCGCGTGTGGCGCTTCTGATGGCAGGCAGGCCTCCCTCGTACCCAGTTCCCACCGATCACCGTCGCGGACAATTTCTTTCTGAGCATGGCGCGCTGGCGCGAGCATCGACGGTGCGGTGCGCGGCGTGCCACGCCCGGCCCAGCTGCGCCACGTGCCACGCAGACGACAAAGCCCGGACGGTCCTGGGGCAACTGCCCTCGGCGGAGGAGGCCGCCGGCAAAGGGGTTCAACTTCAGAAGAAAGACAGGTAAGCGAGACCCGGCCCGCTACGTTGTCTGCACGGTCACGAGAAGAACCTGCTCGGCGCCAAGTGAGCCGAGCCGCACGGAGGATGTGATGACCCGGTCAATCGCAGCGAACACGGTGAGGATGGCTGTGCTCGCGGCGGCGGTGGTCGCGTGCACGGGGGGCCGTGAAAGCCCAAAGGTTTCGCTGGCGCAGGCGAGCGCGGACAGCGCGCGACCCGTCGCAGGTGTCGAGAGTGAAGTGGCGGATGTGCTACCGCCGGAATCGCAAGCCGCGCTCGATAGCGGTAACACGTTCTTCCGAAACAGGGCATACGCGGCGGCATTGAAGCAGTATCGCCGGGTCAGCGTGCTCTCCCCACGAAGCGCGGCGGCGTTCTACGGCATCTATATGGTCGCGCAGGCAACCCACGATACGAAACTCGCGGACAGCGCCGTGGCCGGCATTCGCGCCAGCAATGCTGCGCCGCCGAGCCCCGGATTCGACCAGCCTGACACCAGCACTCGCGCCGTCCGACCCGGCGCAAAGAAGGGCTCAAACGAGTAGCACAAAAGAATGAACTCGTCACGGGGATGCGAACACCATCGCGTAGACAATCCACAGCACCATCATGCTTCCGACCGCCAACGCGGTCCACGCGAACGCCCGAATCGTCCTGATAACGATCGGCGGGTAGGGTGCGACGAGGTGTTTCTCCAGGTCGCCCGCTGCGATCAGCTCCTCGTACTCCGCGGGCTTGTCGTGCATGAGCTCTTCAACGGTCATGCGACCGGTGAACACTACAATATCCATCGGGAACTTCTCGGGACGCAGGTGCGTGTTGAAGAAGTGAATCGTGAAAATGAATCCGGTTGCGAGCAACGCCTCGTCGCTGTGGATGATGGTCGCCACGTTGACGAACCATCCCGGGAGTACCCAGGAGAAGAAATTGGGAAACCACAAGGACAGTCCCGTCGAGCCGATCACAGCGATGCCCCAGAACACGGCGAAGTAGTCGAATTTTTCCCAGTAAGTCCAGCGACCGTAGTGCGGGCGCGCACCGAGTCCGAGGAACCATTTGACGGAGCCGACGAAGTCCGCGAGGTCTTTGCGCCCCAGCATCATTGATTTCGGTCCGAAGAGCAGGTCCTTCCACGAGGTGTTGTCGCGGCGTTTTCGCCCGATCACGTCGACGAGGTGCGCGATGAACACACCGACCATCGCCACCGCTGCCGTGCGATGGATATAGCCGGCCGTCTCGAATCCGCCGAGCAGGTGCGACAGCACCGACGCCCACCTCGTGTACGAGAACTTCAGTGTCATGCCGGTGAGCGCGAGGCTGATGAAGCTGAGGATCATGACCACGTGCAGCACGCGATTCAGCCGCGTGAACCGTTGGTACTCGAGTTCGCCGGCGGTCGCGGCAGGATGCCTGCCAAACTCACGGCGCATCTTCAGCGCCCGCGGCAGCCAAAGCAGTGTGTGTGCCCCGCCGACGGTGAACGTGACGACCAGCAGGCTGGTCATGCCCCAGAAGACCCAGAACAGGAGGGGGTACTTGTTGGGGTCGCGGTGGGTCGCGTGCGTCAGGTATCCGGTAAACCGCCGCGTGGCGCCGACATGGCACTTCGCACAGGTGGTCACCACGCTATCGCGACTCAAGTGCGATCGCGGGTCAGCGACCCGCAGGATGTCGTGCGCGCCATGGCAGTTATAGCATTGGGCCGTCTTGGTATATCCGAGACGGGAGACCTTGCCGTGGTACGTGTCGAAATAGGTCTTGGCGATCGCCTCGTGGCAGCTGCCGCACAGACCCATGATACGGAGCTTGAATCCCTCGGCATCCGTGCGCCCGATGGTGTGCGCGGAATGGCAGTCGTCGCACACCGGCAGTTTCAGATTGGTTTTGGTGACGCTCGCCGAGTGCACGCTGCGCTCGAATTGCTTTTCAATGCCGGCGTGACATGCCCCGCATGTCGTCGCGAGGTTGGCGCGGTTGACGCTCGACTTCGTGCTGTCGCGCGGAAGCACGCTGTGCGCCGTGTGGCAGCTCGTGCACGTGGCGGTGACGACGAGTCCGCTCTCGATGAGGCCCTTGCCGTGGATGCTCTCCGCGTAGTGCTCGACGATCTGCGTCTGGGTGCCGGTGTACCGGAGGGCAGCCTTTTGGCCAGTACGATGGCACTGGGCGCACAGCGCGGGAACGCGGCTCGGGAACGAGGGCGACTTCGGGTCGCGCTTGCCAAGCACGTCGTGCGATCCGTGGCATTGCTTGCACGACGGGGCGTTGCCGTCGCGGGCCGTTTCGAGAACGCCGTGGGTGCTCTTTTGGAACTGCGTACCGATTTCAGCGTGGCAGGCCGCGCAGTTGACTTTTTGCATCAGCGTCTCGCAGGGGCGCATCCGTGACGGGGTAACGCCGGTGTGGCACTGGCTGCAGGCCTGCTTGGCGTGGATCGAACGGGCGACCGTGACGCTATCGACGTGAAGTGACCGCCCATCCTTTGACGCCTTGATGTCGCGCCGCTCGTGGCAGCGCAGGCAGTCGCGATCGGCCATGCCCTGATCGTAGAACACCCGGCGCGCCTTGTGCGGCTCGTGGCAATCGACGCAGGCGGGGAGAATGTGCGCCTCTTTCTCCCAGAGCTGGCCCTGAATGACTTTGCGATGCACCGCCTCGATCTGGGCGTGGCACTTCGAGCAGGTGGCGGCGATGTTCGCGCGCGCAATCGACGACTTGGGATCGGTGTGCCGAAGGATCGAGTGCGCGGTGTGGCAGGACACGCAGGTCGCGGTCACCACCAATCCCTTGTTCATCAGCGCGTCGCCGTGCATGCTTTCCGAGTAATTGCTGACGATGTTGCTCTGGTGTATCTGGCGCTGCTTCTGTACCGGCGTGCCCTCGGAATGGCACTGGCCGCACAAGTATGGAATCCGCGCCGGTTGCACCGGCGAGCGGGGGTCCGCGACCGCCAGGATCTCGTGATTTCCATGACAATTGACGCAACGCGGTGCTAACTGGTCGCCCCGCGAGATGGCCTTGCCGTGGAGCGACTCGTCGTGCTGGCGTTGTTCCGCCGCGTGGCAGCTTCCGCACGCCGCCGGCTTCACCGTCGCGTCGTGCGGGAGGTCCTTGCCCTTCAGGTCGGTGTGGCAATCGACGCAGTTCCTCTTGCCGTGAATCGTCGCCTCGTACTTCGCCTGGTCGACGAATAGCGATACGGTCTTGCCGGCGCGCGTTGTGGTCAGCGTCTTGTCGCCGTGGCATGCAAGACAGTCGTCATTCGGCTGCGCGGCCGCCCGGCCCGGCAACCCGATCAGCGCCCCCAGCACCAAAGCCGCGACGAGCGAAGGCCACGTCTTCACGCTGCGCCGCCTCCGTCGACCGAGTCGCCGTGCTTCAGCCGCTCCAGTTCCAGCGGATGTTCGTCGCGCATCTCCCGCTCTGACAGGGTGCCCTTCCACCACGCCAGGTTCATGGGGTACACGTCGGGGTTGAAGATCACGAAGTACATGTGCCAGACGATGATCGACAGGGCCGCGAGCCAGGCCTCGTAATAGTGGACGGTGCGGGCCACATCCCATCCGAGCTTTGTCAGAAAGCCGATGAAGGTGTTGTCGAACCAGAGGATCACCCCGGTGGCGGTCATGAGGATGGTCCCCCACACCAGCGCCCAGTATTCACTCTTCTCGATGTAGCTGAAGCGCCCGAAGCGCGCCCGGTCCGTTGACAGGCCGAGATTGAAACGCATCACGGCGAATACGTCACGGAGGTCCTGCATCCGCGGCCCCAGATCGCGCAGTAATTGACGTCCACGCGCCGAGCAACCCAGGTAGCCGACATGATAGACGCTCGCCAGAATCATCACGACTCCGGAGACACGATGCAGCGCACTTCTCACGGAGAACGTCGCCGGGCTGAGGCGACGCACTGGCGCCACCCACCACGCTTCGGGGAACTTGAGGGCAAACCCCGTGATGACGAGGGTGACGAAGCTGACCACCAGGGTGCCGTGTTGCAGTCGTTCACCCAACGACATCCGGAGATACAGCCCATGCCCCGCGTGCTCTTCCTCGATCAGGCCCCGGCGGATCATCAATTGCCGCTTTGCCTTCCTGGCGAAATCGAGGACATTGTGGGCGAGCATGCCACCGACGAGCACGAAGATGGCGATGATGTACGCGGTTGCGATCCAATACAGGAGCGGCTCCCTTGCCGGACTCAACGAGATATGCACCGAGCCGATCGCGAACCGCTCGTTGGCGCCGGGATGGCATTTACCGCATGTGACCGCGAGATTCGCCTTGTTGACGCTCGAGGTCGGATCGCTCGATGGCTTGATGTCGTGACCACTGTGGCAACTGGCGCAGTTGGCAACTGCGACCGAGCCACCGCGGATAGCGAGTCCGTGATAGCTGTCGGTGAACGTCTGGAATCGGTCGCTCTTGAGCCCATACTTGGTCGACAGCATCACCGACGTGTGGCAGGGCGAGCAGACCTGGGCCGACAGGTTCTTCGCCGCCACGGGAGACCGCGGGTCGGACGGGCCGAGAATCGTGTGCTCCCCGTGGCAGGTGGTGCAGACGGGGGCGTCGGAGTTGCCATTGGCCACGGCCGCACCGTGCACGCTCTGGTCAAAGGTCGCCGCGACGTCAGCATGGCATTGCGCACAAGTCGCCGGAATCCGTGATCGGCTGACGAATGAGCCCGCCGCAGTGCCCCGCTTCATCTCGTGACTGCCGTGGCAACTGACACAGTTGGCGGCTTTGGCGTTTCCCTTCTTGAGCGCGGCACCGTGCACACTGGCGTCGTATGCGCCGATGAAACCTGCCGTGGGCGACGTCCGCGCACGCACGTCTGGATTGTCGAGATGGCAGGAAAGGCAGAGCTTTTCCTGGGCGCGCTTCACCGAGAGAGAGTCCGCGGTGCCAGCGACAAACGCCGCCGCGCCGCGATGGCACGTCAGACAGTTCGGTGCGCCGTCGGCGCGTGCGGCTAGCGCTTTGCCGTGGGCGGAAGCCCGAAAGTGCTCCGCCTCGCGCTCATGGCAAGCCCCGCACGCTGCGGTCAGTCGCCCGGCCGAGAACTGCGACCCGGGCGTCTTGATCGACTCGACGTTGTGGGCGCCATGGCAAGCCACACACGGCACGGCCGGCCCCTGATTCCGGCCAAACGCACTGACCATCGTCCGGTGAAAGAGGTGCTTGCTTACCGCCTGGGCGTGGCACAGGAGGCACGCGACGGGCTTGCCCTTCTGTTTGTGGGGAACATCATCCGGGCTGTACCCAGAATGGCAAGCGACGCACGTCAGCGCGGCGTGCGCCGACTTGTCAAGAACGGCGGCATCGGAAAAAAGCGAGATCTGTTTTTTGCCGGGGCCTTCCTTGGTGAGCGTGGAATCGCTGTGACAGTTGAGGCAGTCGGCCCTCGTCTGCGCGAGGGCCGGTACTGCAAACAACGACATCAGGATTCCGCACCACACCGACGCAGCCATGCCCGGCGGTCTCATTCGGGGACTATTCGTTCAGCGGCCCGCGGGATTCCAGAGTCACCTTGCGCGGCGCGGGATGCCGGATCGCCGCCCAACGCTCCTCGAAATTGAAGACCTTCGTCGTCGGGCTCCGCTCGTTATGGCACTTGCGACAGCGCGCTTCGATCGCCGCCGGGTCCTTGTATTCCGTCATGCCGGCCGCGATTGACTCGGCTTTGTTCTTCATCACCGATAGGGCGCGGTAGCCGGAACCCGGGCCGTGGCACATTTCGCACTGCACACCATCCTTGACGTCGGCTTTGGCATCGCCGACGATCGCATGGCACTCAAGGCACGCCGGCGATTCCGCGGCTGGCGTTGTGATCCCTTTCGCCTTGGCGATCTCGTTCGCCTCGGGCGTCGTCAACGCCGTGTAGGCTTGCGCGTGCTTCGATTTCTCCCAGATCGCGACCTGGCCTCCCCTCGCCTCGGTCTTGTGGCACAAGGCGCAGACTTTGACGCCGGTATAGGTATTGGCCGGCGCCGGCGCCTGTGCCTTGACGACACTCGCGCTGGCGACCGCGAACGCCACGAGCGCGAGAAATGACAGTGTGCGCTTCATAATTTGCTCCCGTTTGCGGTCTTGCGTGGAAAGGGCGACGGTACGCCCCGTGGTGAGTTGCTGCTCACATAATCTCGGCGTGTGCGCGCGGGTCCGTAGACAGCGAAGTGCAGGGATCGCGGCCGGAATTCCCCGACTCACGTGTAAGGGAAGGTCGCGGCGCGGTTGGCCACGGATCCCGGTACGCCGCCGTCGTTCGCCGACAGCGCCGGATCAGGTCAACGGGTTCGCCGCACGATTCGTCTGAAGACCACGGCAGCACCAATGAGCGCTGCGATGATCACAAGCCAGATGACAGCGGCTCGTGTGGCGCTCCGCGGACGGAGCGGTGCCGACCTCAGCGACGTCGTGTCGTGAGGCGGGCCGATCGAGAATCGCTCCGCCGCGTTCGGATGACACGCGGTGCAGGACTCGGCGAGGCGGCTCGGGGACAACTGTGATCCCGGGAGCCTGACCGCGGTGACATCATGCGCGCCGTGGCACCGCTTGCACGTGACCAGGGGTTCCCGATTGGCCCGGATTGCCCGTGCGAGCTCCGGGTGAAAGTCGTGCTTGAACAGCGCGCCGGCATGGCAGCGCAGACAATTGACCGGGGCGACGCCGTCGGATAGCGGGACATTCCTTGGGTCGAGACTGGTATGACAGGCGACGCAGACGAGTTTGGCGTGCGCCGATTGCCGCAGCGTGGAATCGCCGCGCTGGACCCACGCACCGTCGCCGCTCGCCGGCCCGGACACTGAACCAACCGGAACAGTAGCACTCGCCACGACGGGGTTCATCATTGCCGCCACAAGGCACACCAGCAGCATCAGTCGCCGCGACGTCACCAGCCTGCTCACGAGAAACACAGCGTCACGGTTCGCGGCGGGAATCGCTGCGCCGACATGGTAGTAGGGGTTTCCCGGAGACTGCACATCGTTGCACGGTGTTTGTAGTTTCGCCTTGGTGGACGGGACACGTGCCACGACCACTGTTTCGGCGGCACCCTGAGAGGAATTGCATGCGCAGAACACTGCCCTCGTCGTTCTACAACGTCATCACGGTCGGTGGAGTGGTGATCGCCGGAGTGAGCTTCGGCCTGATCCTCTTTCTCCTCGTGCTCGAGTTGTTCGCCGCATCGCAAAAGCCCTACATGGGCATCATTGCGTTCGTCATCCTGCCCTCGGTCATGATCAGCGGACTGGCGATCGCGGCAATCGGCGTCTGGCGGGAGCATCGACGGCAGCGGATCGGCGCGCCCCCCGAGCACCACATGCCGGTCATCAATCTGAACAACCCGCGGCACCAGGCGGCCGTCGCGCTCGTGTCGATCGGCTCGGTGCTGCTCCTGGTTGCGTCGGCGTTCGGGAGTTTCAAAGCCTATGAACACACGGACTCGGACTCCTTTTGCGGTCAGACCTGCCACCGCGTGATGGAGCCCGAGTATACCGCGTACAGCAATTCTCCGCACGCCCGCGTTGGGTGCGTCAAGTGTCACATCGGGCCTGGCGCTGGCTGGTTCGTTCGATCCAAGCTGTCGGGCGCGTATCAGATGTACGCCGTGGCCTTCGACAAGTATCAGCGTCCAATCAAGACGCCGATCCATAATCTTCGGCCGGCGCAGCAGACGTGCGAACAGTGCCACTGGCCGAGCCAGTTCTTCAGCGAGAAGCGTGTCAGCACCACGTACTTCATGTCCGACGTGCGGAACACGAAGTGGAGCTTGGACCTCCTGGTGAAGGTCGGTGGCGGCAACAGAGAGGCGGGCCCGACGTCCGGGATCCACTGGCACATGAACATCAACAACAAGGTGACGTACATCGCGGTCGATTCGGCGCGCCAGTCGATCCCGTGGGTTCGGTCCGAGACGGCGGATGGACGCGTTGTCGTCTACATGTCCACCGACAGCCCGCTGAGTGAAGCGGAGCTCAAGGCCATTACCCCACGGCGAATGGACTGCATCGACTGCCACAACCGCCCGGCCCACATCTACTACCCGGCCGCGCGCTCGGTCGACCACTTGATGTCGCTCGGGTGGATCGACCCGCTGCTGCCCAGCGCCAAGAGCATCGGCGTCTACGTTCTGGAACGGCCCTACGCAACCGCAGCGGTGGCCAGCGACAGCATCAAGCGGATCATCGAGGCGTACTACAGCACCAACTACCCTGAACTCGCCGCTACCAGGGCGACTGAGATCGGGCGCATGATCACCGAACTGCAGGGCGTCTACAGCCGCAACTACTTTCCGGCGATGAGCGTGAACTGGAAGGCGTACCCGGATAACATCGGGCACATGTACTTCCGTGGGTGCTTCCGGTGTCACGATGGCAAGCACGTGACAGAGACCGGCACCGTGCTCACCAATGACTGCAACGCGTGTCATGTCATTCTCTCGCAGCGATTCGCGGGGGCGTCTCGTGTCTCGCTCGAGGGCGTGAAGTATCTCCACCCCGCCGACATCGCCAGCGCATGGAAGGACGTGATGTGCAGCGATTGCCACAACCCTCGATCGGGATCGACACCACTGATCCCGTCCGCGATCAGATAATGGCGACACGTGGCTATGTCAGCTTCGCGACCTGAGCCGCCGGCTCGACTCCGTCGCCGCCAGACACGTTTTTCGGCACGAGTCCGGTGGCACCCATCACCCCCATCAGTGACGGGACGTTGAGCGAATCGGCAAGTCCAGAAGGAACAACCATCAGTGATCCGCGCTTGACGATGCTCTCGTAGAGCATGTTCATCGCCCGCAGGTTCATCGCCGCTGGGTGATCGCGGTAGGCGTCGGCCGCCTCGACGAACTTGTGGGCGATCTCGGTTTCGGCGGTACCGAGGATGATGCGCGCCTGCCTCTCCCGCTCCGCCTGCGCCTGGCGCGACATCGCGTCCTCGAGCGCGGCCGGAATGATCACATCACGGATCTCGACGGACTGTACCTGGATTCCCCAGTTCTGCATTTTCTGTTCGAGGGCCACCTTGAGTCCGTGACCGAGTTCGACGCGGGACTGGATCAGTTCGGCCAGGTCGTGCTTGCCGATCGCGTCGCGAAGCGCCGTTTGCGCCGAGAGGATGACAGCCTCGTTGTAGTCCTGCACCTCGAGCGCGGCGCGTTCAGCGTCACGAACGATCCAGAAAGAAATCGCGTCGACGTTCACCGGCACGGTGTCGCGCGTCAGGCACGATTCAGCGCCGAATGCCGTAGTCCGGATCCGTTGATCGATCGTGTAGGCGATTCGGTCGAGGATCGGGACAACGGCAAAGTACCCGGGGCCTCTCAGTCCACGATACCGGCCGAGCCGCATCAGCACAGCCTTCTCCCACTGGTCGGTGTACTTGATCGAGGCGGCAAGGAAAACGGCCAGCCCCAGACCCGCGGCGCCGACCAGCGGCAGTGGAGCGCGCGCGAGAAACAACGCGCCGGCCAATCCGGCCCCGCCAGTCAGCCCCGCTGCGAGGGCGGCGAAAGAGTACCGTGTGTCGTTCGGAGTGTGTCGGATCATGGGAATAGCCTCACGAGAGAAAGTCGGCTGGCGACCTGCCGGCCGTTGCATCAGCGCGTCCGCACTGGACGGACGTCTTTGGGGTACGTGCGGGTTGTACGCGGGCGGACGACCGGCGCGTCCAGTGCGCCGGCGATGTATGGACTCCGCGACTGACCGAGTTCGATTGGCAGTGCGACGCGAACGAGAACGGTCAGGACGAACAAGCCGAGCGCCCAGATTCCGGCGGTCACAGTGACTTCGACCCACGTCGGGGTATACTCGACGATTTCGCCGAGCGGCGTGGGAATGAATCCCGGGATTACCAGTCCGACCCCCTTCTCGATCCAGATTCCGACGAACAGCATCGCACATGCCACCATCAGCCACCGCAGGTTGCGCCGCAGCGGGTGAATCATGAGGCCGATGGTCGCAACGGTGTTGAGCGCGATTCCCGTCCAGATCCACGGCACGAGAGCGTGGTGTTCATCAACGCCGAGGAACAGATACCGCGCGTTGATGTTGTGCTTCGTGGGCGAATAGAACTTGAAAAACAGTTCGGAGATCAGCATCACGATGTTGACCTGTGCCGCGACCGTGGTGGCCGTGGCCAGCTTGGCGATCGCCTTCTCCGAGATGTCGTACGTCGTCTGCGACCGGATGAACCCCAGCAACAGGATCATGAACGCGGGCCCGGCCGTGAACGCCGAGGCAAGAAAGCGCGGGCCGAGCAGGGCTGAGTTCCAGAACGGTCGGGCTGGGAGGCCGGCGAACAGAAACGCCGTGACCAGATGGATGCTCACCGCCCAGACGACGGACACATAGATGAATGGGACGTACTTCTTCCGCTCGGGCTCGCGACCCGTGAAGTGGGAGTAGAGGATGTAAAACGGAATGACGATGTTCAGCACGAGATACCCGTTCAGCATGATCACGTCCCAGGCGAGCATCGAGCTGGGCCAGTTCAACAGTCCAATCACGGGCGTCAGCCGCCACCACTTGGTTGGGGTCCCCGGGCTATTGGCCATGACGAACGCAAGGCACATCACCAGCGCGGACACGGCCACGCCCTCAGCGATGAGCACCGCGCGCCCGAAGTCGACATCCTTGAGGACATACGCGGGCTGCACGAGGATGACCGCCGCCGCCGCGACGCCGACGAGAAAGGCGAAGTTGGAGATGTACAGCCCCCAACTCACGTGGTCGCTCATCCCGGTGACGCCCAGTCCGTGGCTGACCTGGACGGAGTACCCGTAGGCGCCGATGAGCATGATCGCGGTCAGGCTTCCCATCCACAGGTGGTAGCGCCGTTCGCCGGACGTCACCGAGCGCAGCGCGCTGAGCAGAAAAGCTCGAAAGTGCACGGTCGCCTCAGTCGGAGAAGTACCAGAAGCGCGGCTCCGTCTCCAGATCTTCTTTGAGACGGAAGATGCGCTTGTTTGCCAGAATCCACCGGATCTCCGAGTTAGGGTCGAGGAGATTGCCGAACACACGCGCGCCGGTGGGACACGCTTCTGCGCACGCGGGCAAACGTCCATGCCGCGTGCGGTGGATGCAGAACGTGCACTTCTCCACCACGCCCTTTCTGCGGGCCCGATTCCCGAGGTAGTGTTGATTGGGGTTCACTACTTCGGCCGGAACCTCCGGCACACTCCAGTTGAATCGCCGCGCCCAGTACGGACAGGCCGACATACACATGCGACACCCGACGCACCAGTTGTAATCGATGACGACGATGCCATCGGGCTCCTGCCACGTCGCGCCCACCGGACAGACCGGGACGCACGGCGGGTTGGCGCACTGGAAGCACTGTGTTCCGAAATAGAAGTGGCCCGCTGCCGGCACTTCGTGCTCGTAGGTAGCCGTGGCGGCGTCGAGATCCACCGGGCCGTCCTTCATCTCGAAGATGCGGATGTATTGCGTGTCCGCGGCCCGGTCGAGGTTGTTCTCGTTGATGCACGCTTCGATGCAGCTACGGTATCCTCGGCATTTCGAAATGTTGAACGCATAGCCAAACAACACGCCCGGCTGCGCGCCCGTGGTATCGATCGTGACGTTCACCCCGAGCCGCAGCTTGGCGAGGCGCTCGATCCGCACAACGGTTTCGGCTCGCTCCGCCTCGGTCATGCGGCGGTAGTGTTTCTGGATGAACTCTTGCCATTCGAGGTGTTTGAGTTCACGCTCCTCGTCGGTCGCGGCGCTCAGCGGCGAGCAGGCACTCACCGCCTGCGTGCCGGCGGCCATCCCGCCAATGAGAATGCCGAGCGCGCGCCGTCGATCGACGCGTTTCTGGAGCACCGTGCCGTCATCGTCGCCGTTCGGCGGGGACTGGAATAGGTCTGCGCTCATTCGTCGTGGCCCCTGACGCGCTCGATGCGTGGCGCACGGAACGGTATGCGCGGCTCGATTGCTGGCTTGTGTGGATCATGGCAATCGGCGCATCCCATGACGACGCGGCGCCCCTGCCAGCCGTCGAGCCGTTTGCCATGCGCGCCACTCGCCCACGCGTCGGCCTGCGAAAAGTGGCATTGCGCGCACAGTCGGTATGTGTGATCGAGCGTCGCGCGCTCCCCGCTCTTGAGCGCAAGGAGTTCGACGTTGTCGGCCGCGTGGCATGTCGAGCACGCGCCGCCGGTTTGAACAGGGTGCGGGGCCTTGATATTCTGGTGAGCGTCGCGGACCCGCTTGGCGCTCATGGTCAGCCTTTTTCCCAAGTGACACGACGTGCACGGATATTGACCGACGTTGGGTGCCCGTGTCCGCGCCGAGTTTCGCAGGGTGACGGTGCCGAACCGGCGCGCGTGCGCGGGCGTCTGGCCTGGTGTGCGCAAAGTGACCTCGAACGGCCGGCCTCCGGGTCCTGTCCACCCACGCACGGTCACGGCGACCACTGTCGCCAGGGCGCCTGGCTCGCGCGTCATGTTGCGAATCGCCAGGGCGGACTCCGCAATCGTGCCCGCGACGTCGCCGGATGACACGCCTCGTGACCTCCCATGCACTGATTGCTGCAACGGACGGTCGCCGGCCACCGCGCGATCGGCGCAGGCCGTAGTCAACCATGCGGCGGCGCCGCCGACTGCGGAGGCCAACGCGAGTCGCCACGTCATGGCGTGCCCTTGATTGCATCGGCGGACCGTCGCGCTGGCCGTCGTAACGGTTCTCTCGGGTACCCAGCAGCGACGTGACACCGCCGGCAATCCGGCCGGTCAGCGTGTGGCGTCTGAATCTCGGCGACGCCCGCCGGACCCGAGTGGCAGGCAAGGCAATTGTCCCGCATCTGCAGCTCATGGGGAATCGGCGGCGGATTGCGCCCGCGTGCATTCTTCGTCAGCTGGGGCCAGGCCATCGGTCTCCAGTCGAGTGAGGAATCCGTCCACCGAGCGGCACCCGGGGCGTGGCACTGGAGGCAGCGAGCGTTCGGGTCCGCATTTGGCAGCGCGATCGCCATGAGCGTTGCGTCGCCGACGTGACATTGAAGGCAGGCGCCCATGTCAGGATGCGGCGTCACGGGCACATACGCGTCAAAGCGTTCTGAGAAACCACCGCGCTCATGACACGACTTGCAGCGGCCGGTCAGGAACTCGGTCGGCGTCAACCCGTGCGGGATGCGCGGCGGGGCGCCCGGATAGGCACGCAGCGAACGAAACGTCGCCAAAGTGTGCGGGTGCGCGGCACGGCGCTGATCGGGTGTTGGGTTGATCGCCAAATCAATGGCGCGCGTCCGAAATACCAGCGCCTCGGCAGCGATCGGTTCGCTGGGTGGCGCCAGCAGCGCCACCGGGATGCCGTCAGGCACGGAGCGGCCGGTTGCGGACATGCGCCGCACGGCAACGGCTGCAGCACCGATCGCAGTGACCGCCGACGCGATCAGGAACACCCGCATCAACCATTCGGCAGCACGTCCGTTCCGGGACATCACACCGGGCCCTGCTGAGAGAGCCGTTCCACGCGCACGGCACACTTGCTGGCATCGGGCTGCCCGGACAGCGGGCACGAGGCATCCAACATCAGCCGCTTGACTGGCAACGATTCGTCGAACGACGGGACGAACAGCTGACCTGGTGCGGGCTGCGACCGGTAGTCGATGCGCGCTTCAATTGCGAGTGAACCGCGCCTGCTGACCAGACGAACCGTTTCGCCGTTCCGGATGCCGAGCCGCGTCGCGTCGTCGCGGTTGATTTCGACGTACGCCCGCGGCGCGGCGCGATGGAGCGTCGGGATACGCTGCGTCATGGTTCCCGTGCCCCAGTGCTCAAGCACCGCCCCCGTGATGAGCCAGAAGGGGAATTCGCGAGTGGGCGCCTCGGCCGGCGGTTCGTACGGGCGCAACCAGATCCATGCGCGGCCGTCGGGGTGACCGTAGAAGTCGAACGGTCCACGCGCGCGGTCAGCGGCAGGGTCGTAGGCGGTGTTGTAGCGCCATTTTGTCTCGCGCCCATCGACGAACGGCCAGATCACCCCGGGTCGAGCACGCAACTCCGTGAGTGGGGGCAACGCGCTGCGCGCGTCATCGTGGAACCGGCGGTACTCCTCCCAAATCTGCGCGACGTGACCACGACGGTCCCATGGAAAGAGCCTGCTGAACCCGAGACGGCGCGCGACCTCGATCATCTGCCATGCGTCGCTCATCGCGTCACCCGGCGGCGCAACCATCTGGTCGAAATGCTGCGCGCGCCGCTCCATGTTCGCAAAGACTCCTTCGCGTTCGATCCACATGGCGGCGGGCAAGACGACGTCGGCCACTTCAGTGGTCGCTGATGGATACGCCTCAGACACGACGACAAACCGATCGTCCCTCGCCGCTGCGCGCCGATACTTGCTCGCGTCCGGCAGGCTAGCCATCGGGTTGGTCGCCGAAATCCACAGAAACCGGATGTCGCCGCGATCAAGCGCGCGGAACATCGAAAGTGCTGAGCGGGCCGGCTTCGGATCAATCTTCTCGAGCGGCACACCCCAGATCGCCGCGGCACGACGGCGGTCTTGATCGTTGTATACCACGCCCCGCGGCAGCGTGTGCGTCGACGCACCGGCGTCGTGGACGGCAGCGCCCCCACTCGGCTGGCCGGTAATGCAGAACGGGCTGTTCCCCGGAGACGCGATCTTCCCCACGAGGAGGTGGATATTGTAGAGGACGTTGTTCATCCACGTCCCCCGTGCGTGCTGGTTCGCGTTGGTGCCCCAGACCGTCATCACCCGTCTCGACCGGTCGCCATAGAGCGACGCCAGCCATCGAATGCTCTCCGCCGGGACACCGGACACCTGTTGGGCGTGCTCCGGCGCGGATGCGGAAAGGAACTTCACGTAGTCGTCCCACGTCACGGGTTTGGCGTTGTCGACCACGAGAGCGGCGTCTTCGAGACCATACCCGATGCCGGTCTTTCCGCGCATGAACGCGACGTGCCGGCTGACGAACTCGTGATTGACCCACTTCTCCGCGATGATCTCATGGCAGATCGCGTTCGCGATTTCCAACGCGGAGTGCGGCGCATGCAACAGCGAGTGGTCGGCCGCGTAGCTTGTTCGTGTTGCGCGGGTCGCGAGGTCGATGATGCGGACCGCCGGATCGTTCCGCCTTCGCTCCAGCATGCGCGAGAACAGACCGGGGTCGCTCTCGGCGAGATTGATGTCCCAAAGCACGAACACGTCGGCGTGTTCGATGTCCTCGTAACAGCCGATAGCGCCATCGAGGCCCAGGCTGCTCTCGCGACCGGCCATCGCACTGGCCGCGTACAGCCGGGCGCTCGTTTCGACGTTGTTCGTTCCGAGCGCCCCTTTGAAGAGCTTCGACGCGACGTAGGCCTCGGGGATGGTCCATTGCGCCGAGCCGTACATGGCAACGCTGTCCTTTCCGAACTGCGTAACGGTCTCGTGGAGCCGCCGGGCGACCAGGTCGAGCGCCTCGCCGATCGGCACCTCGACGAGGGTGCCGTTCCGGCGGACCCGAGCCCGCGTGATCCGATCACGCCCGTACAGGGCCTGCACCGAGTAGTAGCCCCGTGCGCATGCCATGCCTTTGCTTACCGTCGAGTCCGGGTCGCCCCTCACGGCAACGGCGCGCCCATTCTCAATGGCGACCAGAAGTCCGCAGCCGACGCCGCAGAAACGACAGGGCGTTTTCTTCCATACCGGATCGGGCGAAGGGCCACTCGACGGCTCGCTCTTGGAGTCGAGTAGCAGGCCAGGCGCGGCGACGGAGACCGCGGCCATCCCCTTCAGGAACGTCCTTCGGTCGACAGATCTCATCGCCATCCTTTGCAGGTGCAAACGCGGCGAGCGGGAATTGCTCAGCCACCGTTGGAATCAGATGGAGTCAGGAATAGCGAACGGTCGATCGGCGGTCAGTCCCCGAAAGCCGCAGATTCTGCAGCGTTCCCCTGATATCTCATCGGGGATTCCCCACCCCGCATCCGCTGGATGTTGCGTCGGCGATCCCGCACAAACGTCAGGGGAACGCCCGACTGTCAGGGCGTTGATGACAGGCTGTTCTTTTCTACAGGGCCTCTCGGTGTCTTTACATACTCGAGAATCACGCCATGTGCACCACACGACTGTCCACGCTGACTTCCGGCATCGCGACCGCGGCGCTTATCACTGCAGCGTCGTTGGTCGGGAATTCCGCGGCTGGCCAGTCGCGACCAGTGTCGGCCGCGGCCGCCCGCTTTCCGCACTCCAGGCACGCGACGGTCACCTGTATCAGTTGCCACCTGACGGGTGCTGGCCACGGCCGGCTCGCGTTCGAGCGGCCGGCAGGCTGCGCTGCCTGCCATCATCAAGCACAGACCCCGGCGCGCTGTCTCTCGTGCCACCACACCGAGACGTATGCGACCCCAAAGCTCAAGACGGTCACGGTGACGGTCGCGGGCCGCAAATCCAATCCGCGGCCGGTCGCTTTTCTCCACGAACGGCACGCCACGCGCACGTGCGTGGAATGTCACTCCACGCCGGTCTCGAATGCGGTCGCGCCGGACAAGGCTCAATGCAAGAGTTGCCACACCGAGCACCACGCGGCGGGCCGCACGTGCGCCGCGTGTCACGCACTTGCCGCTCCCAAAGCCGAGCACAAGACGCGGGATGCCGCGCACCAGCGTTGCGATGCGTGCCACGCGCAGACGACAATCGCAAAGCTGACCCCAACGCGCAGCTTCTGCAGCGTCTGTCATACGACCAAGGCGAAGGATCACTACAACCAGAAGGAGTGCAGCGTCTGTCACTTTCTCGCCGACCCGGTTATGTATCGTTCGCAACTCGTCACACCGCCACCGAAATGAGATGGACAGGAGCGACACGATGACTTTCGCCACCGCGAGCGAAGAATTGATGGGGGAGCACCGGCTCATTGAGCGGGTGCTCGACGCTCTCGAAGTCGCCACCGCACACCTCGACAGCGGGCTCACGGTGCGACCGGAGTTCTTTCTCGACGCCGCCGACTTTATCGCCGGCTTCGCCGACGGCTGTCATCACAGGAAAGAAGAAGGCGTCCTGTTCGGAGCGATGGTCGAATGCGGCCTCCCGAAGACCGACGGCCCGATCGGCCATTTCCTCGACGAGCACGTGCAGGGTCGTACGCTCACCCGCGGTATGCGTGACGGCGCGCGCCGCCTCCAGGCGGGCGACGTCAGTGCCAGAGCGGCGATCGTCTCCAACGCTCGCCGATACGTCGCGTTGCTGCGTGACCACATCATCAAGGAAGACGAGGTGCTCTTTCCGTTGGCCGACGACCTGTTCTCCGCCGACCAGCAGCGCGCCGTACTGCGTGACTTCGAGCGCGTCCAGCGCGACGATGTCGGCGCCGCAGCCCACGTAGCCTTTCGTGAACTCGCCGAACGCCTCGAGCGCGAAGCGGCGGCGATGTCGAGCTAGCGGAGACCGCTACCCTGGAACGAGGACCGCACGCTTCATGAGCGTGCCGTGGTGCGCCCGATCGAACACGGCGTTGATGTCGGCGAGGGGGTGCCGCTCCACGAATGGGCGCACCGCGATCCTCCCGTCGCCAATCCAGTTGAGCAGTTCGGGATAGACCAGCGGGTCGGCACCCCAGTTTCCCCTCGCGACGGCGTCGAACGCCATCAGATTGGAAAGAGCGATCTCGATCTTGCCCGTCGCGAACCCGACCACCGACAGCGTGGCGCCATGGCCGACCAGCCCATAGGCGAGCTCCTGCCCCGAGCGTGTCCCGGACATCTCGAAGATCTTCCACAGAAACGGATTAGCGCCAAGGTCCTCCACAAGCCGCTTGACCTGCTTACGCGCGTCCGCAACCGTCACATCCTTTACGTTGATCGACGCAAGCGCGCCGGCGCCGCGCGCTTGGGTCAGTTTGGCATCGTCGATGTCGAGCGCAATAACTTTCGCGCCGGCCGCGGCCGCGATCTGCACGCCATATATACCGATTCCACCGACGCCGACGCAGAGAGCGACGTCATCCGCCGACACTCCAGCCCGCTTGACCGCCTGAAACGGCGTGGACACGGCGTCGGCAACGACAGCCAGTTGCCACAATTCATGGTCCCGCAGGATTGATTCCGTAACCGGACAGAAATATTGCGCCGGCAGGACCACGTGCGACGCAAACCCTCCGTGCCGATCGTTCCCCGGCATCACCTGCTTGCGACAAATCGACCGCCGGCCGGCGCGGCACAGGTCGCACGTACCGCAGGGGAGCACCGCCGGGACAACCACCGGACGTCCGACCAGAGCGCGGTCAACGCCCGTGCCGACTTCCCTGACGTATCCGCTGATCTCGTGGCCGAGCACGAGCGGTAACGCGGCTCGCGTCCGCACGCCTGCGTGGAGAAACGAGAGATCGGTATGACAGACACCGCATCCCGCCACCTCGACAATCGCTTCCCCCGGGCCAGGAGTCTCCGCCGGACGCGGACGGTATTCCAAAGGCGCACCCGGCGCCGTCATCATCCACGCGTCCCACATCCGGGGTCCGGGCGTCATCGTCGTCAACGCCTGTCGCTCGGCGCGAGCGAAACGGGTTCATCGCAAAACACAAAGCTTCCGCATTCATGACAGTGATCGAGCGTCCGCTCCTGACCGGTAAAGCAACGGCGCTCGTCGGCAGTGAGCCGCATGACTTTCCGCAGGACTCGGCAGTCGCAGTCACCGCTGGGATCATATATCGCTTCGAGGTACTCTTCAACGTTTTCCAGCACGGTGCGGATACGCACTTTCATCGATGGTGTAAGCTCGCGGGCCTCGAGTGAGAGCTCCTTCGCGACGACGGCGAACGCCTCGATCCGCTCGTACTTTGCCGGACGCATCAGATTGAACTGGAGAATCGTTTCGCGCAACGACTCCTTGACGACCCGCTCGGCGGTCGTGCGATCGTCCCCAAACTGTTCGGCAATACGGAAATAGTCCGGGTAGATGATGGCGGCGAGGAACCGGCGGCCATCACCGGCGACGATCACATGCCGGATGAAGCTGTTCATGCCGGCGAGGCGATTCTCGATCTCGGTTGGCACGATCTTCTCCGCGTTGAGCATCTTGAACACGCGGTCCTTGCGGGTAACGAGCTTGAGCCCGTTGCCAACGAACTCGCCCAGATCGCCAGTGTGGAACCACCCGTCGCCGGGCAGTACCGTCGCCGTTGCGGCCTCGTCGCGGTCATAGCCCCGCATGACGTTGGGCCCTTTGACGAGGATCTCGCCGTCTTCGGCGACGCCGAGCGTCA
>Ga0315281_10001252_pt1 | contig 37296 bp, 33 predicted proteins | sample YL17G07_0_MG_FD_204540 | JGI IMG/M metagenome (GOLD analysis project Ga0315281, IMG submission 204540) | Sediment microbial communities from Yellowstone Lake, YNP, Wyoming, USA - YL17G07_0 | ecosystem: Environmental > Aquatic > Freshwater > Lake > Sediment | place: USA: Wyoming | collected...
AGGGAAGCCCGGCGGCGGCATCAGTCGATCTCACAGGTCGCACGTGCCGCCATTGCCGGCCATCTAAGTGAATTGGGCCCCGATGGCAAGCGGGTGATCCCGTTCGCCAGTCTCGTCCAGGATGGCAGCCGTCCCTCTGCGGCGGAGCTCGAGGCGTACCTCGAGGAGAACTGGGCAAAGGACATAACACAGCAGCACAGACCGTGAGCGCTCCCGTCATTGTGGACTCCGGCCCGCTGATAGCCGCGGTCGATGCGCGTGACAAGGATTACGCCGCGGTCATGAGCGTCCTCACCGACTCACGGTACGAACTCATCGTGCCCGCGCTCTGCGTCGCGGAGGCGGCTTACCTGGTCGCCGTGAAGTACGGTCCCGCTATCGAGGCGGCGTTCCTGCGGGGACTGGCGGTCCTCGACGTGCAGGCACCCCACCCTGACGATTGGGCGCGCATCGCCGAACTCGTGGAGCGGTACGGGGACTTCCGGCTCGGAGCGACAGACGCCTCTGTCGTGGCGCTCGCGGAGCGCCTGAACACAGACCTGATCGTCACGCTCGACCGGCGGCATTTCGGCGTTGTGCGGCCGGCGCATTTCGTTGCGTTCCGGCTGCTGCCGGAACCGGGCTAGCGTTGCGGGCGACTCTCACGGGCGGGGTACTGATTGAGGGGGAGCAAACGTGTTGGCGGGCAACTGGGGAGCGCGGGCCCGGAGGGCAGCCCGTCCCGGCGGGCGGGCGAGCGCGGCCGACGTGCGCAGCGGTGGCGCCGGGGCGTTGGAGACCGTGGGACTGGCCCGCAAGCCTCAGATGTCGAGGTTCTTGACCTGGCTGGCGTGCGTCTGGATGAAGCGGCGGCGCGGGCCAACTTCGTCGCCCATCAGCTCGTAGAAGAGGACGTCTGCCTCGGCGGCGTCGGCCACGTTCACCTGGAGGAAGGTGCGGCGCTCGGGGTTCATGGTCGTTTCCCAGAGCTGGTCGGCGTTCATTTCGCCAAGGCCCTTGAAGCGCTGCACGTTGACGTTCTTCTTGCCCTTCTGGAAGGCTTCGAGCTCGGCGTCGCTGTAGAAGTAGTTGACGTTCTTGCCGGAGGCGGCGCGGTAGAGGGGCGGCTGGGCGATGTAGAGGTGGCCCAGGTCGATGAGCGCGGGCATGTTGCGGAAGAAGAAGGTGAGCAGGAGCGTGCGAATGTGCGCGCCGTCGACGTCGGCGTCGGTCATGATGACGACCTTGTGGTAGCGGAGCTTTTCGACGTCGAAGGTTTCGCGGATGCCGGTGCCGAGGGCGGAGATGACGAGACGGATGGCTTCGTGGCTGAGCATCTTGTCGGGGCGGGCACGTTCGACGTTGAGGATCTTGCCGCGCAGGGGAAGGATGGCCTGGAAGCGGCGGTCGCGGCCCTGCTTGGCGGAGCCACCGGCGCTGTCGCCCTCGACGATGTAGATCTCGGATTCCGCGGGGTCGCGGCTGGAGCAGTCGGCGAGCTTGCCTGGGAGCGAGCCGCTTTCGAGGGCACTCTTGCGCTGCACCAGGTCGCGGGCCTTGCGCGCGGCTTCGCGGGCGCGGGAGGCGGTTATGCACTTGTCGACGATGCGGCGGCCGTCGCTGGGGTTCTCTTCGAGGTGCTGGGTGAGGGCTTCGGAGAGCGCGTTCTGCACCTGAGCCACGACTTCGGGGTTGCCGAGGCGCGTCTTGGTCTGGCCCTCGAATTGGGGCTCTGGCAGCTTGACGGAGACGATGGCGACGAGACCTTCGCGCACGTCGTCGCCGGAGAGGTTGGGGTCGCTGTCCTTCAGGATCTTGGCGCTGCGGGCATACTTGTTGAGCACGGTCGTGAGCGCCGTGCGGAAACCGGTCAGGTGGCTGCCGCCGTCGATCGTGTTGATGCCGTTGGCGAAGGTGAAGACGGATTCGTTGAAGCCTTCGTTGTACTGGATGGCGCACTCGACCACGTTGCCGTCCATCTCGCGTTCGACGTAGATGGGCTCGGGGTTGAGCGGGTCGCGGCCGCGGTTCATGTGGCGGACGAAGCTCTTGATGCCGCCTTCGAAGTAGTAGTTGGTCTCGCGGCCGTCACGTTCGTCGCGCAGGTGGAACCAGGTGCGCTTGGTGAGGTAGGCGTACTGCCGGAGCCGCTCGGCTTCGATCTTGAAGTCGAAGTCGATGCTTTCGAAGATCGTGGAGTCGGCGAGGAAGCCGACGGTGGTGCCGGGGTGCCGGGGCGCCGTGAGGGGCGTGGCCGTGAGCTCGCCCTGGGGGACGCCGCGGGCGTATTCCTGGCGGTAGAGCTTGTTGGCGTGCTGCTCGCCCTGGGCGGCGGGGTCGGGCACGACTTCGACCCACATGTGCTCGGAGAGGGCGTTGACCACGCTGGCGCCGACGCCGTGGAGGCCGCCGGAGACCTTGTAGCCGCCGCCGCCAAACTTGCCGCCGGCGTGCAGGACGGTCATGACGGTTTCGACCGCCGTGCGGCCGGTCTGCTTCTGAATGTCGACGGGGATGCCGCGGCCGTTGTCGGAGACGACGCACCAGCCGTCGGCGCGGATGACAACCTCGACACGGTCGCAGTAGCCGGCCATGGCCTCGTCGACGCCGTTGTCGACGAGCTCCTTGATGAGGTGGTGGAGGCCCGATTTGTCGGTGGTGCCGATGTACATGCCGGGCCGTCGGCGGACAGCCTCAAGCCCTTCGAGCACCTGAATGTTGTCAGCGGTGTACGAGCTGGGAGCAGCGGGTGACGTCGTCATGAGCGGGCGTATCTAGCCTCTCGGCGGCGGTCTTTCGGGGAGATCAAACCGCGAGCCTACCTTCACAGTTTACCACGTTGGAGGGCTCAGGTCGAATCTGAGGGCGGCGTCCGGACCGCAGCGGGCGGGCTCGAACTGCCGGGATCGGAGGCCCGCGCGAAGGCGTAGAATCGCGCCCGGAGGTCTGCCATGCGCATCCGTTTCACGCCCGAGCAGGACGCCTTTCGCAACGAAGTGCGGTCGTTCATCCATGAGACGCTGCCCCCGGACCGCGACAGCGACCCCGACGGCATGCGCGGCGAAATGGGCTGGTCGCCGGGGTTTTCGGCGAAGCTCGCGGAGCGGGGCTGGATCGCGCTCGCGTGGCCGAAGGAGTACGGCGGCGGCGGCATGGGCATCATGGAGCAGCTCATCTTCAACGAAGAAGTGAGCTACTGGCGGGCGCCGATCGGCGCGCACCGGCGCGGCGTCTTCTACGTCGGGCCGATCCTCATCCTCTACGGCACGGACGAGCAGAAGCAGAAGCACCTCACGAGCATCACCGGGGGCACGGGCTTCTACTGCCAGCTCTTCAGCGAGCCGGGGGCGGGCTCGGACCTGGCCGGGCTGCAGACGCGCGCTATCCGTGACGGCGACGACTACGTCGTCAACGGCCAGAAGATCTGGACGTCGGACGGGCACCGCTCGGACTACGGCTGGCTGGTGGCCCGCACAGACCCGGACGCGCCCAAGCACAAGGGCATCAGCACGTTCATCCTCGACATGAAGAGCCCCGGCGTCTCCGTGCGGCCGCTGGTGAACATGGCGAACAACCACAGCTTCAACCAGGTCTTCTTCGACAACGTGCGCGTGCCGAAGGAGAACATGGTGGGCGAGGAGAACCGCGGCTGGTACCACGCCGCGGCCACGCTCGACTTCGAACGGTCGAGCATCGCCGTCGTGGCGGGCACGCGCCGCTTTCTCGACGACCTGCTGCCGCTCATCCGCGGGCGGCGGCGGACGGAACAGGACCGCTACGCCATCGCGGACCTGTATACGGCGACGCTCGTGGGCCAGATGCTGTCGTACACGATCGCGTCGATGCAGGCAGCGGGCCGTGTGCCGAACAAGGAGGCCTCGGCGGCGAAGCTCCTGAGCTCGGAGTTGCGCCAGCAGGCGGGCATCGTCGCGGTCCGCGCGCTGGGGCTGGACGGGCAGGTGCACGAAGGCCCCGGCGCCGTGGCCGAAGGCGTGTACGTGCGCGAGTACCTCTCGGGCGTCTCGGCGACGATCGCGGGCGGGACGAGCGAGATCCAGCGCGGCGTCATCGCCACGCGCGGGCTGGGTTTGCCGCGCGGGTAGGCCCGGACAGGAGGACGTTATGGCCAGCAAGCAGAACCTGCCCAGGCCGTTCTCGCTGCACTGGGGGAGCGGACGGGTCGTCGAGGAGGCCTCGTACGAAGGCGAGCACCACGTCCCATCGTTGCAACTGTTGGAGTTCACCGAAGGCGAAGCGGCGGGCGCGCGCAGCGTGCGCTTCTGTTTCTACAGCCACGATGGGCGCTTCCAGCGCAGCCCGCTGATCGTCAACGAGGCAGAGGTGGAGGGGCTTCGGCGCGCGCTGGCCCAGAACCCGGGCTTGCGGGCGTTTCTTCAGCGGCTCGTAGAATAACCGGGAGGGTTGCCGAGGCCGGGCCTGATAGAATCCCCGCGCGGCCTCAATCTCGCGCCGCGGAGGCAATCATGACCAACCCGGTTGCAGTCATCACCGGCGCGAGCCGTGGCATCGGCAAACAGCTCTGTGTCGACCTCGCGCAGGCGGGCTACGACATCGTTGCCGTGGCCCGCTCGACGGCGGACCACCCGAGCAAGCTTCCCGGCACCGTGGACGAGGCCGTAGCCCTGGCACGTGAGGCGGGCGGGCCCGCGATCAAAGCCGTGGCCGTGGGCCTTGACGTGCGGGACGAGGAAGCCGTCGCCGCGCTCGCTGATCGCGTGTATTCCGAGTTCGGGCGCTGCGACCTCGTCGTGAACAACGCGGCGATCGCGCCGCCCGGACCGACGCTTACCGCGCCCCTGAAGCGCTGGCGCCTGGCGATGGACATCAACGTCCACGGCCCCATGTACTTCATGTACTTCTTCTGCCCGCGCATGACTCCCGGGCAGGGCCGCGTCGTGAACATCTCCTCCAGCGCGTCGCAGGCGCCGGCGTTTGGCCGGGCGAGCTACACGACGACCAAGCGCGCGCTCGAGGCGCTGAGCGAATGCATGGCCTTCGAACTGGCAGGCAAAGTGTCCGTGAACTGCATCCGGCTCGAGCTCTCTGTCTGGAGCGAGGGTTACACGTCGACGCTGCCGGACATGGACTTCTCGGACTTCGAGGACCCGGTGGTGATGTCGGACGCGGTGCTCTGGCTCGCACGCAAGCCAGTCGACTACACGGGCAAGGTGCTGACGATCCAGGAGATGCGGGAGCTCGGCGCGGTCCGTGGCCGCACCCGTATCGGCGACCGGCCGAAGGTCACCGGTGCCTGAGGACGAGCGGGGCAACGGCGTACCCTCCGGGGCTCCCGCGGAGGCAGATGTTGCGCCCACGGACCCTCGTACCGTGCGTTTCTTGCGGCTGACGACGAGCATCGACGTGTATGGCAACGTGCCGGCGGAGGTGCGCGCGCCCGCGCTTGTCGAGCGCGAGTTGGGCGATGCGATCGGCCGTCCGGTGCAGACGACGATGAAGGTCATCTGGCCCCGCGAGTCGATGGCGGGCATCATCCGGCGCTGGATGGCCAAGTACCAGCCGGACCTCGTGCTGATCGTGGTGACGCCGTTCTGGTTCGCCTTCGAGTCGGTGCCGTTGAAGCTGGACCGGGCCACCGGCCGGGGCGGGCGCCTCTCGGGCTGGCTTGGGAAAGTCGGCCGCCGGGCGGGGAGCAAACGGAAACTCGCGTGGAACCCGCTGTTCCGGGGGCTGCGGAACGTGGCCCACCGGACCGTAGGCGGCAGCACGTACGCCGAGCCGGAGCTGGTTATCGCGGAAGTCGAGAAGTACGTACGGCTGGTGCGGGAGCTGCGGCCGGATGTGGCCCTGGCGGTCTACGGCCTGCCCGCCTCGGACTTCTCGGGCTCGGGGATTAACCGGCGGGTCGAGTGGGCGAGGGCCCGGCGCCTGCACGTCTACCGCGCACTGACGGCGTTCTGCGCCGCGGAGGGCATCCCCTGCCAGGCGGGTGACGAGGAAGTGGAGTCCGTGGAGTGGGCCTCATACCGCGAGGCGGACGGCATCCACATCAACGAGGCGGGCCACCGGCGGCTGGCGGGGCACCAGCTCCCCGTCATCCTCCAGGCGTGGCGCCAGTGGCATGGGGAGTAGCTGTTCCATGGGTGGACAAGCTGCTTCGGCTATTCGCTCACCCGGGGTCTCCGCATGAACAGAGCGGGGTTCCCATACCTGCTGGCAGCGAGAGTCCGGGGCGCCATGTGGGCGATATCTTCCTCGTCGCCAAGCTTGCTGCTCCATCGGCCATCCTGAAGTTGCCGCGCAACGTGAGTCGGACTACCCCTGGAGGTGGCGTATATCACCAGCTTCTCAAACCCGCTCTCCTGCTCACCGTTGTCGCAAGGCTCATACCCTAGGGTGGCATAGCCCGCGACAAAAGCGCCGAGGGAACCATCGCGAATGACCCCATCTGGCCAGAAGAATTCCGGCGAATCTGGTTCTGGCCACCAGTTGGCGTCCGTCACCCTCGCCGCCCAAGCCGCACAGTTATAGTCGCCTGTAGCATCACTAGTCTGTTGCCATGAGCCATCATCGGCAAACGCAAATCGCTGCCTCATTCGCGCGTCGAGAGGTTTCAGCTCATCTGCCATAGGGTTTAGATAAACCCGTTAGCCCTTCCCCACGCCAGCCACAGTTCTCGAACCCTCCTGCTGTTGGTCGCAGCCGCCGGAGGTACTGGCGTCGCTCCTGTTAGGCGACGTAGCGCGATATACCATCCACTTCCACCTCTCTCTTCCAGATCGCGAAGAATATACGAAATGACGATAGGTCCGAGTTCTATGATCTTCTTATAGGCGGGATGATTGGCTTTTTCAGTCGGTGAGGACAGATAATCAGTCGCTTCGCGCCACCAGCACACGAGTACATCAAAATGCTGCTGCAGATCTACGCAGTCCTGCCGGTCAGGAAGGGACACGTCCTGATTTGTAGTGTTCAACGTCATTCAAACGTAGTCGTCCCTGCGTCTAGCGTTGAGATCGCGAGCGGCCCACCCATGGGCCCGGCTCCCATAGCGCTCGCCGGATCATACCACGCCGCTCGGGCATCGGAGCCGAACCACGAATTCGCGGTGTGCGGCCCCGGTGAGCGCACCAGGTGACCGTCCGGTTCGCCAGTTCGAGGGGAGAACGTCCAGGGAGAAGAAGTCGCCACCACCCTCACGACAGCCGCACCGGCAGCCGCTGCAGGCCGCGGACGACGACCGACGTGCGGTACTGGAGCCGGCCGCTGCCGAGCTGGATGCCGGGATAGCGGCGCAGCAGGGCACCGACGGCGATGCGTGCTTCCGCGCGTGCCAGGGGGGCGCCCAGGCAGAAGTGCGGGCCCTGGCCGAAGGCCAGGTGGCGCGGGTCGTTGCGCGTCACGTCGAACTCCAGCGGGCGCTCGAAGCGCGTGGGGTCGACGTTCGCGGCGCCCAGGACGGGCATGACGACCTGGCCCGCGCGAAACGTCTTGCCCTTCCAGACGACGTCCTCGCGGGCAGTGCGGTCGGTGCTCTGAGGCGAACCCGTGAGGCGGAGGGTTTCTTCCACCGCTCCTTCGACGAGCGCCGGGTCAGCGAGCACGAGGCGGAGTTGGTCCGGGTGGCGGAGCAGCTCGTGGACCGTGTTGGCGATGAGGTTTGTTGTTGTTTCGTTTCCCGCCGCCAGCAGGAACGTGAGCATCGCGTAGACCTCGTCGTCGTTGAGCACCTTGCCGTCTTCTTCTGCGGCGAGCAGGGCGCTCACGAAATCCTCGCCCGGCGCCCGGCGGCGTTCCGCGACGACCGCCGTGAAGTAGGCGCGCAGCTCGCGTGTGGCCGCGTTGGCGCGGCGGATGGTGCCGTGGGCCCGCATCGGGTCGATGCCGAACGCCAGGTCCGTTGACCAGGCGCGGAACTGCGGGTGGTCTTGAGCCGGCACGCCGAGGATCTCCGCGATGACGGTCGCGACATACGCGCCCACGAACTCGGTGAGGAGCTCGACCTCGCCTTCCCGGCCGGCCAGGCCGTCCAGGCCTTCCTCGGCTAGCTCCACCATGCGGGGGCGCATCGCTTCCACGCGGGCCAGCGTGAAGGCCCTGGATACCAGCGCGCGCAGCCGGGTGTGATCGGGAGGATCGGTGCGGACCAACGCGCGGTTCCAAAAGTGGGCGAACTCGCCGTGGCGTTCGGCGCGCGGCGCTCCGTAGCGCGCGCGTCCCTGCGAGGAGAAGCGCCGGTCGCGCAGCAGTGCCGCGACGTCGTCGAAGCGGGTCACGACCCAAAACCGGAGAAGGGGGCTCCAGTGGACCGGGTCCCTTTTCTGCAGCCGGCCATAGGCGGGGTGCGGGTCCTGGATGACGGAGGGCGAGAAGGGGTTGTACACGGCCCCCGTGCTGAGGCGCTCCCAGGCCGCAAGGCCGCCGATTGCCAGGCGCCGTGTGTACGCATTGCGCCCGACGGCAAGCGCCAGGCGGTTCCGGCGCAGGCTGAAGCGGCGCCGCTTGCGCGGCCGGAACATTGGCACTAGCCGCGCGGCAGGCCGAGGCCGCGCGTGGCGATGATGCCCTTCTGGATCTCGGTCGTGCCCCCCGCGATGGTGGCGCTGACCGCCGTCATGTAGCCCATGCTAGAACGGTTGCGGACGTTGCCGTGCATGCCGTACATGTGCATGGAGAGGTTGGCGATGCGCTGGCCGAGCTCGCTGCTGAACAGCTTGCACATGCTGGCTTCGTAGTTCGGGATAAGCCCGCGCACCTGCATGCTGACGACGCGGTAGCTGAGCATGCGGGCGGTCTCCGCCTCGATCCAGCGGTCGGCGAATTCGTGCCGGACCCTCGGGTTGCGGGCGAAGGAAGCCTCGCCCTTGCTCCCCTGCGCTTGTCGGAGAAGCCCTTCGAGTGACTTGCGCACGCCGATGGCGGTGCCGATGGAGGAGCGCTCGAAGTCGAGCGTCGTGGTGCCGACGTACCAGCCGCGGTTCTCTTCGCCGATGCGGTTGCGCACGGGGACGCGCACGTCTTCGAAGAAGACCTCGTTGAAGGTTTGCATGCCCGCGAGCGTGGTTAGCGGGCGGACGGTCACGCCGGAGCTCTTCATGTCGACGAGCAGGTAGGTGATGCCGCGGTGCTTGGGCGCGTCCGGGTCGGTGCGCACGAGCATGTACATCATGTCGGCGAACTGCGCGCCCGTGGTCCAGATCTTCTGGCCGTTGACGACGTAGTCGTCGCCGTCTCGGACGGCGCGAGTCTGGAGGGAGGCGAGGTCGGAGCCGGCGCCCGGCTCGGAATAACCCTGGCACCAGATGGTCTCGCCGCGGATGATGCTGCCGAGGTGCTCGGCCTTCTGCTCCTCGGTGCCGTGCTCGATGATCGTGGGCCCGATCATCATGACGCCGAACCCGCCGACGTTGCTGGGCACGCCGGATTCGGCCATCTCTTCGTTCATGACGAACTGGTCGACGACGGACATGTCGACGCCGCCGTACTTCTTCGGCCAGGAAGGGGCGATCCAGCCCTTGGCGGCGACCTTGTCGCGCCATTCCTTGACGGCGCCGAGCCGGCCGAAGAGGCCGTTTTCGCCCTCGACGGTCTTCAGCGCAGCGGGCGCTTCCTTTTCGATGAAGGCGCGAACTTCGGTGCGCCAGGCAGCTTCGTGCTCGCTGTCGCCGAGGTTGATGACCATGGAGTGTCCCTGCCCTTTGGTAAACGGTACCTGTATTGTGGATGACAGAGCACCGGGCCGCAAAGTGACGATCCGGCCGGGCTGAGCGGCGCTTTGTTATGCTGGGGCGATGGGAAAGACCTTTGACGACCGGCGCGCCGAATGGGGCGCACGCTGGGATGAGGTAAAGCCGACATCCTTTCGCTACGCGCGTGAGGTGGTGCCGGGGCTCTACCAGGTGCGGACACGGGGCTCGCGCGCCTACCTGCTGCTGGAAGACGAGATCACGCTCATCGACGCGGGGTCGCCTGGCTCGGGCCGCCACGTGCTGAACGCGTTGCGCGAACTGGGCCGCTCCCCCGCGGACATCAGCCAGATCGTGATCACTCACTACCACCTGGACCACGTTGGCGGGCTGGCGGAAGTGCAGGCGCAGGCACCCGCACGCACGGCCGTGCATTTCGCCGAGGCGCCGCACGTGGCCAGCGGCGAACCCCTGCCGAACCCCTTCACGCACCCCCTGCTCGCCCGGATCTGCGAGCCGTACCTGCTGCGAAACGACCCGGGCGCCGCGCGCGTGGACATGGTGCTCGAAGATGGCGACGAGTTGCCCGGCTTCGGGGGCATGCGCGTGGTGCACGCCCCGGGACACACGGCCGGGAGCATTTCGATACATTTTCCCCACCGCGGCGTGTTAATCGTGGGTGACGCCATGCAATACAAGTTCGGGCGGCTGATGCTGCCGAGCCGCCTGTTTACACAGGACATGGCCGAGGCAGAGTCCTCCGTGCGGAAGCTTGCGGAGCTGGACTTCGAAACGCTCTGCTTCAGCCATTTCCGGCCCATCCTCGGCGGAGCCGACGGACGCGTGCGCGACTTCGCGCGCACGCTCGCGGGGTAGATCTATGGACACTCTCACCGGCCTGTTGGAGCGCTCGGCGCGCCAGTTCCCGGAACGCCAGGCGCTGGCGATGCGCGTCGGCATCCGCACCTGGCGGCTCACCTACGCGGAGCTGGAGCGGCGGGCCCACGCCTTCGCACGCATCGCCGTCGAGCGGAAGGTGCAGCCTGGCGACCGCGTGATCATCTGGGCGCCCAACCAGCCCGACTGGGTGGCGGCGATGTTCGGGATGTTCGTGGCCGGGGCGGTTGTGGTGCCGATCGACGTCCGCAGCACGCGCGAGTTCGTCGAGCGCGTGGCGGAGCAGACGTCGCCCGTGCTGGCGTTCGCGGGCAAGCAGCAGGCGCCTGTGCTGCGGGAACTCGAGATTCCCACGCTGGAGCTGGAGACGCTGCACGTGCCCGTCGACGGGCTCGTGACCCCCGTGCCCGTGGGGCCGGACACGCTCGCGGAGATCATCTACACGTCGGGCACGACGGGCGATCCCAAGGGCGTCATGCTGTCGCACCGCAACATCGCCTCGAACGTCATCGCGGCGCTGGACATCATCGACCTGGACCGCGACTCGCGGATGCTGTCGCTGCTGCCGCTGAGCCACATGTTCGAGCAGATTGGCGGCTGTTTCGCAGCGCTGACCGTGGGCGCGGCCGTGCTCTACCCCACGAGCCGCCAGCCCGCCGCCCTCGCGCGGACGATGCAGGACTGGAAGCCGACGATGATCATCGGCGTGCCGCAGGTGCTCACGCTCCTGATGAACGGCATCGAGCGGGAGGCTGCGGCGCACGGGCGCATGGGATTGCTGACGCGGATGCGCCAGGTCGCAAAGGGGCTGCCGCAGGGCGGCCGGCGCAAGCTGTTCACGCCTGTGCTTTCGCGCTTTGGCGGCGCGTTGAACCTGATCGTCAGCGGCGGCGCGGCGATCGACCCTGTGGTCCAGCGCAAGTGGGAGACGATGGGGGTCTCCGTGGTCGAGGGCTACGGCGCGACCGAGTGCTCCCCGGTGATCTCCGGCAACTCACGCGACGACCGCCGCATCGGCAGCGTGGGCCGCCCGCTGCCGGGCCAGGACGTGCGCATCGCGCCCGACGGCGAAGTCGAGACGCGCGGTCCGAACGTGTTCTCCGGCTACTGGCGCAACCCGGAGGCAACGGCCGCGGCGTTCAACGGGGAGTGGTACAAAACGGGCGACCTGGGTGAGTTCCGCGACGGCTACCTCTATCTGAAGGGGCGCAAGAAGGACCTGATCGTCCTGCCCGATGGCCAGAACGTGTACCCGGAGGACGTCGAGCGAGTCCTCGCCAGGCAGCCGGGTATCGGCGACGCGGTCGTCCTCGGCCTCGGCCCGGCGGGCGAGACGCGGCTCCACGCGGTGCTGCTCGAGAGCCAGCCCGGGGCCGCGGCGGCGGCCGTGCGCGCTGCAAACGCGGAGCTGAGCGACCGCCAGCAGGTGCCCGGCTTCAGCACCTGGCCCGACGAGGACTTCCCCCGCACGCACACGCTGAAGGTGCGGCGGCCGCTGGTGCAGGCCTGGGCCGAGGGCCAGGAGGCCGAGCACCGCGTGCCCGCACAGGCCGTGGCCGAGACTGACCCGTTGCTTCGATTGGTCGCACAATGCACACGCCATGAAGGCGCAATTGGCGACGCACAGGAGCTCGGCAGCGAGCTGGGGCTGGATTCGCTCGGGCGGGTCGAGCTGCTCTCGGCGATCGAGGAAGAGCTCGGCGTCTACGTCGACGACACGGCCGTGGGCCCGCATACGACGGTCTCGGAGCTGCGCAAGATGGTAGAGCGCGGCGAGCGCAAGCCAAAGACCCACCGCTTCCCCACCTGGCCGCGCCGCCGGCCCGCGCGCTGGCTGCGCCGGGTGCTGATGACGGGCGTGGTGTTCCCGGCCCTCCGCGTGGGTTACACGGTGGAGGTGCGCGGGCGGGCGCGTTTCCACACGCTGGAAGAGCCGGTGCTGATTATTTCGAACCACAACATGCACATGGACGGGTCGGTGCTGCTGCAGAGCATGCCCGCGGGCTTCCGGCAGCGCGTGGCCATCGCGGCGGCGGCGAGCGACATCTTCGGCAACCGCGTACGGGGCTTCGGCGCCAGCCTGCTCGGCAACGCCTTCCCGTTTGCCAAGGAAGGCAGCGGCGTGCGCGAGAGCCTCGAGTACGTGGCGAAGATGCTCGACGGCAAATGGAATGTGCTCATCTTCCCGGAGGGCATGCTCACCGTCGTAGGGCCAATGAAGCCGTTCAAGAGCGGCATCGGGCTGCTCGCGAAGGAGACCGGCGTGCCAGTGGTGCCGATGCGCATCGACGTCTTGCGGCCGGGCTTCTACGAGGGCAAGTGGTTGCCGCACCCCCGTGCAAGAGTACGCGTGAGCGTGGGCGAGCCCATCCGCGTCCCGGCGTCGATGGGCTACGCGGAGGCGACGGCGCTGCTGGAGCGCGCCGTGCGCGAGGCGTAGCTCACCGTGGTCCCCCAACGCTCGAGCCTGCTGCCCGAGTCCGAGCCGCTTCGCTTCACCGACATCCTCACGACGGCGGCGGCGGTGGCGAACTACCTGGGACGGGGCGAGGTCATAGCGCCAGACCTGCTCGCCGCCGTCTGCATCCTGCTCGGCGAAAAGACGATGGAGCAGCTCGGGCGGCCGCTTTCGCCGCTGGTGCGCCGCCAGTCGCAGGGGCCGGGCGCGACGGCGGAGGTGCGGGCGCTCGTCCAGCGCTGGTGGGCCGAACTTGGCGAGTCGCCGGGAGCCGTGCTCGACGAGGCGGCCGTGGCGCGGCTGCGCGCCGATCTACAGGCCCTGACGGTCAGTGAGTCGTGATCGGCCGGGCCTGGAGCAGGTAGAAGCGGCCCCCTGCGTCGAAGGCGAACTCCACGTCCATCGGGCAGCCGTAGTGACGCTCGACCGCGGCGGTGGTGTTGGCCACGAGGCCGATCTGCTCGTCGCTCATCGCCTGGGCGTTGGCTTCGGCCGGCGGCACGTCCTGCTGCTCGGTGCCACCGGGCACGGACACGATGCGCACGTGCTTTTCGAACACGTCCTTCTTCGCGATGGCGCCGTCCTTGAGCGCGATGTAGTTGTCCGGTGTGACGAGCCCTGACACGACCGCCTCGCCCAGGCCCCACGAGGCGTTGATGAGGACCTCGTCCTGGGCGCCGGTGACGGGGTTGAGGCTGAAGGCGACGCCGCTGACGTGGCTCTGCACGGTCTGCACTACGACCACGGCCATGGCCTCCTTCGAATGGTCGATGCCCTTGATCGTGCGGTAGTGGGCCGCCCGCGGGTGCCAGAGGCAGCGGTAGCAGTCGAGCACGGCCCGGCTGATGGCGTCCGGGCCTTCCAGGTTGAGGTAGCTTTCGTAGAGGCCGGCGAAGCTCGCGCCCGCGCTGTCCTCGCTCACGCCGCTGGAGCGCACGGCGAAGGTCGAGCCCGGGCCGGCGGCCGACTCGAGCTCCCCATAGGCTTCGAACAGGGCGGGCGTGTGTTGGCGGGCATCTCGGCGGAGGTGAGGCGTTCGACGAGCGGCGCGCAGGCCTCACGCACCTGGGCAGGGGCCGGGCGGCCGGTGACGGCCATGAGCGGCGCCATGACCTCGGCGAGCCCGTAGGCTTCGTGGAAGCGCTGGTAGGCCGCGACGGTGACGGCGAAGCCCGGCGGCACAGGAAACCCGGCTTCGCCCAGGCGCGCCAGGCGCGCGCCCTTGCCCCCCACGCGGGCCGTCGTTGCCCCATCGGGGCGATTCAGCCAGGCGATGTACGGGTTCATGCCGAACAGAGCCTCCTCACAACCTCATAGAGCACCTGCATGCCCAGGCGCAGATTCTCGACGCTGATGCGCTCGTTGTGCCCGTGGATGCCCGCAAGCTCTTCCGGGGCCACGAGGCACGGGACGAACCCGTAGCTGGGCACCCCGCGCTTGCGGTAGATACGGGAGTCGGTGAAGCCGCTCGTCAGTTCCGGCGCCAGGAAGGCGCCCTCCACGAGTTCGCTGACCACGTCGCGGACGACGTGCGTGAACTCCACGTCCATGGGCGACTCTGCCCCTTCGAAGCGGTTGAGCACTTCGAAGGTGACACGTTCGTCGGCCACGACGCCGCGCAATTCCGCGAGGAATGCGTCCGCGTCGACGTCCGGCATCAGGCGGCAGTCGAGCGTGGCCGTTGCTTCGGCGGGGATGACGTTGACCTTGATGCCCGTGCTGATGGTCGTGAGCGAGACGGTGTTGCCGAGCCGGGCACGGATCGACGGGCTGCGCTCGGCAAGCTGTCCCATGAACGCGTCGCTGCTGCCGCGGAGCACGCCGGCGGCGTGGAGGGCCTCGGCGTGCGCACGCATCACGGGCGTGATGCGCAGCTGTTGCTGCCAGGCAGCCACGCGCGCCAGGGCGTTCACGAGGTGCTCGGCACAGTTGTCGCCGTGCGGCACGGAGCCATGCCCGGGACGCCCGCGCACCACGAGCTTCACCCAGAGCGGCACCTTCTCGGTGGGAGCGACCTGGAAGACCTGGACTCCGTTCTTCAGGCCGGTCAGGCCGTAGGCGCCTTCGTTGATGACCAGCTCCGAATCCAGCCAGTCCGGCCGGTGGGCCGCGAGCCAGGAGACGCCGTACGTGCTGCCCGCTTCCTCGTCGGCGGCGGCGAGGAACGTCACCCCGCGCCTCAGCGGCACCTTGTTGCGATGGAGAGTGAGGAAGGTCATCAGTTCGATGATGCCCATGCCCTTCATGTCGAGTGCGCCGCGCCCCCAGATAACGCCGTCGCGCAGCTCGCCTCCGAAGGGGTCGACGTCCCAGTACTGGCGCTCGACGGGGACGACGTCCGTATGGTTGAGCAGGCAGATGTTGGGGTTCGCGGGCCCGATGCGGGCGACGAGGTTGGAGCGGCCCGGGGCCGACTCGGCCGTTTCGAAGGGGATACCTTCGGCGCGCAGAAGGTCGCCGAGGAACGCCACCGCGCGCGCCTCGTTCCCGGGCGGGTTCGACGTGTCGACGCGCAAGTACTCGCGCAGGAGCGCGGTGGCCTCCGAGGTGAGGGCATCCCAGTTGATCGCAGCGGCCACGGCCCGCCTCCCCTGTCAACGAAGTTCCTATTCTACGCCTGCGGCCCGATTCAGCGGCGAGGGACACGGCCGCTGTTGTCGCAACGGGCCGTGCGGCCGACACTCCGAGCAATGGACATGCTGATCGCGCTGGCGGCCGCGGCCGTGGGCTTCGCCGCCGGGTGGCTTGCCGGGGCACGCCAGCACCTCATCTACCGCCAGCAGGAGTACCGCGATGCGCCGGCGACCGGCGCGGCGGCGTGGCTCATTCGTGCGGGCGTCGGCCTGGCAACCGCAGCCGTGGTCGGCCTCGCCTTCCGCCCGGACCACTACGACTTCGGACCAGCGCTGCTGACGGCGGTGCTGGGATTCCTCCTGGTGCTGGTTGCGAGCACGGACTTCGAACGGCGCATCATCCCCAACCGCGTGAGCTACCCTGGCATCGTCCTGGCGGCGGCGTTCTGCTGGGCCTGGCCCGACCGCTCGGTGGCCGACGTCTTCCTCGGGGGGGGCGTGGCGCTGGGAGCGGCCGTGGCGATCTTCGTCCTCGGCGAGTTGCTAATGAGAGTAACCACGCCGCCGTTCGGCATAGGCGACGTGAAGCTGCTGCTCTGGATGGGGTTGGTGGTGGGCTGGCCGGCGATCATGAGCGCGGCGCTCCTGGGCATCCTCGCGGGGGGCCTCATTGCGGTCGTCTACCTCGTCCAGGGGCAGCGGGGCAAGTATTTCGGGTACGGGCCCAACCTGATCGCCGGGGCGCTCGCGGCGATGCTCTGGATGGACCGGTTCAATTGAGGGACCGGGCGCCCCTCACCCCCACCCCCTTCCATGAGAAGGCCGAGGGGGAGATTCGCTCGACGATGATGAAGCGGCTCCCTTCTGGTCTGAAAACTCCTTCGTATCCCCGCTGGCTGCCATGTGGGGCTCTCGGACCACGGGACGGGCGTTTGGAAGAGGGACGAGCACCGGGTGAGCCTGGGGTGCGCCAGCCACTGACCGGCGGCACCCTCCTTTACAGTCGGGGTACTGTTCCCTCCCCTGGCCCTCGCTCACGAGCTGCGCGCGCATCGTCGGCTGCCCGCGATATCAGTACCCCGACTGTCAGGGAGGGTGCGCTGCCCGGCCACGGACGGACCCACGCGCTTCTGCGCTGACACCTCCCTCGAGGCCTGCCGAACAGCCGATGTTCATCCCCCGCTCTGGTCGTAGGCCATATGGGTCTCCCACGACGTGGGAGACCCAAACCCTGCCCGGGTCGAGGGAATCTCAGGCGACGAAGCGGAGCTGCTGGCCCGGCTCGACCCCCGCGGCGGCGCCGGACGCGAGCTCGACCACGCCCTTCGCACCGCGGCCCCCGAAAGCGAGGCCAATCCACGGGCGGACGTTGCGCGCGACGCGGGTGACGCGCCCCTCGGCGTCGTAGAAGACGGCGTCGATCGAGAAGCGCATGAACATCATGTGGATGCTGCCGCAGGGACGGATGTCGAGCGCCTCGCCGGGCGCCAGGGCGCCGCGGAGCATGAGTCCGCGGAAGCGCTGCCAGTGGCTGCTGGCGGTGCGCAGGTCCCGTACGACGGTTTCGCCCGTGGTTACGTTTTCGAGCGTGCCCATGGCTAGAAGGCGTGCTTCATCTGAATGATGGCGGGGCCGCCGATGACGATCATGATCGTCGGGAAGATGAAGAAGACGAGCGGGAACACCATCTTGATGGGCGCCTTGAACGCCTGCTCCTCAGCCTTCTGGCGGCGCTTGGTGCGGATGACCCCGGTTTGCACGCGGATGACGGAGCCGATGGAGATGCCCATCGACTCGGCCTGGACGATGGAGTTGACGAGCGAGCGGAGTTCCTCGACACCCGTGCGGTCAGCCATGTCGAGGAACGCGTCGCGACGGGCGCGGCCCATGGTGATTTCGCGCATAGTCCGGGTGAGCTCGACGGAGAAGGGGCCCGTCACTTTTTCGAGAACACGATTGAAGGCCGCGTCGATGCCGAGGCCCGCTTCGACGGAGGCGGTGATCAGGTCGAACGCGTCCGGGAGGGAGCGCCAAATCGCCTTTTGGCGACGCTTGATACGGCCCATGATCCAGATGCGTGGGCCGTAGATGCCCAGCACCAGGAAGACGCCGTACGTGATGAGCACCATCTTCGGTGTATTGCCCGTGCTCAACATGAACAGGAGCACGAGGAGCGGGAACACGCCCGCGGTGATAGAAATGATGAGGATGAGCTGGCCCGAGGTGAGGGAGAGCCCCGCGCGGGTAATCGCCGTCTGCAGGCGCTCGGAGATCGTCCCCGGCAGGACGGAGTTGGCGCGGCGGCTGAGGCTGCGCATGATCGGCTGGATGACGCGCGCGGAAAACGCCGCGTCGGGGTCGGGGAGCGCTTCGCGGCCCGGCCGCTGATAACGCAGGCCCCCGAGGCGGGCGGTCATACCGCCGCCGCCGGCCGGGCGAGACAGGATGCCGTACACAAGGAGTGTGACGGAAGCGAAGGTCACGAGAGCAATAAAGGCGGGCATTGGTCAGACCTCGATTTTGACGATGCGACTGATGACGAAGAACCCGAGGCACTCCATGACCGCGGCCGCGCCGAGGACGTAGTGCCCAAGGGAGTCGGTGAAGAGCAGCTTCATGAACTCGGGGCTGATCAACATGAAGGCCAACCCGAGGCCCACGGGAATGCCACCGATGACGAAGCCGGTCATGCGCTGTTGAGAAGTCAGGGTGCGGATTTCTCCGCGAATGCGCTCGCGTTCGCGCATGGTGTGGGCGACGTTGTCCAGGATCTCGGCCAGGTTCCCGCCCACGCTCCGCTGGATGAGGATGGCCGTGATCACGATGTCGAAATCGGGGCTGCCGACGCGCTCGTTCAGGCCTTGCAGTGCCTGGTCGACGCTCGCGCCGATGGCCGTGTCGCGCATGGTGCGGCGGATCTCGACGGAGAGAGGGGCGGGCAGCTGCTCGCTGGCCGACTCGAGCGCCTGGAGGAGCCCGAAGCCGGCGCGCAGGCCACTCGCAATCATTTGGAGCAGCTCGACGAGTTGCGCCTCGAGCTTGCGCCGCCGGGAGCCGACACGGAGGTTCACCCAGAACCCCACGGCGAGGAAGCCGGCGGGCGCCGCAAGGATGGCGACCACAGGCGTCGGAATGAGGAAGAAGACGATCGCCATGGCGGCGACGCCGACGACGATGCGCATAATGAGGTATTCGCGGGCGTTGAGCGTGAGCCCAGCGCGTTCGAGTTGGACGTTCCACTTGGCGACGAGGTTAGCGGACACGAGGTTGATGCCGCCGAAGCTCACATTGGCTCGCCGCCGCAGGCCCGGGCCCTGTTGGTCCGCGGCCGCATCGGGGCCGTTGCGGTTCAGCCGCGCGAGGCGCTCGGAAGGGAGCGGGATCGCCGCGAAGCGGGTAACCCAGAGCGTAATGGTGAAGGCGAAGGCGCCGAAGGTCAGGGCCGTGAGTGCAGGGAACATGTCACCACCCCTTTTCTTTGCCGAAGAGGTGCGTGGGCAGCTCGAGCCCTGCCATCGCGAACTTCTGGATGAACGACGGCCGGATGCCCGTGGGCTGCATCGACCCCTTCACCGCGCCGTCCTCGTCCACGCGGTCGAGCTTGAACAGGAAGATGTCCTGGAGGGTGACCGTGTCGCCCTCCATGCCGCTCACCTCTGTGACGTGCGTGATCTTTCGTGAGCCGTCCTGCATGCGTTGGACCTGGATGAAGACGTCAACCGCCGAGGCGATCTGCTCGCGGATGGCGCGCGCCGGGAGGTCCATACCGGCCATCAGGACCATGTTCTCGAGGCGGGCGAGCGCGTCACGGGGCGTGTTGGCGTGGACCGTGGAGATTGAGCCGTCGTGGCCGGTGTTCATCGCCTGCAGCATGTCGAAGCACTCTTCGCCGCGGACCTCACCGACGATGATGCGGTCGGGGCGCATGCGCAGGCAGTTCTTCACAAGGTCGCGCTGCTTGATCTGATTCTTGCCTTCCATGCTGGCCGGGCGCGCTTCGAGCGTGATGACGTGGTCCTGCTGGAGACGGAGCTCCGACGGGTCCTCGATCGTGATGATGCGCTCGGTGTTGGGGATGAAGGCCGAAAGCGCGTTCAGCAGGGTGGTCTTACCGGTGCCGGTACCACCGCTGATGATGATGTTCAGATGGGCGCGCACGCACATGGCGAGGAACTCGGCGGTAGCTTCGCTCATGGCGCCGACGGCGATGAGGTCGGCCATGCGCATCTTGTCGGCGCGAAACTTTCGGATGGTGATGCTGGCCGCCTTGGGCGAGGCCGGCGGGATGGTGATGTTCACGCGCGAGCCGTCCGGCAGGCGCGCGTCGACCATGGGACTGGATTCGTCGATTCGCCGGCCCAGGGGCGCGACGATGCGCTCGATGATGCGCATCACATGTGCGCGGTCCCGGAAACGTGCCGGGCTGCGGAAGATGCGGCCTTCCTGCTCGTAGAAGATGCGGTCGAGGTCGTTGACCATGATTTCGGAGACGGTCGGGTCGCGCAGGAGCGGCTCGAGCGGTCCGAGGCCGAGGACTTCGTCAGCCACGGCTTCGATGAGCTCGTCGCGGCTGTAGCCGCCGAGCTGGAGGCCTTCCTGGGCGATCAGCTCGCGCCCCGCGCGTATGACGGCTTCGCGCTGCTTGTCCGGTGGGAGCCCTTCGAGCGAGCCGTGCTCGAGCTCTTCGATGAGGAGCTCGTGAAGACGGACCTTGGCGGCCTCGGCCTGGGTGTTGGCGCCGCGCGCCCCCGCTTCGGCGGCGCCCGGCGACGGACGGCGGCGGTTGACCGGGATGGGCTCAGGGGCCGTAGTCTCGCTGGGCGCGACGCGAGCCTCTGGCCGAAGCATCGGCCCGCGGGCTTCGCCGGCGCCGGCGGTTTCGGGCATCGGCTCTTCCACGCCCCAGTTGCCGCGCGAGGGTGCGAGCTGGCCAGACGGGCGCAGGCGCGCGAGCGGCGCATCCTGGATCGGGGCTGGCTTGCGTTCGACGTCGGCGGGCACGGCGGGCAGCGGAGGTGCGCCGAGGCGGCGCCGGGCACTGGACCAGCCGAAGAGGTTCCCGCCCTCGCCTGAGCCCTTGTGATCGAAGTCTTCTGCCACCGCCTGCCTCCTGCGGGTGTGTCTCTAGCGCTCAGGCGCTCTTGCGGAAGAGCGGGCGCAGCATCTTGCCGATGCCGCCGCCGCCTTTCTTGTTCTTGTTCTTGTTGCGCACGCCAGCCAGCGCGCGGCCCATCTCCTTGATCTCGAGAGAGGCCTTGCTGTTGGGCCGGCTCATGACGATTGGGCGGCCGAGCTGGGCGGCCTTCACGACTTCGTTGTCCTGGGGGATGCGCCACCAGAGCGGCGCGTCGAGCGTCTGCTCCACGTCCTTTTCCCGCACGCCCGTATCCATGCCCGCGCGGTTGAGGACCACCTTGATGCGCTCTTCGTCGTTGCCGAAGCGCTCGTGCAGCATCTCCAGGGCGAGGACCGTGTCCTTGATGCTCGCCATGTCGAGGGTGGTGACGAGCAGGATCATGGTGCCGACTTCGATGGCGGCAGCGACGATCTCGTTGAAGGTGCCGGGCGTGTCCAGGATGACGAAGTCATGCGTCTGCGCGAGCACGTCGACGACGTCGCGGATGTGCTTGGCGCTCAGGTTGCGCCAGTCGCTCGGCCGTGTCGGGGCGGGCAGGATGCGCACCCCCGACTCGTGCTGCACGAGATAGTCCTTCAGGCTCGCGCGGTCGACGTTGTCGAGGTTGCGGGCGAGGTCGGCGATGGAGCGCTCGACAGGAATGTCCATGGTGATGGCGACGTCGCCGAAGCGGGTATCCATGTCGACCAGGGCGACGGTCTGGTGGCACTCCATGGCGAGGACGACGGCGAGGTTGGACGCAATCGTGGTCTTGCCGATGCCGCCCTTGGCCCCGAAGACGGTGATGATCGTGCCCTGCGGGATCGGCTCGTCGAGCTCGCCGCGGCGGCGCATGCCCTCGCGCTCCTTGCGCTCGAGGACGCGCATAATCGAAGCCTCGACGTCTTCGGGGACGAGCGGCTCCTGGAGGTAGTCCGAGGCGCCGGAGACCATCGACTGGCGCATGAGGCGGATGTTCGCGTCGGTGGAGAACACGATGATGGGGAGGTCCGGCATACCGTCGTTCAGGCGGGACAGTGTCTGGATCGGGCGCACGAGAGGCTCCTCGATGCGCATGAGGATGATGTCGGGGCGGAGCTGGTACGCCAGGGTAAACGCCTCAACGCCGTAACCGGCGCTCGCGATGACGGCGAAGCCGAGCATGCTGAGCGTCTTCTGGATCTCCGTACTGCTTTCGCGGTCGGGGTCTACCACGATGACCTGCGGAACCCTCGCCATGATGTGTGTCCTCCACCGTCGATTTTCCGCCCGCTCCTGGCGGGGGCTGTGTGTGACGCCCCGGTCCCGTCGCTAGTCCGCGGGGCGCCCACGTTGCTGACCTTGATTGTTATTTCTTCCGCGGTCCGAAGACCTCTTCGAGCGACCAGGTGATGGTGCCGGTAAGCTCGGCGTCATCGCCCTTCTGGCGCGGCACGATGCGGTACTGGCCCTTCGTGTCCTCCATCGCGTCGATGATGGCCACCTTCGCCGCCTCTTCGGGCGTGAGGGCCAGCGTGATCGAGATCGCCTTCTCGAAGGTGTCGATCTTGTCGGCGGGCAGGCCCGAGGAAGGCGCCCCGGCCACGTCTGCAGGAGTGCCGGCGAGGGGCTTGCCCTGGGCGTCGACGCTCGTTACGCGCCTCACCAGCGTCTGCGAGACGGCGAGGACCTCGACGTTTTGGGCGATGATGCCCGCGACGACGTCAGGCCGCTCGGTGTTCGTCAGCGGGTCCGTCTTCGTGAGCGTGGTGATGCCGTAGATGTCCACACGGTCACCCGGCTGGACGAGGCCACCGGCGACCCACGCCTCGTGCGGGACCATCACGGAGAGGGCGCGCTTGCCTTCCGGCACCTTGTACGAAAGGGTGCTCGCCCCGGCGTATGAGGTGACCTTGGCGTCGATCACCTGCTCGCCGGCGAAGATCGGCGCCGTGGCGACCTTGCCCACCACGTCCTCGGACCTGGTGGCGTGGCCCGTGAGCAGGGCGGTCGCGGGCATCGTCTTCGTGGTGAGCATGCCGGAAGTGATACGGTCGCCGGGCTGGATGTTCGTGGTGACCACGACAACCGACTCGGCACCGTTGCCGGCGTTGATCGCCTGGTCGACGGCGCTCGAGCTGCTGCCGCCGCCGCTCTTATTGAGGAAAGCGAACATGAGCAGGGCGCTGAGGATACCGAAGACAGCCGCCAGCATGAGGACGGCCTTGTTCCGGTTGGAGCCAACTGCGGTTGCGGTGATAGAACGTGCCACGTAGGTACTCCTCCCCTACCAATATCGGCCGGTGGTGCCCCGCCCTACAGCCCGGGCTCCCATCCTTGACGGGACGAGTGCCGCGGAGGGCCCGGGCGCCGAAACCCGGCCACTGTGCCTGATGTTTTCGCGCCCGAAGGAGCGCCCGTTGCGCCAGCGCGAGCTGCACACGGGCGGCCTGTGCGGTACGGATGCCGGCGGCGAGCTCGAAGGAAGGCGTCGCCGGCACCCGGGCTCGAGCCCGCTGGCCAGGGTGTGGACGCCTGGCGCGTCCGCGCGGTCCGCGTCGGTAGGGCTGTGCCGATGGTCATGGTGGTGATGGCAGTGGTGCCAGGAACTCGTGGGTGACGGCGCCCGGGAGCCGGGGCCGCCTCATGCCCTGCTGGTCACGCCGCGCCGGCGGCAGGGACGACCGTGCGATCGGAAACTGGGGCGGGTGGCGGGGCTGGCTCTGCTCGCGACATGCGGCGCCCCCGCGGCAATGGCTACTCGAGGCGCATGGAGGACGACGCCGAGATGGTTGGCGCCGAGATGCTCGAGCCACCAATCAGGCGAAGCATGCCGCCGAGCGGCGTGACGAAGCTGAAGTTGTAGCTGATGCTCACCTTCGCCTCGGTACCGCGCGTGCCCTGCACGTTCGTCTTCGTCACAGTCATCTTGGTGGTGTCCAGGCTGCAACCGGAGGTGCTCGGCCAGGCCGAGCAGAAGCTCCCGTAGATCTTGCTGTCGATGGTGCTGGCGTCGCCCTGGACGGCCGCTGCGCGCGCACCTTCGCGGGCTGCGTTCGTGACGACCAGCCAGGTGTAGAACCCCCGGCCGAAGTCGACGAGCGCAAAGATCATGACGAGGAAGATGGGCAGGACCAGGGAGAATTCCACGAGCGTCTGGCCGGCGTCGGTGTCGCGCCAATGGCGAACGCCACGGATTCGCCCGGGGAGCGCATGGAGCCAGGATGGCCGGTGCAGCAGTCGCTTCATGAGCTTCATCATCCCGGGGCCTGGTGTATCGGACGTTGAGGGCAGGTGAGCGGACCGAGGCCCGCAGGACGTGACACGGGGTGGGTAGAGCCTGGCTCCACCCACCCCGGTGCCTGTTTCGGTGGTCTCCGGGCTAGAGGCTGGTGGTGACCGAACCGAGCGCTCCACCGATGCCGGTGCCGAGCGCGGTCAGGGCGGCGATGCAGACGACGGCGATGAGCGCGAGGATCAGGCCGTACTCGGCCAGACCCTGTCCCTCTTCGTCGCGGCTCTTGATCGCTGCGTACTTCGTCAGGGCCCAATTCTGAATCTTCGACATGTCGGGTTCTACCTCTTCCTTTTTCGGGGCGTTGCCCCAGATGTGCCTTCGCGCTGAGCTTGCCACCGGGCCTCCCCGGCCCCCGGTTATCCCGGTGGCCGATTTCCCTCGCCCCGGGCCTCGCGGCCGTGGAGTTTCGGGACCGGCTGCTCTGCTTGCGCTGGAGCTATCTGGACTTTCGTCGGATTGCGGCGCTGCTAAAGGGTGGTAACCGCGTCTCAACCGTCCTGACCCCAAGCAGTGTCCCACCGGTCTCGCGGGCGCCGTTGCCATGCCGCTGACGCCTGGCCCGCACGGCCCGGTCGCAGCCTGCCCCAATTCGACACGGCGAGCCTGCCCACCCTGGCGCGCCCGGCCGATATACAGAGAGAGGGCAGGGCCGCGTGGCCCCGCCCCCAGGAGGGCCGAGCATGACCGCAGACTCCGCCGTGCGGCCGCGTGCCGCCGCGCCGGCGCCATGGCGCCGGTGGCTGTCGCTGTCCCAGGACGCGCTGCTTGTCGTGCTCTCCGCCTTCTTCTTCTGGTTGCACGCCCAGCGGGTGGCAGAGGGCTCCTACACCAGCGTGCCGTTCGCAATCGAGCAGGCGCTCCTCGTGGGCATGTTCCTGTTGCGACGCCGCAGCAAGGCGACCTCCACGCGTCCCCTCGACTGGATGGTGGCAGCGGGCGGCTGGCTCCCGCTCCTGATGCGGCCCCACGACGCAGCGTTCGCCGCGAGTGTTGCGGGCACGGTCATGCAGATGGCCGGGCTCACGATGACAGCTGTTGGCTTCGTCTACCTGGGCCGCAGTTTCGGCGTCGTCGCCGCAGACCGGGGGCTGAAGGTGCACGGCCCGTACCGCTTCGTGCGCCATCCGATTTACTTCTCCCATTTCCTCACCATGACCGGCTTCGTGGCGGCCAATTTCGGGCCGCTGAACGTGGCGCTGCTGGCGCTTGTGACCGTCTGCCAGGTCCTCCGCATCCGCGCCGAGGAGCGCGTGCTGGGTGAAACGTCCGACTACGCCGCCTACCGCGCCCGGGTGCGCTGGCGGCTGCTGCCCGGGCTGTACTAGCAGCAAAGCAGGCGCTCGAGCGAACCCGCTTCGACAGGCAGGGTGAGCCGCGAATGGCCGTCGGCCGAGTCAGGCCGCGGGCAACGCCGGGCGACGTCCCGCAGCCGTCGCGGCGGGCGGCCTGGCACCCCGCATCCCGCGGCCGCCAGTCACGGCAGAAGGGCAGACGCGCGTGTCGGGGCCGAGGCGGCCCAGTTCCACCGCCAGCGACGTGCAGCCGCCAAATGCGTCCACCGGAAGGCGCGCGCCCAGCGCTTCCAGGGCGGCCGTGGCCGCGTGCAGGGGGTGGGCCGGCCGGAGCGTGAGGCAACGGGCGCTGCCGTCTGTGCCCGTACAGGTGACCCGCAACTCGCGGAAGCTCTCGGCGCGCGCAGCGAGGATGACGTCGAGCCGTCCCAGGAGCCGAAAAAGGGTCTCCCGGGCCGAGAGCGGCGTGGCGCCCGCCGCCAGCCGTGCGCTCGCGCGCATGGGCGCGGGCGTGCCGGGAGGGATGCCCGGCTCGACCAGCGCCGCCGCACTCGCGGGGAGGGACGCGGGCCCACGGCGCGCCGCGCGGGCTGCTTCGAGGGCCTCCAGGCGCGTGCCGGCGACGGCGGCGCGCACGTCGTACCCGGTCCAGGCGCGGGCGAGCTCGAGCAGCCTCGCCGCGGCCTGCGCTTCGCCGAGGTCCGCGGCGAGGGCCGTGACGTCGGCTTCGAGATAGTCGCGTCCGCCGATCGCGACAGGAATTGTCGCGCGCGTGCGGATGATGGTGGCGAGACGTTCGAGCTCGTCCAGGCAGGCGCGGGCGTTGTCCGGGAGGAAGCGGGCGCCGGGACAGCGCAGGCGGGCCTGGCCGGCGAGCATCCCCGGGAGCACGCCGAGGGCGCTCGCGCCGGGCGTGCAGGCCGCGACGACGCCTTCGTCGCCGTGACCCTGGAGGAGGACGGCAGTCCTCCCGTGGAGCTCCGGATGTTGCCGCAGCAGCACCTGGACGGGGAGGCGGGGGAAGTAGAGGGCGAGGATGCGCATGGCGGTCCTCCTGTTTGATGCCGTCAAGAATAGAACAGATGTTCTATTCTTGACAAGCCCTCCAGCCAAAAAGAGAGGGCGCCCGGTCGGCGCCCCCTTCTCGGCAGTGGCCTGTGGTTGAAGCTCGCTACTTGACGGCGATGAGTTCGATGTCGAAGACGAGGTCGCTGTTGGCGGGGATGGGGCCCTGGGGAATGTCCTTGTAGCCGAGCGCGCTGGGGATGTAGACCGTGCGCTTGCCGCCCACCTTCATGGTGGAGAGGCCTTCCTGGAAGCCCTTGATGACCTGCTTCATGGCGAAGGTCGCGGGCTGCTTGCCCTGCGTGCTGTCGAACACCTGTCCGTTGGCTGCGAGCTTCCCGGTGTAGTTGACGGTCACGGTCTGGTCGAGGGTCGGCGAGGCGCCCGTGCCGACGACGACGTCGACGTACTGGAGGCCGCTCGCGGTGGTGGTCGGGTTCTGGAGCTTGATCGGAGTGCCTTTCGCCGCGGCGGTCGGCGACGCTTTCGGCGAAGCCGAGGTCGCGGGCGTCTTGGCCGTCGCGGCGGGTTTCGTCGCGGCGCTGGTGGGCGCTGTGGTGCTGGCGGCGGCCGTGTCGTCACCGCCACAGGCGGCGAAGGCGAGGCCCAGCACCGCCGTCGCACCGACGGAAAAGGTGAGTGCTATCCGTTTCATGGGCCCAAGCGTAGGACGCGGCCGGGATACGTTCACCCGTCCCGTTTCCCGGGGCTTTCCCCAGACACCTTCGGCGGACCGGGCCCATGCAGTGGGCGGTGGAAGACTTCGGGCTCGCGGATCAGCACCCAGGCGCCCAGCGCCACGCCGAGAAGGATCGCGCCGATCACGGCATAGACCGAGGCGACTCCGAACAGGCCGCTGACCGCGCCGCCCGCCACGGGCCCGAGCAGGAGGGCGAGCGACTGCATGCTCGCGGCCAGCCCGAAGGCGCTCCCTTGCTTGCCGTCGGGCACGCTGGCGGCGATGAGCGCGTTCGTGCCGGGGACCATCGCGCCCTGGAACAGGCCCGTGGCGCCAAAGAGGAAGAGGAACGCGGTGAAGTTCCCCGCCAGCGCCACCGGGAAGAACAGGAGGCCGCTGCCGGCCGCTGCTATCGCTACGGAGTTGCGATAGCCCAGGCGCTGCCCGGCGGGCGCGATGGCGATGGCGGCCAGCGTGCTCGTCAGCCCAACGACCCCGAAAGTGACGCCCGTCGCGGCCTCTTCCTTCATGTCGAAGCTGAACCAGGGGAGCGAGAGGTGCACCGTGTCGTCGTTGGAGCTGGTGCCAGGCAGGTGGGCGGAGAAGTCGTCGACGCTGAGCGGCATGACCGGCCGGACGAAGGTGGTGCTCAGCCAGAGGCAGAACAGAAGCCCGAGCATGATCACCACCTGGCGCTCGGAGACCACGATCCTGAGGTTCGAAAGCAGGCTGCCACTCCTGTTCGCGCTCCCGTCCGGGGCGGGTGGCGGGGGTGCTGCCTGGCCTTCGCGGACAAAGATCCAGACCAGGGCGACGGCCGTGAGATAGAGCGCGGAGCAGAAGAAGAACGCCTCGCGGATGCCGAGCGAGGCCGCGACCACCCCGCCCACGAGCGGCCCGAGCATGTTCGCACTGAACATGCCCGTCTGGAGCGTGCCGAGCGCGTAGCCCACGCGCTCCCGTGGCGTGCTGGAGGCGACGAGGGCGGCCGCGGCGCCCATCGTGCCGGCGAACGCGCCCATGGCGAAGCGCAGGAGCACGAACTGCCACACCTCCTGCACCAGCCCCATCACGGCGATCAGCACGCCTGCGCCAGCGAGCGCGCGCAGGAACATGGCCTTGCGGCCATAGCGGTCGGCGAGGGCACCCCAGATGGGCGCCGTGAGGGTGAGCGAGAGGCCCGTGGCCGACCCGCTCACGCCCGTCCAGTAGGCGACCTCGGACTTGTCGCTGACGCCCAGGTCCTTGATGAAGAAGGGGATGAACGGGAAGACGAAGTTCGCGCCGAGCAGCCCGACAAAGACGCCGACCCAGATGAACGCGAGGTTCCGTTTCCAGCCGTCATTGGCGGTCGCGGCGACGGTCATTGGGGGGTTCGAGCCTCGGAAGCCGGGTGAGGGGCGCACGCGGCATTGTCGCAAGGCACGTCCTGAGGCGCACGCCACCGCCCGGCCCGCCGCCGCACGAGCCGCGGGCTCGTACCATCGTTGATGGTCGCCTGCTACGCCGAAGCGCTTACGATGCTACAAACGAATGGCGTTTCGAAAGAACTTCAGAGGCCGCAGGTCGCGCCCGACACGGCCCGCCTGGCCCACCATCAAGCGGGCTGTCCGGCTGCACCGCCCGGAGCGGACGCGGGTGGTGTTGCTGCTGGCGGCGATCACGGTCGCGTCCGTGCTCGCGCTCTTTCCGCCCCTGATCATCCGCGCGATCATCGACTACACGCTCCCCAGGGGCGACACCGCCCAACTGAACATACTCGCCGTGGCGATGGTCGCGATCGTGGCGGCCGCTTCCCTCATCTCGGTTGGCCAGGCGTATCTCGCGAACACGATCGGCCAGAACATCATGTTCGGGCTGCGGCGCGACCTCTACCGTCACCTGGGGGGCATGTCGCTGCGCTGGTTCACCGCCAACCGCACCGGCGAAGTGCTGTCGCGCGTCACGAACGACGTGGGTGCGGTGCAGGGCGTCATCAGCGACACGATGGCCGGGATTGTCGGCAATCTGATTGTCGCGGGCACGACGATCACGCTGATGCTGCGCCTCGACTGGCGCCTGACGATCTTCTCGATCGCCTTCCTGCCGGTGTTCATCTTTCCCGCGCGCCGCGTCGGCAACATTCAGCGCCGGCTGGTCACGGAGCAGCAGGAGCAGATCGCGAAGCTCAGCGGCCAGATGCACGAGACGCTCTCCGTCAGCGGCGCCCTCCTCGTCAAGACCTTCGGCCGCGCCACCGACGAAGAAGTGCGCTTTGACCGCACCGCCAACCAGGTCCGGCGCCTTGGCATCCGCCGCGCCATGGTTGGGCGCTGGTTCAACGTTGCCATTGGTCTGGCGGGCTCGATTGTGCCCGCGGCCGTCTACTGGTACGGCGGCCACCAGGTCATCGGCGGCGAGGCGTCCCTCGGGACAGTCGTCGCCTTCGCAGCGCTCGTCGGGCGCCTGTTCGGGCCGGTGTCGTCGCTGCTCTCGGTGAACATCACCATCCTCAGCTCCGTGTCGCTCTTCGAGCGACTGTTCGACTACCTGGACCTGGAACACGAAATCGACGACCGTCCGGGAGCGGTGGACATCCCGCGCGTCGAAGGTCACGTGCGCTTCGATCACGTGGGTTTCTCGTACGTCCCCGGTACGCCGGTCCTCCACGACGTCAGCTTCGACGTCCCGGCAGGGCAGTTCGCCGCCCTTGTGGGCGCCTCCGGGGCGGGCAAGACGACGACCGCCTACCTGGTCCCGCGCCTTTACGACGTCGAGTCCGGACGCGTGCTGGTCGACGGCCACGACGTGCGCGAGATCACGCTCGAGTCGCTGGGCCGATCGATCGCGATGGTCAACCAGGAAACCTTCCTGTTCCACGAGTCGATCGGCGACAACATTCGCTACGGCCGCGCCGGCGCGACGGCGGAAGAGGTCGAGGAGGCCGCGCGCGCCGCCAACATCCATGAGTTCATCGCGGCGCTGCCCCAGGGCTACCAGACCGTCGTCGGTGAACGCGGCTACCGGCTCTCGGGCGGCGAAAAGCAGCGCCTCGCCATCGCCCGCGCGTTGCTCAAGGACCCGCGCATCCTGATCCTCGACGAGGCCACGTCGAGCGTCGACTCCCGCACCGAGCGCGCGATCCAGGACGCGCTCGACCGCCTTACACAGGGCCGCACGACGATCGCCATCGCACACCGCCTTTCGACCATCCTCAAGGCCGACGTGATCCTGGTGCTGGAGCAGGGCCGCGTCGTCGAATCGGGGACGCACCAGGAGCTGCTGGCGCGCGACGGCACCTACGCCCGGCAGTTCCACCAGCAGTTCGAAGCTGCGACGCCCCCGGCCCTCGCCACCTGACGCCGGCTCAGGGCAGGCCAAGGGCGCGGCGCAGGAACGCCTGCATGGCGCTGTCGTACGCGACCGGGTCCGCGTTCCAGGACCGCACGTGGCCCACGCCCGGCAGCCTGACGTAGGTCACGAGGTCGGGGCGGGCCTTCGCCAGCCGGTCACTCGTGGCCACCGGTACCTTGTCGTCGGCGATCCCGTGGAAGAGCAGGATGGGAGCGCGCAAGTCGGCCGTCCGTGCCAGATAGTCGAGCTCTCCCCAGTCGACCCCGAACCGCAGGCTGGTGAGCCACTTCGCGGTGCCGACAACGAAGCCCGGCACCCCGTCCGGGGCGCGATGGTCCACGACGGCAGCGAAGTCCAGCATCGGTGCGTCGAGGATGACGGCCGCGACGCGGGCCGCCCGCTCCGAGCGGTAGAGGAAGCTCATCACGATGCCCCCGCCCATGCTGTTGCCCACGAGCACGAGGCGCGCGGCGCCGTGGTCCAGGGCAAAGCGCGCGGCGGCGTCCAGGTCTTCCCACTCCCGGGCGCCGAAGGAGTGGCGGCCATCCGTCTCGGCGGGCGCGCCCTCGTCGTTGCGGTAGGTGATCACGAGTTCCTTCAGCCCGAGGGCGTGGAACGCGGGCATCGAGCGCAGCATCTCCTGGCGGGACGAGTCCTGCCCGTGGACGAAAATCGCCCACGTGCCGCCCGGCGCGTCGACGAACCACGCGGGCATCTCGCCGAGCGGTCCCCGCACCCGGACCTCCTCGAACGGCAGGCCGAGTGCCAGCAGCGGGTCACCCGGGAACGCGAACGTGTCGACGCGGACCTGCATGCCGGCCACGAGCGTGCCCTCCAGCACGCGCGCGTCGCGGACGGCGTGGTGTCCGTCGATCTCATGCGGCGCCGACATCTGGGCGTAGCCGCCGTCCCATTTGAGGCCGAGCACCCCGTTGGTCCACCACGTGGCGTTCGGGCCCGGCGCCCGCGCTGCCTCGAGCGTGACGCGCCCGTCTGCGACGGCGGTCACCACCAGGTCGAACTTCTCGGGCGAGTGATTTGTGCGGAGCCCCTGCTCGTCGAGGACGTCGGCGTAGTGCCAGCCTGCCCCGAGCGTGCCGCCGCCCACCGCCAGCGCCATGAGGCCAACGACCACCGCGATGGCCCGCACGTGGCGCCTGAACCACAACCCGGCCGTGCGCAGAGGGCCCCGGGCACCCATGGCAGACTACTCCAGCAGGTCAGCGGGCCGGAACGAGAAGCCGCCGAGCGAGGGGAGCACCACCTCGCCGGTGCCGCTGACGGTCCACTCGCGGCCTTCTTCGTATGCGGTCACGGTGCCTGCCTCGGGGTCGACCAGCAGCGTGCAGCGCGTGCCCTGCGAACGCAGGAAGGCGAGGCGTTCTTCGAGCACGGCACGGCCCTGGCCCTTCGAGAGCACCTCGACGGCCAGGTCGGGCGCGCGCGCCGGGTAGCCCGAGTCGTCCGTTTCGTCGTCGACGCCGGGCGCGTACCAGCAGAGGTCCGGGACGCGCAGGTTGCCCCGCGAGGTGCGCGGGAAGCGGAAGCCCTGTTCGGCCCGCGGCTCTCCGCCTCGAGTTGCCGGGTGTTGGGCGAGCAGGATGATCAGGCGTGTCGCGGCGCGGCTGTGCTTTTTCTTACCCACGGGCTTCTGGCACCGCTCCCCGTTGATGAGTTCCGTATACGGTTCCGTCTCCGGCAGCTCGAGGAACTCTTCCAGGGTCATGAGCCGCGTCTCTGTCACCATGCCGTCAGCATACTGTGACCACAGGGGCGCGTCCGCAGCGGACGCTTACGATCGCGTGTCACCGACTGAGCTACACTGGTAGCACTATGCCCAGGCTCGGATTTATCAGCCGCCTTCTCGGCGACTCCAACGAAAAAGAGATCAAGCGCCTCCAGGCCTACGTGGACGAGGTGAACGACCTCGCCGACGAGCTTGCCGGCCTCTCCGACGACGCCCTCTTTGCGAAGAGCGCGGAGTTCAAGGCCCGCCTCGAAGAGGGCGAGACGCTGGACGGCATCCTGCCGGAGGCCTTCGCGGTCGCACGCGAAACGGCGTGGCGCAAGGCCGGCCAACGCCCCTTCGACGTCCAGATCATCGGCGGGGTCGTGCTCCACGAAGGCAAGATCGCCGAGATGCGCACGGGCGAGGGCAAGACCCTCACCGCCGTCGCGCCCGTCTACCTCAACGCCCTCGCCGGCCAGGGCGTGCATGTCATCACCGTCAACGACTACCTGGCACGCCGCGACGCCGTCTGGTACGGGCCCGTCTACCACGCGCTCGGCATGAGCGTCGGCGTCATCCAGAACAACAGCGTTTCGTACATGTACGAGCCTGGCTACCGCCCCGGCGACGAAGGCGGCACGGGCGGACTCGACGACCTTCGTCCCTGCGACCGCCGCGACGTGTACCGCACCGACATCACCTATGGCACCAACAACGAATTCGGCTTCGACTACCTGCGCGACAACATGGTGCGCGAGGCCGACCAGCGCGTGCAGCGCCCGCTCGTCTACGCCATCGTCGACGAGGTAGACAACATCCTCATCGACGAAGCGCGCACGCCGCTCATCATCAGCGGCAACGCCGAAGAGGCGAGCTCCACCTACCAGTCGTTCGCACGCGCCAGCAAGCAACTCCAGGAAGAACGCGACTACATCGTCGACCACAAGTCCAAGCACGTGGCGCTCACGGAAGACGGGATCAACCGCCTGGAGCGCATCCTCAGCGTCGCTGACCTGTTCGCGGGCGACTCACGCGTCGCCCGCCACCTCGAAGCCGCCCTCGACGCCGAGGTGCTGAAGCGGGTGGACCGCGACTACGTCGTGAAGGACGGCGAGATCATCATCGTGGACGAGTTCACGGGCCGGCTGATGCCCGGGCGCCGCTGGAGCCACGGCATCCACCAGGCGGTGGAGGCCAAGGAAGGCCTCAAGATCCAGCGCGAATCCGTCACCTACGCGACGATCACCTTCCAGAACCTCTTCCGCCTCTACGCCAAGCTCGCGGGCATGACCGGTACGGCCGAGACCGAGGCCGAAGAGTTTTCGAAGATCTACAAGCTCGACGTGGTCGTCATCCCGACCCACCGGCCGATGGTCCGCGAGGACTACGCCGACGTCATCTACATCAACGAGCGGGCCAAGTTCAACGCGGTTGTGAGCGAGATCGAGCAGATGAACACCGCGGGCCGGCCCGTGCTCGTCGGCACGACCTCCATCGAGAAGTCGGAGTACCTCTCCGAGCTGCTCAAGCGCAAGGGCATCGAACACAACGTCCTCAACGCCAAGCAGCATGAACGCGAGGCGCACATCGTCGAGGGCGCCGGCGTGGCCGCGGGCGTGACAATCGCCACGAACATGGCCGGGCGGGGCACCGACATCAAGCTTGGGTCGGGCGTCGCCGAAGCCGGCGGCCTGCACGTCGTCGGCACCGAGCGCCACGAAAGCCGCCGCATCGACAACCAGCTCCGCGGCCGCGCGGGCCGGCAGGGCGACCCCGGCTCCAGCCGCTTCTTCGTCTCCTTCGGCGACGACATCATGAAGCGCTTCGCGCCCGAGTGGGTCCCCGGCATGATGCAGAAGCTGGGGATGACCGAGGAGATGCCCCTCGAATCGCGCATGGTTGCCCGCGCCATCGAGCAGGCGCAGACCAAGGTCGAAGGCCACAACTTCGACGTGCGCAAGCGACTGGTCGAATTCGACGACGTGATCAACGAGCACCGCACCGTCATCTACGGCGAGCGCAACCGCATCCTCGAAGGCGTGGACACGCGCAAGAACGTCGTCGGCATGCTCGTCGACGAGCTGGAGAACGTGCTCAAGAACAATTCCGGGGACCACGACGAGTCGCGCGACCTCCTGGTCAACGAGGTGCGCGAGATCCTGCCGCCCGAAGACGTCCCCTCGCTCGAAGAGATGGCCGCGCTCGGCGACGAGCTTTCCGACGAGATCCTGGACCGCGCCGAGGACCGCTACGAGCAGGTGGAGGAGATGGTCGGCGAGGAGAACATGCGCAAGGTCGAGCACTGGCTCCTGCTGGAGTCGATCGACTTCCACTGGCGCGAGCACCTGACCGCGGTCGAGGACCTTCGCAACAGCATCGGCCTGCAGGCCTACGCCCAGGTCGACCCGCTGGTCGCCTTCAAGCGCGAAGGCTTCGACATGTTCCAGCAGCTGCAGGAGAACATCCGGCGCCAGGTCGCGCGCACGGTCTTCAAGGTGCGCATGGTCGAGCAAACCACGGCGGCGCCAACGCCGGCGCCTCAGCCGCAGCCCGGCCCGGACGGCACGGATGAGGCCCCGGCGGCGCCCACGGGACGCCACGCCGCGCCCGTGCTCGCGCGCTCCAGCGCCCCGGCTGTCGCGCAACTCCGCACCAACCGCGACGACCCGCCCGCGGCCGGCCGTCCAGTAGGAGCCGCGACCGCCGCCAAGGTGGGCCGCAACGACCCCTGCTACTGCGGCAGCGGCAAGAAGTTCAAGAAGTGCCACGGCGCCATCGGCTGACCGGGAAGGGCCGTCAGTCCGACGCTGAAGCTGCGTCCGCTTCGAACCCGCGCGCTACACTCCAGTGATGGACCGCGACACACTCCGTGCCCTCCTCGAACGTGTCGCCTCGGGCGAGGAGTCCGCGGCGGCCGCCGCGGAACGGCTCGCGGCCGCGCCGTTCGTCGGCCTCGGGTTCGCCAACGTGGACCATCACCGCGCCATCCGCGACGGCCTGCCCGAGGTCGTGCTGGCGATGGGCAAGACTCCGCGCCAGGCCGCCGCCGTCGCCCGCGAGATCCTCGGCGTGGCGGGCCGCGTGCTCGTCACCCGTGTCGAGGCGCCACACCTCGACGCTCTGCGTGAGGCAATCCCCGGCCTTTGCCACGACGCCGACGCCCGGCTCGCGTGGTGCGACACCGCGCCCCGGCCGCGCCTCGGCTGCGTCGCCGTCGTCACCGCCGGCACGGCCGACATCCCGGTCGCCGAAGAAGCGGCTATCACGGCCGGGATGATGGGCGCGCACGTCGAGCGGATCTACGACGCCGGCGTTGCCGGTCTGCACCGCCTCACGGCCCACACGGAAACGCTTCGCCGCGCCAACGCCGTAATTGTCGCCGCCGGGATGGAGGGCGCCCTGCCCAGCGTCGTCGGCGGGCTCGTGGCCAACCCGGTGATCGCGGTACCCACGTCGATCGGCTACGGCGCCTCGTTCGGCGGGCTCGCTGCGCTGCTGGCGATGCTCAACAGTTGCGCCACCGGGGTCGCCGTCGTCAACGTCGACAACGGCTTCGGCGCCGGCTACCTCGCTGCGACCATCAACCGTCTCGCGCTGGGCGCCGGGGACGGCCCATGAGCGTCGCCGTCTTCGACTGCTTCTCCGGCATCGCGGGCGACATGACCCTCGCCGCCCTCGCAGACGCCGGCGCCGACCTCGACGCCGTGCGGGCCGGGCTGGCGCAGCTCGGCCTGCCTCCGTTCGAAATCGTCACGACGCGCGTCACGCGCGGGGGCCTGCGCGCCCTCCACGTCGACGTTCGTGTCTCAGTAGAGCGCACCTATCAGCCGCCCGAGATGCGTGCGATGGTCGCGGCTGCCGCATGGCCGGATCGTGTGGCAGGCCGTGTCCTCGAAGCGATCGAGGCGCTGGCGAAAGGCGAGGCCGCGGCCCACGGCGCTGACGCGCCACACCTCCACGAGGCGGGCGGCGTGGACGCGATGGTCGACCTCTGCGGCGCGATGCTCGCGCTCGAGTCGCTGGACGTGAGCGAAGCGTGGTGCCCGGTCGTCACGGTCGGCGCGGGGACCATCACACGCGGCGGCTCTCACGGCCCGCTGCCGGCAGCCCCGGGCCCGGCCGCCGCGTACGTCCTCCAGGCGGCGGGGTTCGCCCTTCGCTTCGTCGAGGCCTCCCACGAACTGGTGACGCCAACCGGGGCAGCGATCCTTGCCGCTGTCGCGCGGCCAGGCGCGGCGACGATTGTCCCGGCAACGCATGGCGCCGGGGCGGGTACATTCGACCCGCCCGGACGTCCGAACGCGCTTCGCATTTTCGTCGGCGCCGCTGCGCAGGGCGGCTCCGAAGGGCTGGCCCTCCGCGAGGTCTCCCAGCTCGAGGCGAACGTCGACGACATGCCACCGTCGCTGCTGGCGCTGGCCCGCGACCGCCTGCTCGAGGAGGGCGCGTTCGACTCCTGGCTCGAGCCGGCGGGCATGAAGAAGGGCCGCTCCGCGACGAAGCTCTGCGTGCTCGTCCCCGCCGCTGAGGAGGCCCGCTTCGCCGCGCTGATCGTGCGCGAGACCAGCACGCTCGGCGTGCGCTCGTTCCCGGGCCGCCGCTACGAGGCCCCGCGCCGCGTCGAGACCTTCGCGTCGAGCCTTGGCCCGTTGCGTGTGAAAGTGCGCGATTGGCCCGCTGCCCGTCGCGCCGCGCCCGAGTTCGAGGACGTGAAAGCCCTCGCCGCGCGCCTGGGACGCCCCGCCCTCGACGTCCAGCGCCAGCTGGAGGCAGAGCTCTCGGCCTATTTCGGCTGAGCCGGGCCCTCTCGCATCCCACGGGCAGCCGCCCGCAGGAACAGTACCGCGGCCGCGATGGAGGGTGCGGTTCCCATTGGCGATCCGCCAGGCTCGGCCGGTCGCCGTCCCTCAGCGGCGGCTCCGGGCTCGTCCGTCGCTGGCGGTCGAACTCTCCCTCACGATCGGGGTTCCGATCGCGTGGATTGCGGAGAGTCTGCGTGCAACCGGGAGGCGGAGGACAGCCGGCCGGGCCCTCAGCCGATAAACGCTTCCGGCCCCGGGACCGGGAGCGGACCTTCCATGGTGAAGCGCCGCAGTTCACGGCGGCCGCTGAGCTTCAGGAAGCAGTGGGCACAGTACTGGGGCCGCGGCAGCTGCGCGGGCACGAGTGTCTTGTGGAAGCCGTGGTCTGTGCAGAAGAGCTCGAACTCGATGACCTCGACGTTCACGGCAGC